>Ga0210400_10001570_pt1 | contig 22406 bp, 22 predicted proteins | sample IncBWH26MmetaG_FD_155456 | JGI IMG/M metagenome (GOLD analysis project Ga0210400, IMG submission 155456) | Forest soil microbial communities from Barre Woods Harvard Forest LTER site, Petersham, Massachusetts, United States - Inc-BW-H-26-M | ecosystem: Environmental > Terrestrial > Soil >...
CGAGCGCCCGCTTCAGGACAATTACCGAGGCCGATTTGGTCAAGGTGGCGTTTCATTTCCGTCGCAACACGCAGCGGCCGCATGGTCGATCGCCAGCGTAATCGCACACGAATATCCCGGCCCGCTGACATCGCTATTCGCCTACGGCTTGGCCTCAGCGGTCAGCGCCTCGCGCATCAGCGGCAAGCAACATTTCCCTTCCGATGTTCTGGTTGGCAGCGCTATCGGCTGGCTCGAAGGCATGTACGTCTACCGCAAGCACCACGACCCCAGAATCGGCGGCGGCGATTGGGAAACCTACGCAGAAGCCCACGATGCCAAGGAACGCGGCACCGGCGATTTAGGCTCTCCCTACGTCCCGCTGGATAGCTGGGTCTACCCCGCGATGGAACGGCTTGCAGGGCTTGGTGTGCTCAACGATGAGTTCATGGGGATGCGGCCTTGGACGCGCAGTGAGTGTGCGCGGCTTGTGAATGAGGCAGCAGATCAGTTGGTGGATGTTGGGACGACAAATGGCCAGGCATCTACGCTCATCGAGTCGCTGCAGCGCGAATTTCGGCCGGAGATTGAAGGAGCAGGCAGTAATGGTGGTGGCGCATTTCGTTTAGAGTCTCTGTATTCACGGACCGAGCACATTTCGGGAACACCTCTCAACGACGGCTACTACTTCGGGCAAACGCAGATCAATGATTTCGGGCGGCCCTTTGGTGAAGGTTGGAGCACAGTCGATGGTTTTTCCGGCTATGCGACCTCCGGGCACTGGGTTGCGTACATTCGCGGTGAGGAGCAGACCGCACCTAGTGTGCCGGGGTTTTCGCTGGCGACCCGCGAAGCCCTTCAGCAGGCTGACCAGAATGCAGGCCTTTCTCAGCTGCCCTTACAGCCTGGAACGGCTCAGTCCTCTGTCAGGCAATTCGCATTACTCGATGCCTACGTAGGAGTGGCTGTATCAAACTGGCAGATTAGCTTCGGCAAGCAGAGTCTTTCTTGGGGACCCGGCGACGGCGGTTCGTTGGATTTGAGCAACAATTCGCAGCCGATCGACATGTTCAGAATTAATCGCGTCACACCGCTCAAGCTGCCTAGCATCCTGGGTTGGCTGGGACCCCTCAGAACCGAGTTCTTTCTGGGCCGCTTGACCGGCTTTGAATTTGTTCAGAGCCCCTTAGGCTTAGTTGGCCAATTCGGCCAAGCGCTTGCCGATCAGCCATTCATTCATGGGCAAAAGATTAGCTTCCATCCCACGCGTAACTTCCAATTTGGTTTCCACCGGACGACGATATACGGCGGGCCGGGCTATCCGCTGACGTGGAACACATTCGCCCGCAGCTTGCTCAGTACCCAGAACGAGAACGCCGGCGGCGCAACGAAGCCCGGGAATCGCACGTCCGGGTTGGATTTCAGCTATCGTCTCCCGTATCTGCGCGATTGGGTAACCTTCTACGCCGAAGGCTATACGGACGACCAATTTTCACCAATCGCTTATGCCGATCGTTCGGCCTGGCGCGCAGGGCTTTATTTCTCTCATTTTCCACGGCTTCCCAAGTGGGACCTTCGAGCCGAGGGCGTTTACACAGACGTGCCTCCAGGAGCAGGCCCAATTACCCCTGGCGCATTTTACGCCAATAATACCTGGCGCAGCGGGTATACGAACCAAGGCAACTTAATTGGAAGCTGGGTCGGCCGAGGCGGACAGGGCACGCAAGCTTGGACCAACTACTGGTTCAACGCACGCAACCGCCTGCAGTTTAATTTTCGGCACCAGAAAATCAGTCAAAAGTTTATTCCCGGCGGAGGTTCGCTGACCGACGTTGGTGTGCGGGGCGATTACTGGCTGCGCTCGAATCTCAGTTTTTCGGGTTCGGTGCAATACGAACGATGGCTCATCCCTGTCATTCAGCCCAATGAATCGCGAAACGTGACGGCCGCAGTGGAGATTTTGTTCCAGCCGCAGAAATTATTCGGACGCCCGGCCGCGAACCCGGCAGGGACCGCGTCCGAGAACGGAGACCGGCCGTGAATTACGCGAGCAGCGCGCCGGTCCGCCAGCCTGTGCCCGAAGGGCCGGATCATCACATTCCTGGGTTGCCTGGCGAGCCAGATCCCCTGGAAAGCAACGGGCAAACTCTCGTGCACGTGCGGCTGCTCTGGAGTCACCGTGCTTTGCTGTTCCGCGTCGCTCTGTACGCGCTGCTGGCGAGCACGCTTGTCGCATTTCTTATCCCTGTACGATACGAGTCGACCGCGCGTTTGATGCCGCCAGATAATCAATCCACATCCGGCCTGGCCGCTGCAGCTGCCGCACTGTCCGCTGGCGGCGGCGGAGGTCTTGGCGGGTTTGCCAGCGAATTTCTGGGCCTCAAGAGTACCAGCGACGTATTCGTCGGCATTCTGGCGAGCCGCACGGTACAGGACGCGTTAATCCGGCAGTTTGACTTGAAGAAGCTCTACCGGGACTCACGCATGGCTGACGCGCGGAAGGATCTCGCCGATCACACCAGCGTCTCCGTGGATCGCAAGAGCCAGATCATCAGTATCACGGTGACGGACAAGAGCCCGCAAAGGGCGGCCGCAATGGCTCAGGCGTATGTGCAAGAGCTAGACCGGCTGGTGGCCGAATTGAGCACTTCGTCGGCCCGCCGCGAACGCATTTTCCTTGAAGGGCGGTTGCAGGCCGTCAACCAGGACTTAGAAGCGGCCGAGAAAGATTTCAGCCAATTCGCGAGCAAGAACACGGCGATCGATGTCAAAGAACAGGGCAAGGCCATGGTTGAAGCGGCAGCGATGCTCCAGGGCCAGCTTATTGCCGCACAATCGCAGTATGAGGGCCTAAGGGAGATTTATACCGACAATAACCCGCGTGTCCGCACCGTGAAGGCTCGCATCGACGAGTTACAACGGCAGCTCGAAAAACTTGGCGGCAAGGGGGAAAGCACAACGAATGTCTCCGCCCAGCCGGGCGACTCGCTATATCCGTCCATCCGCAAGTTGCCGCTGCTCGGCGTAACGTATGCCGATTTGTACCGCCGCACGAAGATCCAGGAAGCCGTTCTCGAGACACTCACGAAAGAGTACGAGATGGCAAAAGTCCAGGAAGCCAAAGAGATTCCGACGGTCAAGGTGCTCGACAAAGCGGACCTGCCCGATAAGAAATCATTTCCGCCTCGTCTGCCGGTCGTTTTCCTCGGGACCGTTTTGGCACTCGGCGCTGCAACGGCGTGGGTGTTAGGAAATCAGAAGTGGCAGGAAACCGACGCCACCGATCCGCGGAAGGTGTTCTCGCAGGAAGTTTTCTCGACCGTCGCGGGTAGCATGCCGACGTTCTGGCAAAACGGTTCGGGGAAGTACCCGGTGAACGGCGGAGTTCCAACTTGGTTACGCCTAAGCAAAGCAGACCCTTCGTCTACCGCACCTGAGGATGATGCAGGGGATACGAAGTAGGTTCTGATTTTGTTGTAACTAGTTAAATCTAAGCGGGTTAGGTCACAAATGCCCTGTGAGTGACGGGGCGGAGCCATCTTGAGACGTGGCCGGATACAAATCGAAATATGCAACCAGCAACCCTTCAAAACACCAGTCGCCAACATGAAGTGAACCTGATGGCGGAGTACCTTGAGCCGCGCTGGTACGCTGCTTACACAAGTGCTAATCACGAGAAGCGCGTCGCGCTCCAACTGGGGCAAAGATCCGTTGAGCACTTCTTGCCGCTGTATGACTCGGTTCGCCGTTGGAAAGACCGGAAGATGCAGCTGCAGTTGCCGTTTTTTCCGGGCTACGTCTTTGTGCGCCTGGCGCTGCGCGACCGCTTGCAAGTATTGCAGGTGCCGGGAGTAGCGAAGCTTGTCGGCTTTAACGGACTGCCGAGCGCGCTGCCGGATTCGGAAATCGAGGCGATACAAGTATGTTTGGCGCGCAAAGCGAGCCTTGAGCCGCATCCTTACGTGAAGGTGGGGCGGCGTGTACGCGTGAAGGCCGGGCCGCTAGAGGGCCTCGAAGGAATTGTAATTCGGAAAAGAAACCGCCTGCGCTTGATTATCTCGCTTGATCTGATCCATCGTTCCGCCGCGGTTGAGGTTGAGGTGGCAGACTTGGAAGGGATCACTAACCGGCAGACAAGTTCAGAAGCACTGTAGTTCAATCTAGAAGGAGCGATTAATGCGCGCATTAATCACAGGTGTGACAGGGCAAGATGGTTCCTACATGGCGGAGCTCTTGTTGAGCAAAGGTTACGAGGTCTTTGGAATCGTCCGGCGCAGCAGCGTAAAGAAGTTCGACCGCATTGAGGCGCTGATGGACGACATTGAATTGGTCGAGGGCGACCTAACGGACCAATCGTCTCTCGATAGCGTCATACATTCGGTGCAGCCCGACGAGGTGTACAACCTGGCAGCGCAGAGTTTCGTTCCTGTGTCGTGGAACCAGCCTGTGTTGACCGGCGATGTAACCGGGCTGGGGGTGATCCGGGTACTGGAAGCCATTCGCAAGCACCGGCCGCAGGCGAGGTTCTTACAAGCGTCCAGCTCCGAGATGTTCGGCAAGGTACGCGAGACGCCACAGACGGAAAAAACTCCATTTCATCCACGCAGCCCCTACGGCGTGGCCAAAGTGTTCGGCCACTACATCACCGTGAACTACCGGGAGAGCTACGGCCTCTTCGCATGCTCGGCGATGGGATTCAACCATGAATCGCCACGGCGCGGCCTAGAATTTGTTACCCGCAAGGTGACGCACCAGGTCGCGCGCATCAAATGCGGCCACGCGAAGAAACTCTCGATGGGCAATCTCGACGCGCAGCGCGACTGGGGCTTTGCAGGCGATTATGTGCGCGCTATGTGGATGATGCTGCAGCAGCCGGAGGCGGACGACTACGTCTTGGCCACCGGGAAAACGCACAGTATTCGGGAGCTACTGGAGGCCGCCTTTGGCGCGGTGGGCCTTGACTGGGAGGAATACGTGGAGATCGACCCCAAGCTGATCCGTCCGGCCGAAGTGGAGTTCCTTTGCGGGGACGCGACCAAAGCCCGTGAAAAACTCGGCTGGGAACCCCAAGTTGGCTTCGAGGAATTGATCGAAATGATGGTCGAAGCGGACCTGGAAGCCGTTCAGAAAGCGGAGAACGGCATCGCTTTTGCGGCTTCGCTCCGAAATGAGAACGGGAATGGATCATTAAAAGCAGAAAACAGGCACGCCGACCCCGCGGCGGTGCCCCGCAGTGGAGATTGAGGACGCAGAACTCAAGCCCTTTGAATAAGCTATGTAGTTAAAGCAAAAATAAGATACGGGGTGGCGCACGGAAGACTTTCGGGCATTTGAATAACACAAAGTTTCATAGGCAAGTTGAAACCAGTGCGGAATGACGAACTCGTCCTAAATCCCAGATGAAAAGACTCTTTGGATCAAACGTAATTTCGGCGGATCAGCAACAGGCCGTGCAAATTGACCCGAGGCTGACGCGTACGGTTTTCAAGAACGCGTCGGCGAACGTATTTCGATTGGCAGGATCGGGAGTCATAGTTTTACTATTGCCCTCCTTCCTGGTGAGAATGCTTTCGATCGAGGCCTACGGTGCCTGGGTACTTCTAATGCAGGTAGCCACCTATGTTGGCCTTCTCGATTTTGGCATACAGATAGCTGTGGCTCGTTTCGTTGCCCATGCGGATGAATTAGCGAATCCGGAGCAGCGTGATGGCATAGCAAGTACGGCATTGGTGCTTCTTGCGGCAACATGTGCGTTGGGTTTGTGTCTAGTCGGACTGATGACATGGCAGTTGCCACACTTATTCACGACCATGCCCGCCTATCTGCATACACAGGCCAGGGTCGCCCTGCTGCTTATTGGTGGTTCTTTCGCGATTGGCCTTCCGTTTTCTGTGATTCACGCTATTTTTATCGGGCTTCAACGAAACAAGATTCCCGTGAGTATCGTACTGGTTAGCCGATTGCTGACGGGGGTGCTCACGGTATCCGTGGCGTCCAGGCATTGGGGGCTCGCCGCAATGGGAGGAGCCGTTGCACTGGCGAATGTTCTCTCGTATGGCTTAACGTATTTCGCCTGGCGCACGTGGGCCGGCCACGTAAAGATTCAGCCATCATTGACGTCAATGAGCTGCGCCAAGGATATTGCAAGCTATTCTGGTGTCATGGCGGTGTGGTCTGTTGGGATGCTCATGGTCAGTGGCCTGGACCTTACTATTGTGGGGATTTTCCAGTATTCAGCGACGGCTTACTATGGGGTTGCAGTGACGATGACTAACTTAGTCGCTCAAGCGCAAACCACTATTTTTTCCGCCATGATACCCGCCTCCGCCGTCCTTCAGGCAAGGGGCCATGTGCAGGACCAAGGCCGGCTTTTAGTCTCTTCCACGAGATATGGGATGCTGATTCTGCTAGCGATGGCACTGCCCCTACTTATTGGAGGCAGCTCCATCTTGAAAGTCTGGGTCGGAGCCGAATATGCCCTGCACAGTACCGCCATTATGCAGGTGTTGGTTTGCGCCAACGTCATACGTCTCTCCGTCTTGCCCTACACGATTCTGTTGCTGGGCTCGGGTCAACAGGGCAAGGTGATTTTTTCGCCGCTGGCGGAGGGCGTGACTAACCTTAGCACTAGTCTTGTCGGAGCCTATTTGTGGGGAGCGATCGGTGTCGCATTCGGTACTGTGCTTGGCTCCTTCGTGAGCGTCGGGCTTCACATTTTCTACAACATGCCCCGCACCCCTTCGATTGCTGTTGATCGTTCCTTATTGTTTAAGGAGGGCCTATTGCGACCTCTGATGTGCGCAGTTCCCTTTGGCATATTGTTCGTTTCGAAGATCATCACGCCCCAAATGCCTTTGACAGTTTTTTCGTCGATCTCATTGTGTGCGACCGTCGCAGGGGTCTGTCTGTTTTGGTACTACGGATTGATCAGTTCTGAGCGTCGAAGGTTGCAATTGTTCCTAGTGGGCGGCTGAGGAGTTGGAATGTCACATGAGCGTAGGCCGAAGGTCTCGATCGTCGTTTTAAATTTGAACGGATACGAGGACACGTGCGACTGCATCGAGTCCCTCAGGGGGGTACAGTACCCCAATTTCGATGTCACCCTGGTGGATAACGGGTCCTCGGATGATTCCGCGGATTGCCTTAAGACTAAGTTTCCTGAAATCAAGCTGATTCGAAGTGATGAGAACCTCGGGTTTACAGGAGGAAACAACCTCGGAATCCAGGAAGCTCTGAGTCGCGGCGCAGACTACGTGCTCTTGTTGAACAACGATACGATAGTGGACCCCAATTTCCTAGGTCACCTTATTGAGGTGGGGGAGACGGACTCTAGAATCGGAATTCTGGGTCCAAAGATCCTCTATGCGGCTGAACCTCAACGAATCTGGTTCGCTGGGGGTTATGTGAGGTACAGCACGGGGACGTGCGGGCACCTAGGGCACGACCAGATCGATCGCGACGGCAAGTTCTCGAGTGTAGAAGATACTGGATGGGTAAGCGGTTGCGGTTTATTGATTAAATCGGCGGTGCTCCGGGAGGTCGGCCCGCTAGATCCTCGGCTATTTATTTACTGGGAAGATGTGGATCTTTGTATGAGGGTGAGTCAGGCTGGCTATAGGTGCGTCTTTGTGCCGATGGCGCGAATCTGGCACAAGGTCTCTCGGACTTGCGGTCTCAAGTCTTCGTTCACACTTTACCTAGGGACTCGCAACCAACTCGCTTTGGTTGCGAAACGTATCCCATTTCCATACAAACCAGGTGCGCTGGCTTTGGTTCTCGCGAAAAAGCTCGGTGTGGCGGGTCTTCTTTCGTTCAAGAGCCGCGATTCGGCCACGGCAGTGTGGGGCGGAATTTGGGCCTTCCTGCTCCATGAGTATGGCCCTCCAGGAAAGGAAAGGCTAATGAGACGGCGAGGTGACTGCGCCCGGGCCCGTGTTTAGTGGCCAATCGATTCGCGTGTCTTCGGTCAAATGTTTGGAGGGCAAGAATTATCCTTGAACAGGAGGAGCAGTTATATGCCTATTTCGTTAGTCACCGGTGCTGCAGGGTTCATGGGTTCGCATGTCGCTGAGCACCTACTAAAGCTCGGCCATACGGTCGTCGTCCTGGATGATTTGAGCGGGGGGTTTATCGAGAACGTCCCCAATGCAGCTATCTTCGTCAAAGGGTCTATCCTGGATGTGTATTTAGTTGAAACATTATTCAGAAGATATAAGTTTAATTACGTGTATCACCTGGCTGCCTATGCGGCAGAGGGATTGAGCCACTTCATCAAACGGTTTAATTATCAGAATAATTTGATTGGCTCCGTGAATTTAATAAACGCTGCGATAAACTACGATGTTAAATGCCTTGTGTTTACGTCGTCGATTGCCGTGTATGGCGCCGGACAAACTCCTATGACGGAAGAGATGGTGCCGGCCCCGGAAGACCCTTACGGCATCTCCAAATTTGCTGTCGAGCAGGAGCTCAAAGCGAGCCATGAAATGTTTGGTTTGGATTACGTGGTCTTCCGTCCCCATAACGTGTACGGAGAGAGACAGAACATTGGTGACCGGTACCGAAACGTGGTCGGTATCTACATGAACCAACTCCTCCGGGGAGAGCCCATGACGACCTTCGGAGACGGAATGCAGATGCGGGCGTTCACGCACATCAATGATATCGCTCCAATCATCGCGGAATGCGTTGACTACCCGGCGGCGCGGAATCAGGTCTTCAATGTTGGTGCAGGCGAACCGCGCACCGTGAATGATCTGGCAAGAATAATTGCCGCAGCGATGGGAAAAGAATGTCGGCAGGTGCACCTTGATCCGAGAAAGGAGGTGAAAATTGCTTTTTCTGACCACATTAAGGCGGAAAACGTATTCGGCAAACGTCCAGAGACCTCCCTGGAGGAAGGTGTCAGTGCCATGGTGGAGTGGGTCAAGAAACACGGCTCGCGCGAGAGCAACGTCTTTGAAGGAATCGAAGTGACGAAGAATCTCCCCCCAAGCTGGGCCAAAGCCATGGAGGCTGGGACCGCGAAGTAATCGCGCTGAGGACACATGACGCGCCGCTTGTTCTATTTGATGTTACTAGCAATTCCAGCTGGGCGTGTGTTGAGCACTTCACTCTTTGAATCCGCAAGTAAGACTGCCTCGCTAACGCCAGACCAAGTGGTGTTGCCGTGTCTGATCATCGCGTATCTCTATCCACAGTTGCGGCACGCGAGATTGCCGTTCAGGGAAGTCCATCGGGCTAGACCGCTATTTCTGTTCTTGGTCTGGTGTCTGATTTCCCTAATGCTTAATAAGTTCTGGTACGGTCTGACTATCGGACAGACAGCATTCAGTGCGTTGTATCTAGTTCGTTGGATTAGCTACTCCCTTCTGTATTTCGTTGCTTATGACATTTGTAGAAGCGGCAACGAAGTCAAAAGAATTGTGAAGTGGCTGGTGATCGGAGGTGGGCTTTTCTGTGCTTTTGGCTTGCTCCAAGCGGCTTTCCTGCCCGATTTCGCGTTTATGCTACATCCCGACGCTATCCCCTCGGTGGACTTCGACCTCCAGGGCCACCGGCTAGTTTCCACGTTCTTGGACCCCAATATAGCGGCAGGTTACATCCTCATTTTCGTTCTTCTCGCCCTTTCGTTCTGGATACATGGGTACTCGCACTGGCTCGGGATTGTTCTATTGCTTGGCGGGGCACTTTTCGCCACGCTATCCCGCGGCGGAGTCTTGGGGTTTTTCGTTGGAATAGCTGTCCTTGTCAGTATGAAGAGATTTCCTCGAAAACGCGCCTTGATGGGCGTTCTCGCCTTGCTTCTCCTGGTCTGTGTAATGTATCCCAGTTTCAAGACGCTTATCGAGGACACTCGGCGCATTAGCATTGATGATCCCTCTGCGCTAATGCGCATAGAAGATTGGAAGCTAGCCCTGGACATTATTTCTAGCAATCCGCTTGTCGGCATCGGCTTCGACACACTCGGTTTCGTCGCGCCCCAATATGGAATGAATAGAGAGGGTGCAATTGCATTCGGTTTTTCCGGAGACCTCGTCACAATATTTGCGTTAACCGGAGCGATCGGCTTAATTCTTTATCTTCTAATCTACTGGGAGGTGATCAAAGGGTTGTCTCGACTGCGGGATGGAACAAAAAGCAATTGGGTGCGAGCTTACTCTCGTGGAGTCCATGCTTCGACGATCGCCGTTGTGGTTAGCAGCTGTTTTACGACGATATTGCTCTATCCCCAGATTATGGGTGTGCTGTGGATACTGTGGGCCTTAGGGAGACGACTCCAGGAAGGAATGGATGCTGAGGCGATACAGTCGGGTCTGGAACTGGCGCGGGCGGCCGCCTAGGTCTGCCTCCGGTCAGCTCAGGACGTGCTTGCGAAGCACATGAAACTGAGCCGTGTTGCCGAGTGTAGATACTTTTTTCGATGATTCCTGGAAATGTGATGATGGCTAAACTGCGCCGCCGGTGTTTTGCAACTAGGATCCCTCTTGACAATCGTTTACAGGAGATGGCGCGAAACACGCCTTCCCATTTTTTCCTGGCAAATCCTGCCAGCCACAATTCTTATCTTTTTCTACTGAATTATCTAAAGGTATTCAGCGAGGTGCGGCTCCAAAAGAAACCATGCTGCCTAAGGATCTTGGATTGGGGATGCGGCAAAGGTCACTGCACTTATCTTTTGCAAAATCTTGGTTTCAAGGTTGAAAGCTGCGATGTTGAGCGAAGCTCTGATGATTCGGCATTTGGGCAAGAGACGCCAATCATTGCGGCAGAAAATATTGAAGTGATTCCATTAAAGGACACGGTGAAGTTGCCGTTTGAATCAGAATCATTCGACATCGTACTAAGCATGGGTGTGTTGGAGCATGTCGAAAATGATTTGGAATCTCTCCGGGAGATTAATCGCATTTTGAAACCGAAAGGTCTTTTCTTTTGCTTCTTTCTGCCGTTTGTTGGATCGTGGACGCAATATGTGATGCGGTCCAAAGGGGACAATTACCACGATCGGCTTTATACGAAGTTAAAGGTAAGCTCCCTTCTGAAGGAAACAGGCTTTGAGTTGCAGGACATTTGGCATCGACAACTGTTCCCTAAAAATTCTGTTCGCTATCCCGTGTACCATGCGTTTGAGTCTCTGGACCAAGCTCTTGTGCGATTTACTCCACTCAAGTATCTTGCGACGAATATAGAATTCGTAGCCTCTAGGAGCGCGATCAATTTGACATGAATGCAAAGGTAATCATCGACGCGCGGTGGATGGCGGGTGGGATTGGCACGTATACCAAGCAGCTTTTGGCCGGCATTTGCCAATCTCCGGACGGCTTTGAAGTACAGGCTATCACGCGCCAACGGGATGCAAAACTTGTGGCGCAGTGGTGCCCGCAGGTGAAAGTCGTAAACATGCCTACGTATACGCTCGGGGAACAACTGGCCGTTCCCTGGGCGGCGAAGGGTTGCGATCTTCTCCACGTCCCTCACTACAACGCTCCCTTGCTTCATCGGGGGCCATTGCTCGTTTCCATCCTGGACCTTATCCACATCACGGACCCGGTGTATAGCCGCAACTTTCGCTCCTGGGTCTATGCGAGACCTATGCTGAACCTCGTGGCCCGGAAGGCGGAGCATATTGTCACCATTTCGGAATATTCGAAAGCCCAGATAGTCGAGCGGCTCAGAGTGCAAGCTGAAAAAGTTACGGCGATTCATTGCGGCGTGAACGGGCAATTCCGTTCCGTGGATCGCAAGCAGGCGCACGCGGCCGTTTCGGAAGCTCTGAGCATTCAAGAGCCGTACCTCCTCTTCGTGGGGAGTCTAAAACCTCACAAGAATATTTTCACGCTGCTCCAGGGGTTCATGCTGCTTCGCCAGCGCCACGATATTCCCCAAAGGCTGCTGATCATCGGAGACGACGCGCACTGGAAGTCCCTGCTGGTCGCGGAATGCTCGCGGCTGGGGATCCACGACACCACGACTTTTGTTCCGTATGTTTCTCAGGACCTTCTTCCGAAAGTGTATGCGGGTGCTGATCTGCTGGTGATGCCGTCCACGATCGAGGGATTCGGATTGCCCGTGCTGGAAGCAATGGCCTGCGGGACGCCGGTGGTTTGCTCAAGAGCCGCATCACTGCCCGAGGTTGCCGGCGATGCGGCCGAGTACTTCGATCCTTGCAGCGGAGAGGATCTGGCGGCCGCGATAGAGCGGGTTCTGAATTCTCCAGGCCGGCAGGAAGAACTCCGGCGCAGAGGGCTTGAGCGCGTTCGCGAGTTTACCTGGGAAGAATCCACACGCAAGCACCTCGACGTGTATCGGCGTTTACTCGGATTGAATTGAAAACTGCGAGCGGTCAAAGCTGCGTGGCGCAGATTTGTCTCTGGATGACGAGGGTCGTGAGGCGCGATAGCGATGAATGATTCGAATTTCAAGCGTAACGGCAGCTCGGGCTTGCGAGTGGCGCTGGTGCATTACTGGTATGTGCGTCGGCGTGGAGGGGAGCGAGTGCTTGAGGTGCTGGCGGATATGTTCCCGCAGGCAGATATCTTTACGCTGGTGTACGACCCGGGAGCGTTGCCGGATTCGATTAAGTCGCACAAGATTGCTGCTTCGTTTCTGCAAAAACTACCGCAGTCGAAGCGCTACTATCGCGCGCTGCTGCCATTCTACCCTGTGGCATTGGAGCAGCTCCGGCTGGATGACTATGACCTGGTGATTAGTCAGGAATCGGGTCCGGCAAAAGGGGTGATCACGCGGGCCGGAACCTGTCATATCTGCTACTGCCATACCCCCATGCGCTACTTGTGGGACATGTACCACGATTATTTGTCCATGGCGCCGTTTGGTTGGCTGGGAAGAGGCTTCTATTCTTTGGCGTGCCACTACGTGCGGCAGTGGGACTACGCGACTGCCGCCAGGGTGGATCACTTCGTAGCGAGCTCGCAGAACGGAGCACGGCGCATACGCAAGTATTACGGGCGGGGGTCCGATGTGATCTATCCACCCGTGGACCTTGATTCTTTCTCGGTTTCGGATGAGCACGAAGATTTCTATCTGGTAGTGAGTCCGCTGGTTGCTTACAAACGGATTGATCTCGCGGTGGAGGCGTGCAACGCATTGAAGCGCCGTTTGATAGTGATCGGGGATGGACCGGAGAAGTCCGCTCTGATGAAGATGGCCGGACCTACGGTCACATTTCTCGGTTTTCAAACGGATGAGGCTGTTCGGGAGCATTATCGGCGTTGCAGAGCGTTCTTGTTTCCAGGAGAAGAAGACATAGGTCTGACACCCATAGAAGCGCAGGCTTCGGGGCGGCCAGTGATTGCCTACGGGCGCGGCGGAGCGGTCGAAACAGTTGCCGGGTTCTACCCCGGCGAGGGTGTCAATCCGGAGGAATCAACCGGCGTGTTCTTTGCGGAGCAATCCGGCGATGCGCTGATGGAGGCGATATTGGCGTTTGAGGCGGTTGAATTGGAGTTTTCGTCGGCTTTAATCCGGGCGCAGGCAGAACGCTTTGACGTGGCGCACTTCAAAGAGCAGTTAGGGGATTACATTGCAGGGAAGGTTCATCAGGTCCGCAATTTCGCCGAGCGAAGAACAAATCGGACGACGCCAGAATCGGCACGGACGGCTTCCTCGAGTTTGAAGTGATGGCGAAGGCGCCGAGTGGGCGCAAGTTTCCGCGCTGCGCATGGCCGGGACCATGCGTGAACATGGCCATCCATATCTAAAGTGCATATCGTCTGACTTGAAAGAGTTCCTCGGTAACGAAACGGATGAAGCTCCACATTTGATCCCGGAAGTACCCACCTTAAAACGAAAATAATTTTCCCGGAGGTTGCGGCTATAATGCCCAAACGCTCGATCAATGTAATTCAGTTTTGGATGACTATCGCGTTCTTTGCCATCCCGGGCATTGCTTTCTATATCGCAAGTTACGTCCGCTTCCAGTCTGAAGTCTTCGACAAAGTAGAAGTCGATGATTACGCATACGTTGTTTTCACAATATTCGTGACATTCTTGTGGGCTCTAGTGGTGGAGCACTTGCAATTGAATCGCATTGTTTTCCTGGTCACGGTCCAAACTGGTGTCAAGACTGCAGCGCTTGCAACCCTATATTGCACGTTGTTATCGCTGTCTCTGCTTTTCTGCTATCGGACAATAACCTTTTCGCGTGGGTTCGTGTTCGTTGGTTGTAGCCTGATGTTCATACTTAGTTTTTGTCTAATTCACCTGTTCCGCGCAGCAATGCATACGATTGACAAGTCTCAGAATGGCCGGTTTCCAGTTGCCGTTCTCGGTGCTGATGAATTTGCTTCACGCATAGCTGAACGACTCTCGAAGAGCCGACTCGCTCGTTGCAAGGTTGCTTGCTTTGTTGCGTTGCCGGGTCAGAACGAGACGGCCAAGGGTTCACCCGTCGTGGCATGGGATCGCATGGATGATGTCGTGGATGTCTTCCACTGCGGCGAGATCATAGTAGCACTGCCGCCGGAGCGAATGGGCGAAGCGCAGACAATTCTTCAGACAGTTCAGCACCTCTGCATTCCTGCCCGAATGGTGTTGGATTTGGGTGAGGGAGTCTTCGTTCCGGAGAGAATCTTCGACTATTATGGAATTCCGCTGCTTGACGTCCGGCCGTATCCCGTCGATACAATCGCCTATGCCCTTGGCAAACGCGTCTTCGATATCGTCTTCTCTTCTTTGGCTCTACTGGTTGCTGGACCTTTTATGCTCGTTATCGCCCTCCTCATCAAGCTCAGCTCCCGAGGTCCGGTATTTTTCATACAGGAACGTGTTGGTTTGAATGGTCGCCGTTTCAGAATGCTGAAATTTCGTACAATGCATTTGCAGGATTTGCACGCTTCAAGCAGCCGGCACACGCAGCGCGACGACCAGCGCATCACTGCCATTGGTCGCTTTCTTCGCCGCACTAGTCTTGACGAACTCCCTCAGTTCATCAATGTGCTAAAAGGCGACATGAGCGTGGTTGGCCCGCGCCCGGAGCTCACCTTTTTCGTGCAAAAATTCCGACAGGAAATCCCATGGTACATGGCCCGGCATCACGTCAAGTGTGGTATCACGGGCTGGGCCCAAGTAAACGGTCTGCGCGGGAGCGACACTTCGATCCCTCATCGAATCCAATTCGATATTTACTACATGCGCAACTGGAGTCTGGTATTAGATCTCAAAATTATTTTCTTGACGGTCTTCAATGGCATCGTGAGCCCTCAAGCTTATTAAGAGGCACACCCAAGCCCGTCAAAACACGACGTATTGGCTCTACTTGATCACTCTTCACAAGGATGGTTTCAATGCGGGTTCTCATCACAGGTGGTGCGGGTTATATTGGAAGCCATACGGCCAAAGCTTTGGCGCGGGTTGGGATTGAGCCAGTCGTCTATGACAACCTTTCGACAGGCCATCGCTGGGCCACCAAATGGGGTCCCCTCGTGGAAGCCGATCTTTGTGATCGTCAAGTCCTGAAACAGACCCTGGAGCAATACGACATCGCGGCTGCCATCCATTTTGCCGCGCATGCTTACGTCGGAGACTCCATGCGCGAGCCTCGTAAGTATTTCCAGAACAACGTCACGAATAGCCTTAATCTTCTCAATGCTCTGGTCGATGCCGGCGTCCACCACGTTGTCCTCTCCTCTAGTTGCGCGGTTTATGGGATTCCTAACTCAATTCCCATTTCGGAAGATCACCTGAAACTGCCTGTGAATCCGTATGGCGACTCCAAACTCTTCATTGAACGCGCCCTCGATTGGTACGGCCGAGCATATGGTTTGCGCTGGGCCGCCTTGCGTTATTTCAATGCAGCGGGGGCAGATCCCGATGGCGAACTCGGCGAAGATCACGATCCGGAAACGCATCTAGTGCCTCGTATCATCGAGGCTGCGATGGGTAAGTGTGCCGTCGTAGAAATGTACGGAGTGGACTATGCGACTATCGACGGCACATGCGTCCGCGATTACGTTCACGTGTCAGATCTAGCCGAGGCTCACGTCCTGGCGCTACGACATCTACTTTCTGGTAATGCAAGCTTCGCTGTCAATCTGGGTAGCGGACGCGGCACCACCGTCCGAGAGATAATTGCGGCCGTCGAGAGCGTTACCGGCGCAAAGGTCAATGTCAAGCCAGGGCCTCGGCGCCCTGGCGACCCTCCGGTGCTGGTTGCCGATCCGTCTCGCGCCGAGAGTCTCTTGCAATGGCGCCCCAGACTCTCTTCTCTGGAGAATATCGTCACCACCGCCTGCAGTTGGCACGGCCGCACCTTCCCGAGCGCTACCGATGGATCCGGCCTTCAGATTTCCACGGTGGGCTTGGGCCCCTCCACTGATTAGCGCACAGAACAGTCTTGGCTTATCCCAATTGTTCAAAATTCTGCTCGGTCTCTACCTACTTGACTACGGGAAAACCAAATTTGCCGGTGAGCAAGCTGTTCGCCGGCAGGTCAAACCACAGCAATCGGGCTTATTGAAGATCGAATACGTTGGCTCAGACAGCCTTGGCCGCTCTTTGCTATACTCAGCCTTCTTTTAATTTAAAAAATGAGTGAGTGCTTTTTTTGAAGATCCTCAATGTCGTCGGGGCCCGTCCGAACCTCCCGAAGGTGGCTCCTCTCATCCGTGAGATGCGCCGCCGCACGGAAATCGAATCCATTCTGGTTCACACCGGACAGCATTACGATCAGGAACTCTCGGATATCTTTTTCCGACAAATGAGCATTCCTTTACCCGATTTTAACTTGGGTGTTGGCTCCGGTTCGCATGCGGCTCAAACTGCAGAGGTCCTGCGGCGCATTGAACCGGTGCTCTCAAGTCAACAGCCGGATCTCGCCTGAGTTGTTGGTGACGTGAACTCGACGCCCGCAGTCTCGCTTGCCGCGGTTAAATTGGGCATTCCAGTCGCCCACGTTGAAGCTGGCCTGTGTAGCTTTGATCGCACCATGCCTGAGGAAATCAATCGTGTCCTCACTGACGCGATTGCCGATTATCTATTTGTGTCTGAAGAAGCCGGTGTTAGGCATTTGCTGAAAGAAGGCCGACCGGCTTCGAGTATTCACCTCGTCGGCGATGTGATGATCGACTCGTTAAAATACTTCTTGCCGCTTGCACAGACGTCATCAATCGGGAAAGACTTGGGCCTCTTTAAGGATGGAACTTGGTCCCCATTTGCTGTTCTTACTTTGCACCGTCCTTCAAATGTCGATTCCATGGATCAGTTCAATCAACTGCTCAGTGCCATTGATCTCATTGCGGCTCAGGTTCCGGTAATCTTTCCGGTGCATCCACGAACCCGACAGCGCATAGCACAATCAATAGTTACCCGCCATCCGCAACTACACTTCATTCAACCTCTTGGCTACCTTGATTTTCTTTGCCTGCTTAGCAACGCCAGACTAGTCCTGACGGATTCAGGTGGAATCCAGGAAGAAACGACCGCTCTGGGTGCACCGTGCCCTACCCTCCGCGAAAACACCGAGCGGCCAGTCACAGTTTCTGAAGGGACGAATGTGCTCGTAGGTACCGATCCGAAGAAAATCGTAGCCGCTGCGCTTGATATACTCGATGGAAAAGGAAAAGTTGGCCGCGTCCCTGCTATTTGGGACGGCAAGGCTGCTGAACGCATAGTCGAAATTCTCTTGCAGAACGCACACGCGAAAAAAAACCGCGAGCATGAAGTGATGAGTTGCCGGAGGGCGAATCGGAATTCTGCGCCTGTTTAAGTGACGGTAGAATTTAGGCGCGAGACACTGTGGTATGCCCGCGTCATCTCAACGGTTTTCGTACTCGGTCAAAGCTTCTTCACACTTTTCAATGTACTCCCAGGGAGCGCCACGCATCGCGTCTTCCCACGTCAAAACGATCGTCGGATATTCACCCAAATCATGCTCCTGCCACTGGACCTCCAGTTCCATCTCCGGTGGGGGCTCGCCGCAGACCTTAATTAGGTGTTTGATCGCAAGCTGGCACTCCGCAGCGATCCATTCGCGGCTAGCGCCCGGTGTACCCGCTTCGCCGATGACCTCGACTGGCATTTTCACACCTCCTAGCTAAAACCCTACTGGCGCCGTCCGTGGCGGTTTCTGTGGCAGTTGGCGCAGAGTGTAATCAAATTGTGCGCCACGTCCCCGCCAAGTTGGCTCCTAAACTTGATGTGATGAACTTGCAAGTCCTTCATGGTGCCGCAGTCTTGGCACCGCCAACTATCTCGTTCCAGCACTTGGTTCCTGACAACGGTGTACTCTTCCGGCTCGAGTTTGAGTCTTGGTTGTTTTTCGCGCAGGCGCATCGAATATGTTGAATCCCTGAAATCTATGAATGAGGTTCTTCTTGGCGGGCGCCTGCGAGAAAATCCGCGCAGATCATCTCTAGGCAGTAACCGCGAGACTTGTCAGTTCCCAGCATCAGGCCGGCAGTCTCAAGGGCCTTCTCAACCACGGGCAGTTGGCTCTTATAAAGCTTGAAATAGATAATCTCCCAGGGCTCCGTTTCTTTGCCCGTCAGATGCCGTTCCACCTCTCCTTTGAACCCTTCCTTGGGTAGTTCCTTGGCTTTGTGCAACCAGGTTGCACAATCGAATCTTTCCCCATCTTTCCTCGCCACCTTGACCAACTCCGTCGCTTTGCTCCAACCCACCTCGCGCAGTTGCTGTTTCGGAATCCGCGTCGGGTTCTCGTGAATGGCCATCAGGTAGTAGGCCTTGCGGCGCGAATCAGGGAAACGCTTTGCCAGGAACTCGTCGAACGACTTCAGTTTCTCCAATCTCCAGTACTGCTTCGATCTGACCTCGCAAAGGTATTCCCCGAGTTCGACAGACCGCGCGTCTTTCTCTTGCTCCTTAGTCTTCTTTCAACTCAAGATCTCATCGATCTTGCCGAGGATGAACACTGCGCGCCGACGATTCAGTTCGGGTGCCACGACCGTCCGCCCGTGCTTTTTGGGTTGTGCCGGGTAGTTCGATGACGTTACTCTCGCGGCCCTCTGTTTGGCGCTGATTCGGTTGTATGATTTCGGTGCACGAAACGAGATTCATAGACATCGAGGGCATACATGACGCAACGATCGGACCGCCGCGAGTTTCTCCGCACCCTGAGCACTGCAGCGCTAACCGCCTCTACGGCCGGATTGGCGCTTTCGCATCGATCGTTCGGTGCGCCCAAGAAGTCCATTCTCGTCTTCACCAAATCTTCTGGCTTTGAGCATGAGGTGGTAAAGCGCAAGGACGGCAAGCTCAGCATCGTCGAAACCGTCGTCACGGAGCTCGGCAACAAGAATGGATTCGACGTGACTTGCTCTAAAGACGGCCGCATCTTCGATTCAAACGATCTTCACGCGCACCAGGCTGTATTCTTTTTCACCACCGGCGATCTCACGCAGTCTGGCACCGACAAAAATCCTCCGATGTCGCCCGCCGGCAAGCAAGCGCTGCTCAACTCCGTCGAGCAAGGTCTTGGATTCGTCGGCTGTCATGCTGCCAGCGATACTTTCCACACACCGCCCGATCCCGCCGATTTATCCAATCGCTATGTCGCTCACGGCGCTCAATCCGATCCATACCTGCGCATGCTCGGCGGCGAATTCATCGTGCACGGGCGCGACCCGCGATTGCAGACCGCCAACATCATCATCAATGATTCGTCGTTTCCCGGCCTCGCCGGCGTCCAGTCGCCTGTCTCTTTTAACGAAGAATGGTACTCATTGAAAGATTTCGCGAGCGACATCCACGTCATCGCAACGGTCGACACCAGCATGCTCAAGAATGAGTGCTACCAGCGCCGCCCTTACCCTGTCACCTGGGCACGCATGCACGGCAAAGGCCGCGTGTTCTTTACCGCCATGGGCGACCGCCCGGAAAATTGGGAGAATGCCTTCTTCCTTAATCTCCTCGCAGGCGGCATCCGCTGGTCGCTTGGCGAAGCCAAAGCTGATCTGTCGCAAAACCTTGTCGCCGCGGCGCCAGGTTATGCGGACATTCCTCCCAAATTTCCGTCGGCAAAATAGAGCTATCCGATCGGTGCGAAATAACCGCTAGTTTCCCGAGTGAGCCGCTTCCGGGCTGCAGCTGCCCAGATTCTTGACGACCTTCGTCGGCTCAAACATCTGGGCACCACCGTCCCCGCTCGACTTCTTACCCTTCAGCTCCACGCGATCGCCCGGCTTCACGCTCACGCTGCTCGCCTCCAGGGCATACGACTTGTTCTTCTTCTCGTCCACCAGGCGCAACCCATCATCCGTCTGGCGAACGCAGCCGGTCACCGCGCCGTGGTGATGCAATACCAGAAATAACGTCCCAGCCCCTGCCGCCGCGGCGCCCACTCCAATCCCGATCGCCTTGCCGGAGCCATATCCGCTCTTCGGTGCAACGTATCCCGGCGTGCCGGGTGCGCCCGTACCCGTCCCCATTCCTCCGCCCCCGTACTGCGCAAGAGCAGAACTCGCCACAAATGTTGTCAGGCAAAGGCCCAGCGCTATTCTCAGGGCCAGCCGCATAATCCCAAACTTCTCTGCGCGGTTTGCGCAAACAATCTCGTTTGTCTTCAAGGTGTTCCTCCCGGCAGGCGAAGCGCATTGCTGAGCACCTCGCAACTGCTGCCAAGAGGTTCGCGCAATCCACAAAGTCTGTTGTCCGGCAAATGTGAACTCCCCGTAACATTGTTGTCGCCCGGCGGACGGAAAGTGGCGAGTGACGAGTGGCGAGAAAAAGTGGCCGAGAAATTCCGATTGCCACCCCGACTGGGTCGGGGCCCGCTCCGCGGACTGGCTTAGTAACTGAGTCATAACTGGGTCTTGAAAAAAGAGGCTGTAAGTTGCTGATTCTATGGCGCGGTTTTTGCGGGGTACCCCCACCCCCGGTGTTTTGGCAAAAGAGGCTGGATTTGCTTGATTCCAAAGGAGTTGACTTTTTTGAGAGCGACGAAGAGGCTGCAAGTCCATGAAAAGGCGTGACTTGTGACTCGTGCTCGGCGATTCGTGAACAGCAGCAGAAGAAAGTAAGTATTGGGTGGTGGGCTGTGAGTGATGAGTCAGAAGTGCAGCACGCGAACACACACGGCGTTGCGGAAGAACGAAGGGACGGAACGGGGACACTGTCAGCAGAACCTTAATATGGAGATTACCGTATCCGTTACTATTTGTCAAGTGAGAAATTAAAGACTGTGGATTGAGTAGTTTGCGGGCGAGTGTCTAGAGAAAATCGGAAGAACGGGGACAAAAGGAATCAATCCCCAGACTTTCCCATGCTAGGTCGGCCGCCAGAAACGGAAATCAAAAGCCCCACCCTTGCAAGAACCGACGGCGCAAGGATGGGCACCCGTCCACAGCGGCAGAAGAGCTGCTGGAGATCGTCATGCGCCGCTACGAACGCGCCAGCACGCTGTTAACTTCCAACCGCCCTGTAGAAGACTGGGGAAAACTGCTCGGCGACGGCGCCGCGGTCACCGCCATGCTCGACCGCCTGCTGCACCACGGCCATCTCCTCAAATGCGGCCCGCGAAGCTGGAGGACGAAAACCGACTTGCCTGACTAGGCCAACACACGATAAAAACACCTTGTTCCGGGCCACCTCCGTTGGCTGGTTTTGAAGTGACCACTGGGGAAAAGTGATGTGCGAGCTCAAATTTGAAAAACCGCGACTTCGACTAGGCCGTGACTCTGGTCTGAGTTTCTGCCGACCACACGACCAAGAGGATTTGGTTTCTCAACAAGGAGAGTGAATGGCTAACTTCTCAAGGAGTTTTCACGTGAAATCGCTATCGTTTGTCCTTTGTCTGGTGCTGTCGCTGTGTCGTCTTACTTTTGCGCAGAACCCTTCGTCAGGGCAAAAAGCAACCCCCGCGAAGTCGGACACACAAATCTCATTCGATGCCTTGAAGAGCCTGGCGGGCACGTGGACCGGCCCAGTCACGACCGATCCGCCTAATCCCGAGATAAACGGGCCCATCCGGGTCACGATGCGCGTGGCCTCCCGCGGAAACGTCCTGGTGCATGAGATTCCGCCCGGGGGAGTACCAGAGCCGACCATGATCTATTTGGATGGCGATCGCCTGACGCTAGTTCACTACTGCGAAGCTGGCAACCGGCCTCGGATGGTGGCTCGCAAGTCGCCGGACCAGAAGACTGTGGAGTTCGATTTCGTCGACATTTCTGGTAGCACAAGCCCTGCATACCTGCATCATTTCGTGTTCACCATCATCGACGCGGACCACCACATCGAAGACTGGACGTTCATGCTCCCTGGCGACAAGCTGCTGCACGCGCACTTCGATCTGAAGCGAGCAAAGGAGAGCGTTCCCCCGCCGGCCGGCAAATGATATCTGACGAAAACCGACTTGCCTGACCAGGCCAACACACGATAAAAACATCTTGTTCCGGGCCATCTCCATTGGCCGGTTTTGCCCTGACTGCCGTTGGCCGATTTTGAAGTGA
>Ga0210400_10001573_pt1 | contig 22396 bp, 17 predicted proteins | sample IncBWH26MmetaG_FD_155456 | JGI IMG/M metagenome (GOLD analysis project Ga0210400, IMG submission 155456) | Forest soil microbial communities from Barre Woods Harvard Forest LTER site, Petersham, Massachusetts, United States - Inc-BW-H-26-M | ecosystem: Environmental > Terrestrial > Soil >...
AATTCCATCGCTTACTGGCGTTACTCTCGTTCCGTTGCCGGTGGCCCCATCCACAATCAGGTCGTCGCCGAGTTTGCGCAACTCCAATTGCGCACCGCCGCCTGACTTCAGCATCGTCAGGTGTCCATCGAGATAGCCGATGTCCAAGGCGTCGTCACCGGTCCCATAGCGTCCTACTAGTGGGCGGCCAAGCTCAGGAGGTACCGGCGAGGTGGAAGGAGGGAGTGCCAGTGGTTTACCGGCGCGATGCGCAAGGATCAGGCGCAGGGTTTCCTCACCGATCCGCTCGGTCACGGCGTTCACTGCGTCTTTGCTCCCGACGACGACCACTCCTACCTTGTCCTCAGGCAGTAGGTCCACAGTGGTTGCGAACCCATAAATCGCTCCGCCGTGTCCAACCAGGCGATGGCCGTCGAGAGAGCGAACGATAAATCCCAGGCCAAAAACACGCCCTCCCGGGTTGGGGAACTGTGGCGACCACATTTCTTCCAGGGTTGCTGGCTTCAGGATGGCACCGCTTTCGATTTTGCCCTGCGCCAGCAGCACACTGATGAAGCGTCCCAAGTCGGTCACGGTGGAATACATGCTGCCGGCGGGAGCCATACCGAGTTGAAAGGTGGGAGCCTGAAACCTGGTGCCGTCGTAGGTCCACATCTCAGCTTTCGCGAGATTCTGAATGATATGAGGTTCAGGATCGAAGGAGCTGTGGTGCAAACCCATCGGTTCTAGCACCGATGTGTTCAGGTATTTTGCAAATGGCTGATGGCTGTGTGATTCCAGCACGTAACCCACAACGGCGATCGCTGCATTGGAATATTTCGTGTGCGTATTCGGTGCAAACACAAGCTGCGTCTCGTTCAGGCTCTGCACCGTGGCTGCCAACGTGGGTTGCGTGGTTTCGAAATAATTTCCAACCGGGGGTTCTCGCAGCAGTCCGGAACGGTGAGACATCAGTTGCCGCAGTGTAATCGGCGTGCCAAATGGATTGTGGGGTTGAAACTCCGGAAGGTAGGAGGTGACCGGAGCGTCCAAATTCAATTCACCGCGTTCGACAAGTTGCATGACGCCGATATCGGTGAAGAGTTTGGAAACCGAGCCGATCCGATACACTGTCTCTGCGGTTGCTGGTTCCTTGGTGAGCGGGTCGGCGAAACCAAACCCTTGTGCCCACACGGTCTGTTGGCGGTCTACAATCGAGATGGAAAGCCCTGGTAACCCCTTTTTCGCCATTTCCCGCTCGATAAAAGGGCGCAGTGTTTCGACGACCTCGGCATAATCCTCGCGCGCCGGAATGTTCTTGGCGCTCTGAGCCTCGATGCTAGTTGGAAGGATTGCCAGCAAACCAACGGCAATCCGCGCACAAGCCGGCAGCAATTTCGCCAAGAGCGCTTTTTTTTGAGTAGCCATGCGCAGTTGCATTCTCCGGTTCTTGTTCACGTCAACTCGCCGCGTGCCGCGCGCTCCAGGCGTTCCGGCGCACGGTGAGCTTTTCCACCAGGTCCCGCCGGACCTGGTAGCCAAGACCCGGTGTATTGGGTACGCGGATGGTGCCGTGCGGCGTAACCTCCACCTCCGGCTCGATAATGTCTTCGTTCCAGTATCGCCGGCTCGCCGAGACGTCGCCCGGGAGGGAAAAACCAGGCAGAGTGGACATGGCAATGTTATGGGTTCGTCCCACGCCGGACTCCAACATTCCGCCGCACCAGACGGGGATGTTCTGCTGGCGGCAAGCCTCTTGCATTGTCCGCGCCTCCGCGTGGCCGCTGACGCGGCCCAACTTGATATTGATAATGCGGCAAGCTTTCAATTCAATTGCGGTAAGAGCATGCCGTGTGTTGTGAATGCACTCGTCCAGGCAAATCGCAGTTTGAATTTGCGCCTGCAGCTTCGAATGGCCGTGAATATCGTCCCAACTCAAGGGCTGCTCCATCATCAAAAGGTTGAACTGATCGAGTTTTTTCAGGTGCGCGGTATCCTCAAGGCTGTAGGCCGAATTTGCATCCACGGACAGGCGAATGCTGGGGAATTCCTTGCGGACGGCTGCGACATACTCAACGTCTTTGCCTGGCTTGATCTTCAGCTTGATACGTTGGTAGCCGCTGCGAAGTTCTTGCTCCACCCTCTTCACAAGACTTTGCGGATTCTCCCGAATCCCCAGAGAAACGCCGCAGGCGATTTCCTCGAGGGTCCCGCCCAGCAATTTGTATAGAGGGACTCCTTTGCTCCGCGCTTCGACATCCCAGAGGGCGTTCTCAAGACCACTCTTGGCCATTTCGTGCCCGCGGATCTGCGTCATCAGCGCGGGAAAGTCCGAAGCCCGGGCCAACGTCTTGCCGACTAGACGGGGGGCCATAAAATCGGAAATGACGTGCCATGCGGTATCGGTGGTTTCCGAGTTGTAAGCGGGAGTTTCGCCCGCAGTAACCTCGCCCCAGCCACTTACTCCATCCGCGATGACCTCGGCGAGAAGAATCCGGCGGTCTTGGACTGTGCCAAAACTCGTTTCAAACGGGGACTTGAGTTGCATGTGAATTTCACGAAGTACGATCGACTCAATCTTCATAGGGCTCCAGGACGTAACTGCCTTGCTGCTGATCAAATCCAACCGCGGCGCGGCCTTCCGCGATGTGCTTCTCAAATTGCTTCCTGACTTGCGACTGAATTCTTTCCGCTTCAGGAAGATCGTTCGTGCAGATTTGACGAATAGAAACGGGGAGGGGAATTCGCACGAGATCCGCCGCGGTCGCGTGGGCTTCGCCCCGAAGGGCAGTTTTCACTCGACTGGATCGTAGCCACCATTCAGCGACAAGCCGGTCGGTCGGCAATCCCGCGTGCAGAGGGCTCGAGGTGCGGCCATAACAGTTCGGAATGTAGCGGCGTACGATCGCACCCAGACGCACGAGATTGAAATGAGCGTTTTTCAGTTGCAGGGGATCAAAGGTCCATTCAATCAGATCGATTCCGCGCTCGATGGCTTCATCACGTTGCGCGTATTTCAGAAGACGGCCAACTCCCATGTCTTGATACTCGGGCACCACACCGACCATGTGTGAATGAAGATGAACGGCTCCTTGGTGAGCGCCCGCATAAGCCAACGCAAATCCGATTGCCCGCTCCCGGTCATAAGCCACCAAGACTTGGCCGCCACTTTCTTTCGCCACGACAAACATCTGCTCGGGAACAGTGTCAAGTTCCGTGTAGCCCCAAATGCGGCGCTGCAATTCCACGCAGACACTCATTTCACCCACGTCCTTTGGCGGGCGAATCACGATGTCCGTTTGTTTCGCCAATCCGCCCACTTCAGGCATCCTTCGTTCCCCCCTCTTGATGCAAACGGGCGCTGCGTCGCCAGAACATGTACGCAGGAGCGCCCAGAAAAACGATCCCGAGACCTACAGCCGCACGGACCGGTTGCCGTGCAATCGTATTCGCCACCAGAGCCAATGCAGCTGCGATGAATAAGATGGGTGTCCACGGGTAAGCCGGGACGCGGTAGGGGCGTACCTCATCAGGAAAACGCTTGCGGTAGATAAAAATGCTGGCGGCGGCGAGGGCATAAAAAATCCAGCCGACAAACACCACGTAAGTCAGCAATTGTTCAAATGTTCCGCTTGCCGCGAGGATTGCGGACCAGAGTCCGACTGCGTACACGGCGAGGGCGGGAGTTCCGAATCTTGGATGAACCCGGGAGAGAGCTTTGAAGAACAGCCCGTCTTTGGCCATCGCGTAACAAACCCGTGGGGCATTGAGCATCACGGCATTTGCAGCGCTGAACATCGAAATGAGGATAGCGACGGCCACGAGTCTTCCCGCGCCATGGCTTACAACCACTCCGAGGGAAGTGGCTGCCACCCGGTTAGAATTGGCGACACCCGCGGCGCCCAAGGCGGCCAGATAGCCGGCATTTGCGAAGAGATAAATGGCGATTAATGCGGTCGTGCCAATCAGGAAAGCGAGTGGAAAGGTCTTCTGGGAGTTGATGGTTTCCCCCGCGCAGTAAGTTGCGTACTGCCAACCTTCGTAAGCCCACAGCACGCTGATCATGGCCAGACCGAATCCCGCGATTCCCGTCGCTGGAGACGCGCCAGAAGTGCTATCGGCAAATACGGAGTGTGTTCCATGCCAAAGGAGAACCCCACTCACCAGAACGATGGCGGCCGCTTTGATGGCCGTCGTCGCGTTCAGCAAGTTCGCGCTTTTGCGCGTGCCAAGAACGTTGACGGCCGTAATGATCAGAATCATCAGGGCCGCCACAATCTTCAGACTCAGTGGAGAAAGTTGAACAAATTCACCCAGGTAGTTGCTGAAGGCGACGGCCAACGTAGCGATGGAACCCGAGCTGATAACAAAGAACACTGTCCACCCGAACAAAAAAGCAGGGAAGGCCCCGTAGCAATCGCGGATAAAAACGTAAAGGCCTCCCGCTTGCGGCTTCATTGCGCTCAGTTCTCCATAGGTTAGAGCGCCGAGTAGCGACAACACGCCGCCGGCCAACCAGACTAACAGCGCCAGGGGAACAGAATTGCCAACCGCTCGCAGAACGGCCCCGGGTACCAGAAAAATTCCTGAACCGATCACCGTGCCCATAATAATGAACACGAGATCCCACAACCCCAGAATGCGCCGGAGTTGAATTGCCGATTCCGGCGCTTCGTTGGCGGCGGGAATGACTGTCGGTTGGCCTGGAAGTGCTGCGCTGCTCTCGAGTGTTGTCAAACCTCTCCTTTTGCCGTTTCCCCGGCTTTGTTGCGTCAGCGCAGATCCGCACCGTTCGAGGGCGTCCAATACCAGCGATGGTCCGCCCGGTCTTCTTGTTCACTTCGCCGCAGCAGCGCCAGACTGCGCGCGGTGCGAGTATGGGCGCAGGCCACCAGGATGGTGCCGATCAGGGCCATCGGAGCGACGTACGAATTCGCGAAGGAGACGCTGTTGACCTGCGAGATGCACACGTTGTCACAAATCCGGGTGATCGGCGTGTCGAGGTTGTCGGTGATGCCAAACGTGGGAACGCCCTGTTTTTTAGCGCGCAGGGCGGCTTCGACGGTCTCTCGCAATCCTTGCTTGAAACTGATGGCGATCAGGAGGTCCTTGGACGTCAGAGAACGAACGCGTTTTTGAATATTCCCCGTTCCCCCCACGGGCCCGTCCGCGGCGAACCCCAGGCTCATCAGACCGTAGGACAAGTGCCAACTAAGTGAGGCTGCAAGGTCGATCCCAATCACGAGGATTCGGCGGGCGCGCTTGATCAGTTTAGCCAGGGCGACGATGCGATCGGCGTTGAGAGTCGACTGAAGTGACTGCAGATTCCGAAGATCCACTTCCAGACTGCTGCGAATGCGGTCATTGAGTGTGCGTTTTTCCCGGGAAGCGGCCTTCAGCAGGCTATAGGGAGTAATTCTAGTGATGAAGTGAGCGCGCAGGTCGGCTGCAAATTCCGCAAACTTCCGGTAGCCGAGGACCTGAATGGTGCGGACAATGGTGGCAGCGTCCACATTGTAGCGTTTGGCCAGTTCGCGGGAAGACAAGAAAAACGTATCCTGCGGATTCTCCAGAATCAGGCGCAACAATTTCTTGCGGCTGGTACTCAGTTTGGCTTCGGTGCGACCAAACCGGGCTTCCAGAGCGGTCTGTCCCCCGGAGAGGCCTTTGTTCGCGGGTTGCCGCAACGTGGGCGAAGGCCGTGAGTTTTTCCCTGACTTCATATTCCCCTCGATTTCAACCGCGCGGCTGTTCGCTGCGGTTTGAATGGAACCACGCCATCGGAGTCTCACGAGGCAAATACCTTTGGAGCGGCGGCTTTCTGGCCCGAGGAATGGAAATACAACAGATGTTGCACGCTGTCAAGAGCCTTCCGCACTCGTTGAAGGCGAGAATTTGTTTTGCCGATGCATTCCAGCGGTTTCGCAACATGTGTTGCGAAGCAAGTGCGATGTTCGGCAAATATGAAATTGTTGTTGACATTCGCGTAACGCGAACCTAGACTCACGCGCTATCGATGGACAATGCGTTGGTGCAACGCGTGTTGCATGGAAGGCGCGGCCGCAAATTAGTCGAGCCGCTTCTTGCCGTGCTGCCTCATTTCTCATTGCGAAGGGGAGAGTTAATGTTGAACCTGAATTCCATTTATATGCAGCGTCCCGCGCGAAACGATTTGCGCCGCGGCCTATTTGCAGTCGTTTGTTGCATCGTCATGATCGCCTTGGGTGTTCTTGCGAGCCCGGGCGCTGCGCAGACTACCTCGACAATCACGGGGACGGTTCGAGACAAGCAAGGTTTGACCGTTTCCGGCGCGCAGGTCAGGGTGGCCAGCGGGCAGTTGGCAATTGATCGGAGCGTGGACACGGAGAGCGACGGAACCTACCGCATCGCGGCGCTTCCGCCGGGAGTCTACGAGATTAAAGTATCCAAGGATGGATTCCAATCGGAGCTTTTTAAGGATATCGAGGTTACGCTCAACCGGACCCTGATTTATGACGTCACTTTAGCAGTTGGCGCGACGAGCCAGACTATTGAGGTCAGTTCCGCCGCACCCCTCTTGGAGACCACAGCCTCCTCGACCGGCAGCACCATTACCACTCAACAGATCGAAGATATGCCGATCAACGGCAGGAATTACCTGGACCTGCTCCAACTGGTGCCTGGCGTGGCACTGAACCGCCAAAACGACCCGGCCGGCGACAATGCGACACCGATCCTCGGCGAGCGGGGAGGGAATACTCTTTATCTGATTGATGGCATGCCGAACCGCGACAATTTCAACGGCGGGCCTTCCGCGCAGTTCAATCAGGACTCCATCCTGGAATTCCAGGTGATTACGGGGGGATATAAAGCGGAATTTGGCCATGCTTCGGGCGGAATCGTGAACGTGGTTACGCGCGGAGGTACGAACGATTGGCACGGTGGTTTGTCGACGTTTTACCGCAGCAGTGCATTTGACTCCAATGATATCCCTGGATCCAGCAATGGCGCCCCGTTCCTGAATCGCTGGGATCCTACGGTTTACTTTGGCGGCCCAATTCTGAAAGACAAAGTGTTTTTCTTTGGTTCCGCGGAAAGAATCCTGGAAAGCCGCAATCTGAATTTCATCTTCAATCCCAACTTGCCATCCACGTTGGTTTCGTTCGAGGCTCCCTTCAACAAGAATTCTGAAACCTACACGACGCGGGCACGCTCCAAGTTCGAAGAAAATCTGGGCTCACACCGTCTGAGTGAGCAATTCAATTATACGAATAATCATATAACCAATTATTTGCCGCTGACGGCATCTCTGAACCTGCCGGACACGCGTTACAACATAGACAGCCGGACGCTGATGCTGGGATTTGCGGACGTTTGGACCCTTGGCAATGTCTCGAATTCGTGGATCGTGAATTCTTATTTCCAGTATCGCGGAGATCCCACGCGACAGAGCCCTTGTTGTCCCGCAGCTGGAACACCGAACACCTTATTCAACCTGTTCTCCACTTACAACAGCGGGGACGAGTTTGGTGACCTCGGCCAGGCTTCTTTCGGTCCCGGCTACAACGCGTTTGGTTTTGTTCAGAAGAACTATTCGACGGGCAGCAACATAAGCAAGGTTTTCGGGAGCCATACTGTCAAGTTTGGGTGGGATTACGAACATACCAACGTGACCGGTGCGGAGCCGAATAATTTCTTTACCCAACTCTTTGCTACCGTGGCTGACTTTAATACCTTTGGCCCCGTCAATTCCGGCCTCAACCTCATTACCCTGCAGGGCGGCCCCACTCCGCAGGACAATAACGTGAATATCCACAACAATTACAATGGCTTGTTCGTTCAGGATGACTGGAAAATCACGCAAAAAATCACCCTGAACGCCGGATTGCGCTGGGATTATGACTCGCAGTTCCCGGCCAAAACGGATTTTTCGCCGCGCATTGGTGTGGCATGGTCACCCGATTCGAAAACTGTAATAAACGCAAGTTTCGGCACATTCTACGATCAATTCCGTGCCGGAACTGCCCGGGATATCCCAGCATTCGGGGGAGCCAATATCCAGAGGGAACGGCTTCTGTCATTCCCGCGGCTTTTCTACGGAAATCCCACGACCCTGACGAGTCTCTTCCAGACTTTGGGGCGTCCTACGGTTTGCGTCTCCAACACTCTGACTCAGGCACAAGTTGCGTCCTCCGGAGCAACTTGTCCCAACGGCCTGGGCACAACGCTCTACGGTATCGATTACTTGAACAGTGTTGTCGCCGCGGGGCATGCACCGATTCCGGCGAACACTGCTGTCAACATGAACAACATTCAACAGTTAAGCGGGTATACGCCAGCTCAGTTCCTGACGGCGGCGGACGCGGCGGTAGCCAATCTGGCTGGAACGAATACGAGCATCAGTGTTCCGGCGAACTATTGGAGTTGGGATCCATTCGGGAATCTGACGACGATTGGAGGCATCCTGGGAACTTCCGGCCAGGTGCCGATCAGCGTCGATCCGGGTTTCAAGGTTCCCCACACGTTCAACTATCACGTCGGGGTCCAACGGCAGATTGCGACGGACATGGTTCTGACGCTGGATTACTATCACAAGGATATAGAGGACATAACTACGGTCCGCGCGACCAACCTTGCGTTTGAAGCGCGCATGCCAGGCTTTTCGAACGAACTCATCCCGGGCACCGGACCCAAGCGCATTGAGAGCTACGGCCCTTGGGGAGCCGGAACATACGACGGCTTCACGATCGGTTTCCAAAAGCGGATGTCGCATCACTTCACTGTCCAGGCGAGTTATACCTATACGCATGCCACGGACGATGTCTTGAATTCGACTCTCGCAAGCGAAAGTCAGACCGGCGAAGGAGTAAACTTCCTTGCCATCTCCGGCCTATCCGATAGTTATGTTGGCACCGTCCCTGTGGTCACGGACGCCAACACAGGCCAGACGAATGCTAAGGGCGCGTTCATCAACAGCTTGGGGAACTTCGTTCCGAAGGCGGGGACGTTTTACAACGGAGCGAAGCTCGACAATGGGCCTTCTGATCTTTCCCTCGCGCAAACATTTCTGGTGCACACCATCTGGCAGCTTCCCTGGAAGATGGAACTTGCCGGAATATTCCGGGCGCAAAGCGGTTTTCATTACAGCGTCTCGCCTGCAAACGGTGGATCCGATTTCGATGGCGATGGCTTGTTCAATGGGCAGGGGCTCTACTTCGATGGGTTGGGCAATCCGTTGTACGCTCGAAACTCACAGACCGCGCCACCTTCTGTGAACATGGATATGCGCATCGCGAAGCGATTCAATATCGGGGAGCGCGTCAAGGGGCAGGTCCTTTTTGAAATGTTTAATCTGTTCAATCGAGACAACACAGCCGCTGTGCAAGCGCTGCAGGGCGGAACCCCGTCCCTCGGATCCACCTCGCAGTATCTGCCAGGCCGGGAAGGTCAGATCGGTGTCCGATTTGATTTTTAGCGAGTAAGTCTTACCAGCTGGGGCGGCCGCTTCCTATGGGCCGCTCCACTTTTTTCCCGTCAGTACGCGACCGATTTTCGACCCGTTGTAGAGCGGAGTACGGTCATTTGCTGGAAACAGAAGGTATCGGACTTAACGTTATCCACAACGTCGGCGCCGCCCAGATTCGGCGCGTCGTCCTTGGGGATGAATACCGCGAACCCACTCCTGAAGCGTTGGCAAAGATGAAGGGAATCGTCGCAAAGGCGATGCAGGATGGTTGCGTTGAAATCTCCCCTGCGCTCATTTACTCTCCAGGTACTCGCACGAACCGTCGTCCACAAATTGATTCGATGACGCCATCGACGCGAGGGACTGCCAGCACGTCAATAGCTTCTGATCCAGAGGATCGCTATTCAATGCGTTGGGCGCAAGATAGTCCCTACTCACGGTGATTTTCAGGTATTTATCCGTCAACGCGCTCATCGTATTGAACTCGTTGGTCAACAACGGAAGGGCCTTTTGATCGACGTCCGTGCCGGCTGCCGCTTCGGTCTGCTTCAGGCTCGATTGAATTTGCCGCCTGTAGTTCCCGAACCATACATCCGACAAAGGATATCCGCGCTCGATGCCAGTTTTCAATGCAGCATGCCATTCAAGGATTTCTCTCATCGTCTCGATCCCCGCGCTGAGGAATGGCCTGGAGAGGCCAACCGCGGGTTGTGGAGCGGATGCGGACTGCTCCGTCTGCGGCGCTGTATTGCCCCCACTGGGCAATGCCAGAGTGATTTGATTCCCCGCGAAGCGGAGTGATCCTCCTGTGATTCGCGCTAGTCCCTCAACTTCTACATAGTTCCTGCCTTGCACCTGAATCACTTTTGCCTGTCCCTGCTGCCCTTCGATCAGGAGCGCACTCGTCTCTTGCGCAACCAGGACCAGCAAGGGTAGCAGTAGGATCGTCACCAGCATCATCGAACTTCGAATCGCGTTTCGTCGCATATCTTCTTTCCTTATCCTTTGCGAACTATTTCTTCAGCAGCGCCTGTTTAAAGAGCTTGACCAGAACATTTTGCGAAGAGCTGTTTAATTCCGTTCCGGCGGGAAGTCCTTCAACAGTTTCAGCGCTCCCTTATAGAGCTTTTCCCGGTTTTTCTCTCTTTTTATGCTTGGTTCAATCGCAAGTCCCCCTAGGGAAGGGCACGCGTCTTGCCATACCGAAATAACGAATTGGACCGCGCAATCCGCGTGCTTTCACGGTTTTAATCTCCGCACAACATCAAAGGTTTTAGCTGTCAGCGGAAGATGTGCCCGCGCTCGGGCATGCTGCCGGGCAGTTTGGGCAGTTGGGACGCCCCACCGCAGACCATCACGGACTCGCCGAGGCGCTCTTTGCAGACACCGGCAAGTGAGACTGTCTGGATATGGAAGATGAGTTCTGACGGTGCTAGTCTGAAGCGCATGCCAGAAGACAATGAAGGATTGACGCCGACCAATAGCCGGTATCGAGCCCTGCTCGATGTTTCCAGCGCGATGGTCGAGCAACCTACGGTAAAGGCTGTCCTGCACAGCCTGCGCGACGTGCTGTCCAGCAGTTGTCGCCTTCATGGCGTTGACATCTATGTTCTGGGCAACGGTGGAGACACTCTGCATCTTCTTGACTTCGATCGAGAAGCAGATGCGCCAGCAATCAAGATCGGTACCAAAATCTCGGTGATCGGCGCGGCAGCACAAGTCCTTGAGGAACGGGAACCAGTCTTCCTGCCGGACATATCGCGGGAAATGTTGCGACATCCGGAGCTGGCTCCGTTTGCGGCTCAATCTGTTGGTCGAGCGACCTATGTCTTCCCATTATTTACCTCCCAACAGCGATACGGAATTCTCGCGGTGACCAAGGAGCGAGGACAGGAATTTGTGCCCGAGGATGTCGAACTCCTACGCTCTCTGGCATCGCACGTTGCAGTTGCGCTCGAGTGCGCGGTAGCGAGGGACAGCGCAGAGCTTTACCAACGACAAGTGGTCAAAGAGCGGGACCGGCTTAGGTTGTTGCTGGAGATCAACAATCACATTGTTTCCAAGTTGGACATTAATGAATTGTTTCGATCAGCGGCGGTTTCGATCCGGACTTATTTTCGCGATGATTTTGCCGGATTTTGGCTCATCGATAAAAAATCGAACCAGCTTGAATGCGTCGTATTGGATTTTCCCGGTAGCAAAGGTTCCTTGACTGAGGTCGAGAGGTCGGAACTTAGCGGTCCCGACTACGAAAAGTTGCGAGCGCGTGTGCCCGAACTCTTGTCGATAGAGAAAATCGAAGAGCTCCCGGCGCGAGTCGTTGAGAAGCTAGAAACTGAGTCAATCACCTCGATGGCGATCGCCCCCATGGTAACCGCGACCGGCCCTGTAGGTGTGATAACTCTGGGCAGCCGCAAGCCGAACAACTTCGGACAGGAAGACTTGGATCTCTTGTCGCAAATAAGCAATCAGATTGCGCTCGCGGTGAACAACGCGATTGCCTATGGACGCGTCACAGAGGCCAAAGATCGCCTCGAGGAAGAGCGTTTGTATCTCGAGTCGGAAATCCGCTCACAGTACAACTTCGAAGAAATCGTCGGCAAAAGCGCCGCTCTCCGCAAAGTGTTGGATCAGATTGCGATTGTCGCGCCCACGGGGTCGACAGTGCTCCTGCACGGTGAGACCGGCACTGGAAAAGAACTGCTCGCCCGGGCCATTCATAATCTCAGTCCGCGCCGCGAGCGCACCTTCGTTCGACTGAATTGTGCCGCCATCCCTTCCGGGCTGGTGGAAAGCGAGCTCTTTGGGCATGAAAAGGGCGCGTTCACCGGCGCACTCATGCAGAAACGAGGCCGGTTCGAGTTGGCCGATCGCGGCACGCTTTTCCTCGATGAAATCGGGGATATCAGTCTTGACCTGCAACCAAAGCTCTTACGCGCTCTACAGGAACGCGAATTTGAACGCTTGGGAAGTACGAAAACCATCCGCGTTGACGTTCGCTTGATTGCCGCAACGCACCGCGATCTGCAGGGCATGATCCGCAACAACCAGTTTCGCGAAGACCTCTTTTACAGATTGAATGTTTGCCCGATCGAGATCCCTCCGCTTCGCGAGAGGCGCGAGGACATTCCGCTCCTGGTGCACTACTTTGTTTTGCGGTTTTCCCGCCAAATGCAAAGGCGCATTAAGTCCGTCCCGAAGCAGGCTATGGAGGCGTTGGTGAACCATGATTGGCCAGGCAACATTCGCGAGCTTGAAAACTTTATCGAGCGCTGCGTGATTTTCACGCAAGGGGACGAGTTGAATGTCCCACGCGCAGAACTGAAGAAAACGCCGGTCCGGTCGGCAACTTCGGCGGCATCAAGTTTTGAGCAAGCCGAGCGGCAAGTCATCATTGATGCTTTGCGAGCCGCATCGGGAAGAGTGTCCGGCCAAGGCGGAGCGGCAGAGCGCCTCGGACTGAAACGAACAACACTGCAAAACAAGATGCGCAAATTGAACATCGGTCGTGCTGACTATGCAGAGTAAAGACCTGATCTCGGTGCCCACGTTCTAAAACAACCCTTTCAGTCTGCACGCCTCAATGAATGGGGCGCGGTGCTCCACCACAGAGGCATGCCTGCCCGAATCAAGGCACTGCCCGCCCGTCGGGCATAGACGACTTCAGATACACTTTGAATACATTCTTGTAGTTTCAGTAATTTACGCCAGCAAGTTCTTGGCATAAGACATGCACTAAGTAGAGGATGAAGCGCTCCAGGCGACGCTGCTGGCTGCCTGGATACACTGTGGAGGTGCGATGTTTCGCGTCGACATACAGGATTCGGTGAACACTGTGAGACTCAAGTTTGAAGGCCGATTCACCGGTGACGACGCCCAGAACATTTGCATGCTCACAACGCGGTGCTTTGATGGAATGACACTGCTCGTCGATATAACCGATGTGACCTTCATCGATTCTACGGGGGAAGAGGTGCTGTCGTTCTTTGGCCGGTTCGGGGCGGAGTTCGTTGCCGACACATCGTACGCACTCGACGTGTGCGAGAGGCTCCATCTTCGCCTTGCCCAGAGCGGGGCATCGGATCCAAGCTCGCTAAGCGCTTCCCGCCCAAACGCTCACCGACACAAGCAAAGTAAGAACTCGTAAGTGTTAACCCCTCGAAAAAGAATCTGTCGTTCCTGGTGTCTCCAATAGTCTTGCCTTTCCTTACCTGCGCTGAATCTCGCGGTCAAGCATTCAAACAGTTTTGATAACAAATGGCTCGAGTTGTTTCAACATCGCAGCGATCTCGAGCGTTCGGATGTTCGCTGCCAACGGGCGCCAAACGGCGGCAATGCCCGCATAAGGGCAGCATTCCCCCGCAACAACCCATCCGGGACCTCTAGATTCAACAACTTGCCTCCCCCAAAGAGTTGGCATGTTCTTTGCATAATTCGCAATCGAGAAAAACATCATGCGCTTATTAGCCACAAAAAACCAAACGACTCGCCCCCGGACAGAGGAATCTACGCTGCGGCACTTAAGGGGCAGCAGAGAATCTAGGAAAACGGGCAGATGGACGCGTCTCTTGCTCATTTGCTCGATCCTGGCCGGCATGTATCCCGGAATGGCAGTGGGCCAGCAACAACAAACGTCGTCGGACGACAGCGATGCGCCTGTTCTTACTCTCGACGAGGCAGTCAACCTGGCACTCCAGAACAACTGGAATGTGAAGAACTCTGTGCTGGGGGTTCAGAAACAGGATTTCGAAGTGAGTACGGCGCGTAGCCGGCGGAAACCACAGTTTCAATTCACCATGCTGGGCGGCGAGTTGCTGCACTCGTTCGACTTTACCATCCCGAAAGGTTCGTTAGGCACGTACGCGAGCACTGGGCCAATCCCGACAACGAACGCCAAAATCCACACGCCCGCGGTGTTCACTACTTATTTGACCGGCAGCATCGATCAACCTCTGACACAGCAATACAAGATTGGCCTGGGAATTCGCGCAACAGAGCTTGGCCGCGACATCGTTCGTGAAGAAGTCCGTGCCGAGCGGCAGAAAATCGCTGCCGAAGTCCGCACTGCGTACTTCAATCTTTTCGCGATTCAAGCAAATGTGGACGCCGCGCGTGAGGCCGTAAAAACATTCGAAGAAACACAGCGGGTCACAGTCCAATACGTCTCAGAAAAGACGGTGCTGCGCGGCGATGCATTGGAGGTAGAGGCGCGCTTAGCGAAAGCCCGCTATGAGTTGTCCGTCGCAGAGAATGGGCTGGCGACGCAACGTGAGGCGTTGAACCAACTGCTCGGGCGCGACGTTGCGACACCTTTTCGTGCCGAGTTCGTTCCTGAGCAAGACACGAGTGATCTGACTCTCGACTCAGCCCGCCAGGAAGCACTGGCGAGCCGCCCCGAGTGCCGGCAGTCGCACCTTAAGGAAAAACAAGCCGAATATGACAGGCGACTCGCGAAAGCCGAATACATTCCGGACCTGAGTCTGTCCCTGCGCTATCAGGGTATCAACAACGTGCAAGTTCTCCCGCAAAACGTGACCACGGCGGGATTTTACCTCACCTGGGAGCCGTTCGATTGGGGACGCCGCCACAACAAGGTTGTCGAAGCAGCTAAGACTGTCGAGCAGGCGCGCAACGGGATCCAAGAGACGGAATCAAAGGTCGCCGTAGAGGTTGGTGCGAAATACCGTAAATGGCGGGAAGCTTCCTTGCTGCTTAAGGCTTCTCGTACGGCCCACGAAGCCGCTGGCGAGCAGCTTCGCGTCACGAGCAACAAATACAAGGTGAAGGCCGCACTCTTAAGAGACCTTCTCCAGGCACAGGCTCAGAGTTCCGAAACCAATTTCCAGTATCAGCAAGCGCTTTCCTCTTATTGGAGCGCTTTTGCCGAACTGCGCAAAGCGATGGGAGAAGAGTAGCCGATGAGAGCAAGAACTATTTCAGGCGCGACCACCAGTCAGGGCGGAGTTCGCCAAAGCGATGGGAGAGGAGTGGACTTTATGGGGAGCAACAGGAAACGAGTGGGGTCAGTTATAGGGGCTGCGCTTTTCGCCGCGATTGTGGCCGCAAGTGGATGTCAGGAACCCACGAAAGTCGCAGCTAAATCTCCCACACCCGTTCATGTACTGGATGTGGCTCTATATTCCCCTTCAGACAATTTGCGCTACTCGGCTTCCGTCCTGCCGTTCGCGGAAGCGGTTCTGTCATTCAAGTCCGCAGGATATGTGACCGAAATTAAACAGGTCCCGGGTGCCGACGGGCGGCGCCGCAATCTAGGTTCAGGAGACTATGTAGCTAGGGGCGCCGTTCTCGCGCAGATTCGCCATCAAGACTTGAGAATCAACTTGACCAGGCCACCGCAACACTGAGTGCCGCCCAAGCTCAGCACGTCGAGGCGACAAAGGATTACGAGCGCGCGAAGACGCTTTATGCCTCAGAGAGCTTGACCAAGCCCGATTTCGACCGAGCACAGGCGAAATTCGATTCGACCCTCGCGGCTGTGGATCAGGCCAAGGCAAATGTGCACCAAGCGCAGTTGGCTCTCCACGACGCGGATCTGACGGCGCCGTTCTCGGGATACATCCTTGCCCGAAATATTGAACTGGGGAACCTGGCAGAACCAGGTTCACCGGCCTTTACGATCGCCGACACGAGTGCGGTCAAAATCAGTTTCGGCGTCCCCGAGTACGCCGTAAGGCATCTACGCCTGGGGCAACAATTCAGCATTCATCTCCAGGATGATCCGAAAGAGTACAACGGGCGGGTCACGAGTATTGCCGCGGGCGCCGACGAAAAGAATCGCGTCTTCGCTATTGAAGTGACCGTACCTAATCCCAAGAGCTATTTGAAGCCCGGGATGATCGCCTCGCTCACCGTGTCTGGCGTTCAAAAGGCTCCGGCTCCCGCCGTTCCTCTGAGCGCCGTTGTTGCCGACCCTGCTTTGCCTGGACACTATGCGGTTTTCGTTGCCAGTGAAGTGGCCGGCAGATGGGTGGCGCATTTGCGTGAAGTCACGCTAGGCGAAGCGCATGAGAGCGATGTGGCAGTCGATGGTGTAAAGCCAGGGGAAAAGATCGTCGTTGTTGGAGCCGCCGGTTTGAAGGATGGCGATTCGATACAGGCCCTTCCATAAAGGTGCAGAAAAAATGACACACGATAACGAGCAAGTCGTCACCAGTCGCCGGAACGTTCCAAAGTTCTTCGTCGAGCATCCGCACATCTCCTGGATGTTTCTGGCGGGAGTCCTCATTTGGGGTTGGTTCGGCTATAAGTCCATGCCGCAACGAAAGGACCCGGAAATCCCCGTGCGCGTCGGCGTCGCGGCTTGTCCGTGGCCCGGAGCGACGGCGCAACAGGTGGAGCAATTCATTACGCGCCGAATTGAGGATGTTGCCGCCGAGAACAAGACCATTCATCCAGGAACACATGCGGATTACGGCATCAAGTCCATATCCCTCCCGGGTTATTCGTTTGTGACCATACAACTCGATGAGGGCATCGCCGATACGAAGAGGCAATTCAGCGATATCAACCTCAAGCTGAATGCCCTGAACTCCCAGTTGCCTCAGGGCGCGGGTCCAATCGTTTTCCAGAGTGATTTTGGAGATACTGCTGCTCTCATGCTCACGGTTGCCAGCCCAAAGGCAGGCGACGTTGAAATTGCAGCTCGCGCCAATTCCCTTGAGGCTGCGATCCGCAAAGCTCGCGAATCAAAACAGCAGAATCGAGAGGCGCGCCGCGTTACGGCGGTGGATTCCTTTCCGCAATCCATCTCCGCAAAGGAGGTCCTTGACACTGGATACCTGTTTCAAGCGGAAGCGCAGAGCGCTGGAATCATTCGAGACTCGGAAATCATTCAAGGAAGTGGATTCATCGGCGTCGATGGTGTTTCCGATGCGGATGACAGCTCCATTCAAGCGTTCATCAAACGGTTTGTCTCGGAGCGGCTGAAACGGTCCGAACTGCATCCCGATGCATGGGAACCAACCATCATTCGCGATCCGAGCGAAACACGGGCGAAACTGGCCAGCGTCGCCGGCGACAAATACAGCTATGCCGAACTCGACAATTATTCCGACTTGATTGGCCGAACGGTCCAGGGAGCTCCCGAAGTTTCCAAGGTCGAACGGCGGGGTGTTTTGTCCCAGACCATCTATCTCGATTATTCGCAGGATCGCCTTGCTGCCTATGGACTGCGTCCTGCTGATCTCTCGAAAGTCATTTCGGCTCGGAACATTATCGCGCCGGGTGGGACCGTGGAAACAGGGGAGCACAGGGTTACCCTCATCCCTTCCGGACAACTCGACACCGCCAAAAGCATCGGCGACGTGGCTATATCCGCCACATCCCAGGGCGCTCCAGTGTATTTGCGGGATCTCGTCCAAATCAGCCGCGGGTATCAAGCTCCTGCCGCGTATCTCAATTACTACACATGGCGAGACTCCAGTGGGCATTGGCAGCGGAGCCGGTCAATCACCGTGGCAGTTTACATGCGCGATAAGAAGCAAATCGCGCGCTTCGGACAGTCCGTGAATTCAAAGCTCGAGCAACTTCGCCAAGTTCTTCCCGCCGACCTGATTTTAGCGCACACCTCCGATCAACCGCTCCAGGTGAAAGAGAACATCAGTCTGTTCATGCGCGCGCTTGTCGAAGCCATTATCCTGGTGGTCATCGTTTCACTGCTCGGATTTTGGGAGTGGCGCCTGGCGCTGATTATGGCTCTCGCCATACCAATCACGCTGGCGATGACGTTCGGCGTCGTATATGTGTTGGGAATTGATCTTCAACAAGTCTCCATCGCATCGCTGATCATCGCGCTAGGCCTTCTCGTCGACGTGCCGGTAGTCTCCGGCGACGGCATAAAACGCCACTTGGCGGAAGGACTTCCGCGCAGGACCGCGTGCTGGCTCGGCCCGACAAAGCTTGCAACTGCGATTTTCTACGCGACGATCACGAACATCATCGCCTACCTGCCATTTTTGATGCTGAGCGGAAATACCGGCGAGTTCCTGAAGAGCCTTCCCATCGTGATGACGGCGTCCCTGCTGTGCGCACTCTTTGTGGCGATGACATTTGTCCCGTTCCTGGGTTACTACATTCTGCGCGCTCCAGCAAAGAGCGAACCAACCATCGAAGAGCGACGGCATCGAGGGTTTTACGGCTTCTATAACAGACTCGTAGGCGGGGCCATTAAACACCGCTGGGCTGTTCTCGGCGGGTCCCTGGTTTTCCTGACCATTGGCGGGTTCTTCGGTTCTCGACTGAAGACCCAATTCTTCCCCGAAGATGTCCAATATTGGTTTTATCTGGATATTTGGCTGCCGAATGAAACCCCGTTGGGCGTCACCAACGATACTGCCGTGCAGGCCGAAAAGATTGTCCGTCAGGTAATTGAAAATTCAGCAGACGCCACTACCAAGGAGAACCGCGGGCATCTTCTCAAGTCGCTGACGACTTTCGCCGGGGGTGGCGGCCCTCGCTTCTGGTTCTCGGTATCGCCAGAAATGCCGCAGACCAACTACGCACAAATGATCGTTGAGGTTACCGACAAGGAAGCTTCGCCAAAGTTAGCTCGCCCAATCCAGGACGCGCTGGCCAAGGAGGTACCGGGAGCGTGGATTACGGTGCGCCAGCTTCAAACGAATCCTGTCGAAAATCCTGTAGAGCTGCTGATCTCCGGGCAGGCAGACGTCGACGCCAAAAATGAAGCTGGCGATATTCGTACGCTGAGACAGATTGCCCGGCAGGCTGAGGACATCGTCAGTCAATCTCCCGGCATTTCCGTGCTTCGGGATGATTGGCTCCCGGTTGATGTTCAGCAGAGGATTCAGATCGACTCGGACCGTGCAAACGTTGCAGGTATTACGAACGCCGATGTAGCAAACGCGTCGGCTGCGGCCATGAGCGGCACGACAGTGGGCGTGTTCAAGGAAGGCGACAAGAACATCCCCATTGTGGCGCGACTTCGCATGGAGGAACGTGCCCAGCTCGCGGACATCAAGAACCTGTATGTTTATTCTTCACAGACGAACAACCGAGTGCCTTTGCTGTCGATCGCGACGGTCGGAAATTCTTTGGAAACAGCTCGCGTGGCTCGGCGTGAGCACTTTCGTACCATTTCGATACTTTGTTATCCCCAGCCTGGCGTTCTCGCCTCGGAAATACTCGATCCGATTCTTCCGAAATTGCAGGAGTTCCAGAAAACTCTTTCTCCCGGTTATCAGCTTCGCATCGGGGGCGAACGAGCAAAACAATTAGACGGATTCAGCAACCTCAAAATCGTCTTGATAATTTCTTTGATTGGAATTTACCTGGCTCTACTCGTTCAGTTCAACAACGCGGTAAAGCCTCTTCTGGTATTCGCCGCTGCTCCGTATGGTGTGATCGGCTCTCTCATTGCTCTTTCGATTATGCATACGCCCTTTGGATTCATGGCTTTTCTGGGCATCGCCAGCTTGATCGGCGTAATCGTAAGCCACGTGATCGTACTGTTCGACTTTATCGAGGAAATGCATGCGAAAGGAGAGCCATTGGAGCAGGCGCTTCCGGACGCGGGAATCCAGCGTATTCGACCGGTACTGATCACCGTGCTGGCGACCATCTTGGCCCTCTTCCCACTGGCGCTTGAAGGAGGGCCCCTCTGGCAGCCTCTTTGTTATGCACAGATAGGTGGCCTTGCCGTAGCAACGTTTGTCACATTGCTTCTGGTGCCTGTTCTTTACAGCATCTTCGTGCTGGATCTGAAAATCATTCGCTGGGAAACGAAACAGTCTGAAGAGGCGGTTAAGGTTGGCCCAACCGCGGAAAGAGTGCCGCAAACCAATTGATGGCGTTAAGGCTTCTTACGATGATTCTCTTCAATCAAATCGGCGCGGCTGTTCTTCTGGTAAGCATGACGCTCTTGTTGCAAGTTTCCGGAGTCACAGCACTCATCGAATGGCTCAAACGTGTTCTGACCCGGGACGTGGACAAGCACGGGCCAATTTACTCGGCCACGCTGGTAGTGGAATCGACAGTAGCAATTGTGCTTCTGCACGGGTTGGCGATTCTTCTATGGGCTGGTTTCTACCGGTCGCGTTGCTTTCCGTCATGGGAAACCGCCTTTTACTTCTCAGCAAGCAGTTATTCCACGGTGGGTTATGGGGATGTGGTTCTCCCCTCGGCCTGGCGACTCTTAGGTCCTCTGGAGAGCGTCACCGGTGTGTTGATGTGCGGAATATCAATAAGTGTTCTGTTTGCTCTTGTCACTCGGCTGCTCGACCGCGACACGCAGTCCTTGGCTGGAAAGGAACTGATGAGCAGTCCGTCGCCCGACCCTGCTGGAGGATCGACGAATTCGAGAGGACAAAGCCATGCTTAAAACCAATATCGAGGCTCCCGATTGGCTTCGCCATTCGGAGAGCATCCTTGAAGAGATGAATGAAGGAGTGGCCATCGTTGATGATCAACTCCGCATCCTGTTCGCAAACGAATCTCTGCTACGAATGGGACAGTACCAGCGTGGGGAGATAGAAGGCCGTACGCCCGATGGGATTTTTCCCCCGAAAGATATCCCGTATATTCTCCGGCAGAATGAATCAGGTCATCGCTACGGCCGCCACCGGAACGAGTTCTACTTTCCGCGGAAGGACGGCGAAAAGATTCCGGCGATCTTCAGCGGACGAGTGATTCAGGGGCCCGACGGACGAGAGTACGTAATACTTATCCTGACTGACATTAGTGCCCAGAAACGGGTTGAAGAGCAACTTCGCGAATCCAACGTGCTCCTGGAGAAGCGACAGAACGAAATGGAGGCCGAACTTGCGCTCGCTGCTCGCGTCCAACAATCACTCGCGCCACGGAGCCTCATTTGGCAGGACCTCGTGATTGAAGCCTACTTCAGCCCTGCGCATACCATTGGCGGCGACTTCGGTGTTGTCCACCCGCAGAGCGACGAATTCCTCAACCTCATTGTGTGCGACGTCTCGGGCCACGGCGTTGGTTCGGCGCTGATGGCCAACCGCATGTACTCCGAAACACTCCATGCACTCGAACGCAGGATGGGCCCTGCCACTCTGCTCAGGCAGCTTCACGGTTTTGTGCAGGAGCGCATCGCGGTCGACGGTTTTTACTTCACGATGGCGGCAGCGCGTTTCTCTCAGCAAGGGCGCCTCGTTACGTTTGCCGGCGGAGGCCATCCGCCAGCGATACTCGTTTCCAAGGGCACCCTGCGCCTGATTAATTCACAGAACGGCATACTCGGCTGTCTTTCCGAGATTGCGCCGTCGGACTCGGTGAACGAGATTGAGCTAGCCAAGGGGGATCGTCTGATTCTCTACACCGATGGGCTGGTCGAGGTCTTCAACAGCCTCGACGACATGCTCGGCGTCGAAGGCCTTGAAGCGTTGATCCTCGAATCGTCACAACGACCAATTCGGGAGTTAAAGGAAGCAATCCTGAACGGCGTGGCGACCTGGAGGCACGGCCCTCTCTCCGACGACGTATCCCTCGTAATCGTCGAAGTTCGCTAGCTCCATTTGACCTGCCCGAGTTCTTGTACCAGGTTCAATGAGAGTCTAGATCAGAGCGATTGGCTGTGAAATTTGTTTTGGCACCACGGGGCTAGAGGCCGCGGGGGCAGGCGGCCTGTAGCCGAGCGCCGAGTGCGGGCGCTTCGTGTTGTGTTCGATGCGCCACTTTTCGATCACGAACTGTGCCTCCTTCAGTGAATAGAAAATCTCTCCGTTCAGGCATTCGTCGCGCAACTTGCCGTTAAAACTTTCGCAGTAGCCGTTCTCCCAGGGGCTTCCCGGCTCGATATACAGCGTTTCCGTGCCTAGTTTCGCCAGCCATTGCCGAAGTTCCCTCGCCACGAACTCAGGACCGTTCTTCCATCGTGTGTCATCGCGCTCACGAAGCGGTAGTAGGTCTGCACCGTGATCTGCGCTTCTTTGCAGGCCTGCGGTGTGGTCTTCCGGTTCGCGATCTCCACTTCAA
>Ga0210400_10001574_pt1 | contig 22395 bp, 22 predicted proteins | sample IncBWH26MmetaG_FD_155456 | JGI IMG/M metagenome (GOLD analysis project Ga0210400, IMG submission 155456) | Forest soil microbial communities from Barre Woods Harvard Forest LTER site, Petersham, Massachusetts, United States - Inc-BW-H-26-M | ecosystem: Environmental > Terrestrial > Soil >...
TATAAACGTACCGCTCACCACCGAGTGCGTCACGTACCCCTTCTCTTCGAGGCGGCGGAGCACGGTTCGGATAGTGGGGTTTGTAAGCTTCCGAGCGACGTGCTTACGCACTTCGGCCGCTGTCATCTCCCCATGCTTCCAGAGGATGGTAAGGAGCTCGTGCTCCAGGTCGCCAAGAGGCGGCAGGGAGCTCATGTTGTTACGGGGTGTAACATGTGACCATTTGTAACATATGGCAGTCAGGCTAGCAAGGGACTTCGAGGTCGATATGCTCAGTAACTCTGCTCGGGACACTCACATGTGGCCAAGGTCAGCAACGCAATGACGGTCACGCGGCGATATAAATTCACGTTCGACTCCTTCTCGCGGTCCGCGCGTTTTGGAAAAAGCGACTGGCGTTTCCACGGAAGAGACACCAGACAATCAACACGAGGAAAAGGCTGTGAATCACGAGCTGGTGCAATTCGCCGAAGCTTATGACGACGTGAAAGGCCATCCATGCACTAGCAAGCCAACGAGCCCAATTGTGAGCGCGCAGCAGAAAAACACCGCAAATGATTGCGAGAGATTCAGTGACCTCGACCCAGATCCAGTCGGGCGCGCGACGGTCACTAAAGTGAACAACAAAACCGCAGATACCCACGGCCAAATAAAGACAGGCGACCAAGATTACAGCGAGCGGTATCCTGTTACGGCCCGTTCGTTCGCTCATTCTTTCGGCAGTGTTCTGGTTCATAGAAATCCACAGGCGCCGAGATTCGCTCTTTCGGGCATTCTGCCTCTCTCAAAGCCGGCAGTCACCAACGTCTCGCAGGGGTCGAGTTGGCGTTCCCCCAATTTTCCAGACACCGAGTTAATGTTTTTGAGCCGCTTGCAGCTCCTCATAAGCAGCCGGACTTACGTAGTCTAACGTCGAGTGTCGACGATGTGGATTGTAGAAGCACTCGATGTAATTAAAGATGTCGGAGCGAGCCTCGTCGCGCGTGCGATAGCCTCTCCGGTGCACTCGCTCAATTTTCAGACTCGAGAAGAAGCTTTCCATGGCGGAGTTGTCCCAGACGTTTCCAGAACGGCTCATGCTGCATTGGATACCGTTGTCCGAGAGGAGCAGCTGATAGATCTCGTTGGCGTACTGGGAGCCCTGGTCTGAGTGCTGTAGCACAGCCGTGGGTCGTCGCCGCCACAGCGCCATTGTCATCGCATCGGAGACCAGCTCCGTGCTCATGTGCCTCTGCATGGACCAGCCCACGACCATCCGAGAGTAGAGATCGAGCACAACCGCCAGATACAGCCACCCCTCTCGAGTGGGGATGTAGGTGAAGTCAGCCACCCACTTCTGATTCGGTGCGTCGGCTTGAAACTGCCGATCCAGCACATTGGGTGCAGTCATCGAGCGTCGACCTGCGACGTAACGAGGAATCTTTAGTCGGACTCGGGCAACCAAGCCAGCCTGTCGCATGAGCCTGGCGGTGCGGTTCTCGCTGCAGGGGACGTTCCAGTCCCGCAGATCTCGCCACACGCGCGGGCTGCCGTACGTCTGGTGACTCGCCTCAAAGCTCTCTCGAATCCGTACCAGAATCGTTCGATTAGTCATCGAGCGGTTGCTCTCAGGTCGAGCGAGCCACTCATAGAACCCGCTCGGGGACACGCCGAGCGCCTGGCTCATCCATCGGATCGGCCAGACACGACGGTGACGCGCCATGAATGCGTACTTCACTGGGGCTCTTTCGCGAAGTACGCGAGCGCTTTTTTTAGGATGTCGCGCTCCGCTGTAACCTTCATCAGCTCGCGCTTCAAACGGAACAACTCCGCCTCTTCCGCTCTCATCTTCCCTTTGCCGGGAAACGGGTTATCAGGGTCGTGGTCGAATTGCCGCAGCCAGGCCTTCAACACACTGAGATGAATACCCAGGTCCCGTGCTACACGAGCCTTCGCAATGCCGGTCCTCACCAGACGGATTGCTTCAAGCTTGAACTCCTGGGTATATCTTCGACGTTCCTGCTTGTCCTTCTTCTCCATAAAACACCTCCCGGTTCATCATCGCACCCTAAGGAGGTATCCGGGAAATTAGGGGAAGCCCAAGTTCGCGTTCGCCACGAGCCGTCGCGCGACGATCTCAGGCCGACTATGTTCGGCCTGTGACGGTCTTGAAATCGCCACCCTTTTTGCCGTCGCTCGCAGCCGACGAAGATTCGGAGTATTTTGTTTTTGAGTCTTCCTGTGATGAGCAAGGAGGTTCAAATGAGAACGATGTTTTGCCGCGAAGGTGGTCACCGTTCTTGCGCTGACGAATCGAATCTTCGCGGGCGCTACAGAAAGCTATGTGACGTTGGACAAAGCGTCGGCCGTGGTGCGGTGTCGGTTGCTGCGTTTGCGTTGCTGGCGAGCGGCGCCGCGGCTGAGCCACCATCGAATTCCGACTCGCGGGAAGGATCCTCGTCTGCGAGGCTGCCGCAGATAACGGTGGAGGCGCAACGGCGAGACACCGAAAAACGCGTGCATGAGTTTGTTTCACATGTACCCGTCATGTCCAACTCTGATGAATCGTTTGCGCGCTGGAATACGCCAATCTGTCCCCTGGTTGCAGGATTGCCCCGGGATGATGGCGAGTTTGTTTTGACCCGCCTGTCCGAAATCGCGGCGTCAGTAGGCGCACCTTTGGACTCACGGCAATGCCGCGCCAACTTAATTATCCTCGTGACACCGGACCCGGTCACGTCGCTGAAGGCCTGGGCGGCACGCGCCCACTATCAGAATTTGTTTGGCGAGGCGTACCCGGCGAACATCAAGATGTTCTTGGAAACCCAGCGTGCCATACGTGTGTGGTACAACGAGCAACAATTCGCCGCCGAGACTGGGTCTGTCCCAACGCCTGGCTCTCAAATCGGCGTGCTAACTGATTCCCTTACCCATTCCTCGTCATCGGGACTTGATCTGCCAGGTCCAACGTTTCAAAGTCACGTCGTTACGCGCCAGGAGTGGAGCGCTGTGTGGACCATCTCGTCGGTCATCGTGGTCGTCGACGCTGATGCCATGAAGGGATTCAAGTTCGGTCAGATGGCGGACTACATCGCCATGGTAGGGCTGGCTAAGTTCAATTTAGACGCGGACTTTGGAGCAGCACCGAGCATCTTACGATTGTTCCAGGGCACTGATGATGCCAAGCCCTCGAGCCTGAGCGATTGGGATGCGGCCTATCTCAAAGCGCTGTATCACACACGGCAAAGCTCCCGACTACAGAGCGAGCTGATCAGGCAGAGCATGCTGCGCGACATTAACCCTTGATTCGCTCCGACGCTCTCGCTGGCATTGCCTTGGCTGAGGGGAACTATGAACGTTGCGAAGGTGGGGTACAATGCAGACACGTTTGCTACAAGAAGCTAGAGAACGGGCTCAGATTGGATTAAATAAAACCGATTGCAGGGGAGCAAACCGTGAACAATAAGGATAAAGACAAGATCCTGAGACTTGCGCTGCGGGTATTCGGCGTCATATTCCTGTTGGTCTATCCGCTGGGACTGATCTGGCCGTCCGGCTGGGTGTGGCATCATGGAGAGGGTGTCTATTACCTGCAGATGATCGCAGGCATCTATGCGGTACTTGGTATTTTCTTGATCATTGCCGCCAACAATCCGACAGCGAATCGCAGTCTGATATTCTTTACCGCGTGGTCAAGTATCGTTCACGCGCTGATCATGGCGGTGCAGGCTCTAAGCGACAAGCATGAGACCGGTCACCTCATGGGCGATGTACCCGCATTAGTCCTTGTTGCCGCCGTCCTTTGGTATCTTTCTCCATCAAAAGCGTAGCATTTCGGCTGACTCTTTGACTGGCGAATACCGATTCATGCATCGGCAAGCTAACGTTCGCCACGGACGCAATGGGTCCGATCAGAGGCACATGGTTGCGGGTCGCCCGCATATTAGCCGCTCGCAGGGACTTCAAAGCGACTGATTCAGATCGGTCTTCATAAAGCGCCATGCCACCCCTTGGGTGGGGACAGCGCCAGGCGAGCGGGATTTCCCAGAGATTCCGCGCCCTTACTCAGGCGAAATCTCCTGCATGCTTTGCTTTGACGAAGATTTGGCGGCACCTTCCCCGAGCAGTAGCAACGCGCCGCGATTGAGCGCGGTGGATCCTTTGACCAGCAGCTTGTTGCCACGCTGCTTGCCCGTTGATAGGTCTACTACCCAAATGGCGCTGTGGTCTTCGCTCAGCTCACCCTTGATGGTGTACTGGCCGTCCCCTTGAGGTGCGAACTTCACGTCACCTTCGATCATATAAACCGTATGGCCGAGCTCGACGATCGGTGCGGCGCAGTGCGTGCGACCCTTGAGGTGAAAGGTGGCCTCCTGGGCTGGAACCCGGCGGGAGTAGCCCTCGACCGTCATATTCATGCCCTGCCCATAGTTCCGCCGCTGCGTCGCGGTCAGGGCGTTCTGCACGTCATGGCCGTCGTAGGAATCCAGGAAGAAGAACGATACACAGCGCTCGCCGTCGCTGGCTACGGAATCGGTGAGCTTTGCTGTCGACCCGGCATAGTCTTTTTGCACCGGCTCGTAGGAAGTCGTCGCGCAACCGCTGATGAAAAGGCATAGTCCCAACACGCCGGTGGTGGTACGGAGGAGGTGGCCCGTATTTGGGCGACGAATGTTGAGGGTGCCGATCATGGTGTCCATCCTTGGCAATGCTCTGTTGGCGTTGTTGGTTCCAGTGGTGTGAATTGTGCCATGCTCCAGAGCCGCGTGGCGTATCAATTAAAGCCCGAGAAAGTACACCGGGGCCAAAGCGGTGAGTGCCGCGCCAACCTGCAGCGCCAAGACACAGAGTGCCGGCCGTGGCACCCGCGGGAGCCACCGGAACACGAAATACGCCAGCAGCGGCAGCTGTCCGGCCATCAGAAGTTGCCAGAGATGTGCAATCGCTCCTTCATCGCTTTCGCGAATGCCGTCAGGGTTCGCAACGAGAGCGCCGAGGAGTAGGGCGAGCGCTGTAATTGACATCACCACCGGCACAAAGGCGCTCGGTTTGCTGCTGAGTGACCGAATCGAAGTGGGGTAATCAATCATGGCGACTCCCAGCCAAGCCGAAGGCAGCGCGCCCGACTCTACTTTGCAATGCAAAGTAGCATGCGCGAGCTTCGTTCGCAACCTAGTGAGTGGTGGGTTGAGTGCCGCTCGGCGGAGGGGCCGCAGGCTTGTCCGCATCGGGGTTGTCGGCCTCCGGATCGACCAAAGTGTCGTCCGTGACCTTGCCATCGGAGACCAAATAGGCGCGGCGCTGCAAATAGGCGTCGCGTATGAAGGCGTACGGGTCGTAGACATGCTGCAAGGTATCATCCAGCGACAGCAGCGCCGCGCGCCTGTCGACCAGATAGGGCAGATAGAGTCCATACGAGACGGTCTTGTTCTTGATGTATTGGCGCGGGTTGGTATAGGTGTCCACCACCTTGGAGGCTGCGTCGCGCACGTCCGAGGGGCCAAGAATCGGCAGCTCTACAAAGGGACCGGGATGTACACCCCAATGCCCCAGAGTCTGACCGAAATCCTCGTCATTGCGGTCGAGCCCCGCCGGCGTGGCCGGGTCGAGTATTCCTCCGATCCCAACCGTCGAGTTGAGCAGGAAGCGACCCAGATCATTCGCTGCCGCGCGGAATTTTCCCTGCAGGGCGTCGTTGATCATGACCGTCGGCGTCTCCAGATTCTGGAAGAAGTTGGTGACGCCGGTGCGAATCGGATGCGGCACGACGCGCACGTAGGCCTTGGTCACCGGCTTGGCAATGGCGCGGTCGAGTTTGTCGTTGACCTTGTAGACGCCGCGGTTCCACGATTCCCACGGATCTTGCGGCACGCGCTGGCTGTTGGGCGGCAATGTTACGCAGCCCCCCAAGACCGCAAAGTAGACGACGCAAAGTGCGGCGCGCGCGTGCCTCGCTGATAGCATTTTCAAATCTCCCTCATCAGGTGTGGTCGACGATCGGACGGCTAGTGTCGGCCGTTGCCGCCGCCGTTGTCGTCGGCGACCGCGTTCTTTCGATCCTTGGGCATCGCCGCGCGGACCTCTTCGAGACGCGCGCTGAATCGCGCCCGTTGTATGGGGTCCAATCCCGGCATGCCCAAGCCGAGTTCCAGTTGGTTTGCTGCCATCTTGAGATCGCCGTTCATCAAGTAGTAGTAAGACATATAGTAGTACGAATCGGCAATGTCGCCAGCGGCATTGGCGGCCTTCGCGATCAGCCGGGTTTGGTCCGGCGTCGGCTCCACCACATTGAACAGGTCATCCAAAATGAGATGCGCGCGCTTGTTGTTGCCGGCGTGCATGAGTGTTTCCGCGAGACGAATGGTGATCGGTGCGTTGCGCGGGAACAGATTCTCCGCCTTGTCGAGCACCGCTTCGGATTCCTTCAGCTGGCCGTTGGCCAGGTACGCCTGGCCGAGCGCGCCGTAGAATTGGTTCACCTTGGGATATTCGTTCACGAGCGCCTGCAATTCGGGGATGGCCGCAGCGGGATTGCGCGTCGTGATGTCCGCCACCGCCTTGCCGTATCGATCCTCGATGCTCTTGCCGGTGCCGTTTCTCGCGAGGCTGACATAGTACTCGCGCGCACCTTGGGGATTGACCAGGGCTCTCAATCGCTCGCGCATCAGCGTATAGCTCAGGGAATCCTCATGGCGAATGCGCCCGATCTGATCCGCTCGGTTGCGGGCCTCGGCGACACGGTCCGAGTTGATCGGGTGATCGATCAAGAACTGAACGGCGTTGACGCGGCTCGGTTCCGGTCCGTTATGGGACATGTAGTCGAAGAAACTGGCCATCCCCAACGGGTCGTAGCCGGCGCTCGCCATGGTGCCGATTCCGATCCGGTCCGCCTCGTATTCACTGGCCCGCGTGTAGTTGATCTGGTGCTGAATCGCGGCGCTCTGGGTCGCCAGAATGGCGCCTTCCATGGCGTCGGGCGAGCCCCGTCCGGCGGTGGCCCCGAGCAGAATGGCGGCCAACATCGCGGCGGTCGACATGAGGCCGGCGTGGCTCTGGTCGATGAGCTGCCGCACCAGATGTCGCTGGGTGACGTGCGCGGTTTCGTGGGCCATGACGCCGGCGAGTTCATTCTCGTTTCGCGTCGCCAGAATCAGGCCGCTGTGAATGGCAATGAAACCGCCCGGCATCGCAAACGCATTGAGCACCGGATCCTTCAGCACGAAATAGTAGAACTGATGCTGACCTTCCTCGGCGTGACTCGACAGGCTGTGGCCGATCTGCTGAATGTAATCGCTGATCTCAGGATCTTCGATGATCTGCCCGGTCTGGCGGATTTGGGCGAACCAGCCCAGGCCCGCGCGATACTCATCCTCGAGGGACACGGCGGCGGTCGCCGGGCTGCCCAGATCCGGCAGGTCCTGATCGACGGCGCTCGAGCCCATGCCTAAGCCCGCGGCCCAGCCGACTCCGACGCTCGCACTGACTGCAGCGGCGGCCGCGAACGCCGACAGGGACTTCAACAGTGACATTCGGCCTCCGTAATGCTCCTTGGAGTGCTGCTGCCCGCCCAAAGTTCGCTCATTTCCCTCGCCAAATCAAAGTACTTCGGATGCGTAGTCTGCCAGACGCGAGCGTTCGCCGCGGACCAGCGTGATATGGCCCGAAAACGCCCAGCCGTAGAAGCGGTTGACTACATATGTCAGACCCGAGGTGGTTTCCGTGAGGTAGGGTGTGTCGATCTGCGCAATGTTACCCAGGCACACCATCTTGGTGCCCGGTCCGGCGCGGGTAACCAGCGCTTTCATCTGCTTGGGGGTCAAATTCTGTGCTTCATCGATGATGATGAAGCGGTTCAAGAACGTGCGGCCCCGCATGAAATTCAAGGACCGGATCTTGATCCGGTGCCGCAGCAAATCGTTGGTGGCGCCGCGCCCCCAGGTGCCGCCAGGCTGACCCTGCGTCAGGACCTCCAAATTGTCCATCAGCGCGCCCATCCAGGGCTCCATTTTCTCTTCCTCGGTCCCCGGCAGAAAGCCGATGTCCTCGCCCAGGGGAATCGTGACCCGCGTCATGATGATCTCACTGAAGCGATTGTGATCCAGGGTTTGCGCGAGCCCGGCCGCCAGCGTCAGCAGAGTTTTGCCCGTGCCCGCGGGACCGAGCACAGTCACGAAATCGATTTCGGGGTCCATCAACAAATTCAATGCAAGATTCTGCTCGCGATTGCGCGAGGTGACTCCCCAGACATTGTTGCGTTCCGCGCGGTAGTCGAGCGTGAGTTCGAGAATGGCGGATTCACCCTCGAGCTTGCGCACGATCGCCTCGACGCCGTTCTCGCCCGGATCATAGACGAATTGATTGGCCTGCCATTCGTGCACCAGAGGTCCGCGCACGCGGTAATAGGTGCGGCTCTGCTGCTGCCAGGATTCGATGCCCTTGCCGTGCTTCTCCCAAAAATTCGCCGGCAACTGCTGCACGCCGCTCGCGAGCAGGTCGGCATCTTCGATCGTCTTGTCGCTCGAGTAATCTTCGGCCTGCACGCCGAGGATGGCGGCTTTGATCCGCAGATTGATGTCTTTCGAAACCAAGGTGACTCTGGCCGAGCGGAATTTCTCTTGTAGGGCCAGCGTATTGGCCAGGATGGCGTTGTCCGCGCCGTGTCCGGGAAGGCTGTCCGGCAGCACGGATTCCAGCAATTGAGTTTGGAAGAACAGTCGGCCGCCGGGCGGGCGCTTGCCATGATTGATGGGCACCGCGGTCGGCAACGCGAGCCCGCGGTCGATCTGCTTCTTGCTCGCACCTTTCATGAGCTCGTCGAGAAAGCGGCTGACTTGACGCACATTGCGCGCCGATTCCGACAGACCCTTCTTTCCCGCATCGAGTTCCTCGAGCACGGTCATCGGAATGTAGATGTCGTGTTCCTCGAAGCGAAAGATGGCGGTCGGATCGTGCATCAGGACGTTTGTGTCCAGCACGAAAATGCGGCGCTCTTGCTTGCCCACCCGGCCTTTGGCGGCCGCGGCCCGGGTAGGCCGCATGCTCCCGGTCACAGTGCCTTCACCGCCGCCAGTACATCCGCGGCGTGGCCGTTCACTTTGACCTTGCGCCATTCGTGCCGCACCAAGCCCTTGCCGTCGATCAAGAAAGTGCTGCGCTCGATTCCGAGGAATTTCTTGCCATACATGCTCTTTTCCTGGATTACATCGTATAGCTTGCAGACCTTACGCTCGGGATCGCTCAACAGGTCGAAGGGAAACGCCATCTTTTGCTTGAATTTCTCGTGCGCCGCCAAGCTGTCGGCCGAAATGCCGAAAATCGCCGTTTCCGCCTTCTTGAATTGCGCATAAGCTGCCGCAAAAGCTGCGCCTTCCTGAGTGCAACCCGGCGTATTGTCGCGCGGATAGAAATATAGGACGACGGCGCCACCGGCGGCATCGCTCAGGGACCACTTGCCGCCCGTGCCTTCGAGGGTGAATTGCGGCGCCTTCTTACCCACTACGATGGTGTTCATGGTCGGTTCAACTTTTCACGGGTTCGAATATTGCGTCCAGATTCAAGTGATCGCAGAAATCCATGAACTCCTCGCGCAGCACACCGATGTGCAGCCGGCTCGGCACGTTCACGATCATCTGCACCGAAAACATCGGCGCTCCGGTATGCGCAGCCGCGTATGAGCGGGTCGACAATTCGGCAATGTCCACGCCGCGCTGCGCAAAAAATCCGGAAAGGCCGGCGACGATGCCGGTCTGGTCGAGGCACACGACGTCGATGGAGTAGGGCAGCATGTCGTTGCGCGCGGCTCGCTCTTCCGTGCGTCGCAACTGAATGTTCATGCCGGTGGCGTCGGCGAGCTTCTTGAACTCACCTTCCAGCTTGGCGAGGGTGTGCCAATTGCCATTCACCAACAGCAGCATGGCGAACTCGTTGCCGAGCGATGTCATGCGGCTTTCGCTGATGCTGCCACCGCAGTCGGCGACCGCCTTGGAAAGTTCATGGACCATGCCGACGCGGTCCCCGCCGACTGCGGAAATCACGATATGTTGTTTCATCGGGCCGAATTCTACCGGATGGGCGCTTGCCAGGGTGTGTGTCCGCCACTTAAGGTAGCGATATTTCCCGCGGAGCCGTTTCGATGTTTTCCGGAAGCATAGTAGCGATTGTGACGCCGATGACCGCGGACGGCGGTTTGGACTGGCCCGCCTGGGATCGGCTGCTGGATTTTCACGTGCGGGAGGGTACCCACGGGATCGTCGTCTCCGGAACCACCGGCGAGTCGCCGGTCCTGTCGATGAACGAAATCGAGGAACTGACCAGCCGGGCGGTCGCGCGCTGTCGCGACAAGGTCAAAGTGATCGTCGGCGCGGGCACCTATTCGACCTCCGGCACGGTGGCGCTGACGCGTAGTTTGTCCCGGCTCGGCGTCGATGCCGTCATGCTGGTGACCCCGTACTACAACAAGCCGCCTCAGGAGGGACTTTACAGACACTTCAGCGCGGCCGCCGACGCCTCCGAGGTGCCCGTGATTCTGTATAATGTGCCGAGCCGCACGGCGGTGGATCTGCTGCCGGGCACCTTGGCGCGGCTGGCGCGAAATCCAAAAATTGTCGCGGTCAAGGACGCGACGGCATCGTCGAACCGGGCGCGCGAGATCATCAACGCCTGTCCGCCGGAGTTCACGCTGTTGTCGGGCGATGATGCGACCGCCATCGAGTTCATGAGCCTGGGTGCGCGGGGCGTCATTTCGGTGTCGGCCAATGTTGCTCCCGGTCGCATGCGTGAGGCGTGCGAGGCTGCGCTGCGCGGAGATTTCGCCAAAGCGCGGGCGATCGATGCCAGCCTGCAGCCGTTGCACAGAGATCTGTTCGTCGAAGCGAGCCCGATCCCGGTCAAATGGGCGGTGGCCCGAATGGGCCTCATCGGGAACGCAATCCGACTACCGTTGGTCGAACTGTCGGCGGCGCACCAGGAAACGGTGCTGCGCGCGATGCGGGCCGCCGGAGTAAACATTGAGGACCAAGCAGCATGAGTCTTGATCGAGTATTGATATTGATTGCTGCTGCAGCGCTCACCAGCGGATGCCATCTGTTCACCAAGCTCACGCCGGACTGCCACGTTCCGCAGGAGTACCAAAGGGCAGGCCAGGTGGCGCCTCTGAAGGTGCCTGCAGGGCTCGATTCGCCGAATACCCAGGGTGCCATGGTCATACCGGCCGTGGCACTTGCGCCGCCTCCGCCGGGCAAGAAGGATACCTGCCTCGATGTTCCGCCGCGCTACCTGCCCGCTCCGTCAAACAAGGCGGCCAGCGAAATGCCCGCGGCCGTGCCCGAACCGTTGCCGCCGCCTCCGCAACCGGCACCGCCGAGTCAGGTGCCGTAAATTTGATCGCGTGGGTCGGCTCCGGTACCCTTGCGGCGGCGCGGAGAGGTGGCCGAGCGGTCGAAGGCGCACGCCTGGAAAGTGTGTAACACCTAACCGTGTTCGTGGGTTCGAATCCCACCCTCTCCGCCAGTCGATAGGTAAGTTCTCGTCGGTTTGGTTCAGGTGACTGTGGCAGCGACGAAGCGGGGATAAGGCCCGAAGGGCGGCCCCGCAGGGGCGAGGGGCGGAGCGACGAGTACTAACGCGACCGTCTGGGCGCGTTGAACGCCGCAGGCGGCCCCGCAGGGGCGAGGAGCGGAGCGACGAGTAATCCCACCCTCTCCGCCATTAACGAGTCAATGGTGGCTCGCGTTTGCATCTTCGCGACGACTGGCCGCGAACCCCGTCAGGCCCGGAAGGGAGCAGCGGTAGTGGCTTTAAGTCGGGCGCCGAAGTCCTGCTGGCGCGGGCCGCCTCCCAACGTCGGACCGACCCAATGGGGCTTGACCCTGGTGCTAAACTTGCCTCATGAGCTACGTCGTATTAGCGCGTAAATGGCGCCCCAAGCGTTTTGCCGAAATGGTCGGCCAGGAGCATGTGCTGCGCGCCCTCGGCAATGCGCTTGACAGCGGCAAAGTGCACCACGCGTTCTTGTTTACCGGCACACGCGGGGTCGGTAAAACCACGATTGCGCGCATTTTGGCCAAATCGCTCAACTGTGAGACCGCCGGTGTGAGTTCGAATCCCTGCGGCATCTGTGCGGCATGCCGGGAGATCGACGAGGGGCGCTTCGTCGATCTCATCGAAGTCGATGCGGCCTCGCGCACCAAGGTCGACGACACTCGCGATCTCCTCGATAACGTGCAGTACGCACCGACCCGCGGCCGTTACAAGGTGTACCTCATCGACGAAGTGCACATGTTGTCGAATCATTCCTTCAATGCTCTGCTCAAGACGCTGGAGGAACCGCCGCCGCACGTCAAATTCCTGCTGGCAACCACGGACCCGCAAAAGCTGCCCGTCACGGTGCTGTCGCGCTGTCTGCAGTTCAGCCTCAAACGACTGCCGGCGGCACTCATCGGCGAGCGCCTGAAGTTCATCGCCGCGGCGGAGAAAATGCAGTTCGAACCGGCGGCGCTGGCCTTGCTCGCGCGGGCGGCAGAAGGCAGCATGCGCGATGCCCTGAGTCTGCTCGACCAGCTGATTGCGTTCGGTGGGGGCAGTCTCAACGAAGCCGATGCTCGTACCATGCTCGGCACCATCGACCGCGGCCATGTGGGCAGGCTCCTGGACGCGTTGGCCCGTCTGGACGGGCAGGCGCTCTTGACCGAAGTGAAGGAACTCGATCGTAACGCGCCCGACTATGACCGAGCGTTGGTCGAAGTGGCGGCATTTTTGCAACGCATCGCGATCGTGCAAATCGTGCCCGAAGCCGCCCTCGAGGACGAGGAATTCGATGCGGATTCACTGGCGCGCCTCGCGCGGGCGATCTCACCCGAGGATGTACAGCTTTATTATCAAATCGCGCTCGGTGGGCGCCGCGATTTGGCGATGGCACCGGAGCCGCGCATGGGATTCGAAATGACGCTGTTGCGCATGCTGGCGTTTCGACCGGACACCGCGGCGGTGCCCGGCGAGCGCCAGGCATCGAGCAGCGGCAACGGCCGTGTGAGCGCCGGCGCAGCGAGCACGCCGCGCGCCGCCCCGCCCGCCGCTTCGGATTCCGTTGCCCGCCTGCTCAGCATCGATGCGCACAATTGGCCCGCGGTGGTTGAGGCGGCCGCGTTGAGCGGTATGGTGCGCCAGTTCGCGCTGAATTGCGTACCGGCCAGATTCGAGCACGACTTATTGGTCCTCCAGATCGATCAGGCAACGGCGGATCGGCGTACGCGCGTGATCGACGACAAGCTCGTGCAGAGTTTGTCGAAGCATCTGGGCCGGGACATTCGCGTCACGTTCGAAACGGTTGAATCGGACCTCGAAACACCCGTTCGGCAGCGCGCGCTCGCTGATCGGGACAGGGCGGAGCGCGCCGCGGCCGCATTCGAGGCGGATCCGGCCGTCAAGGGATTGCGCGAACGCTTTGGCGCGGATGTGGACGCGGCGTCGGTGAAACCAGCGAATTAGCGGATGAGGAGAGCGGCATGATGAAGGGTGGATTGGGAAATCTGATGCGTCAGGCGCAGCAGATGCAGGAGACCATGAAGAAAGCGCAGGCCGAACTGGCGCAGATCGAAGTCACCGGCGAGTCCGGTGCGGGAATGGTCAAGGTGACCTTGAACGGGAATCACGAAGCGAAAAAAGTGACGATCGAGCCGCGGCTGCTCGGCGAAGACAAGGATATGCTGGAGGATCTGGTGGTGGCTGCCGTCAACGATGCCGTGCGCAAGATCGCGGCGCGCAGCCAAGAGAAATACTCCGGCCTCATGTCCGGCCTCAATCTTCCGCCGGGCATGAAGCTGCCGTTTTGAAATACACGCCGACTCTCGCACGCCTGATCGATTCCTTGCGCTGCCTTCCCGGTGTGGGACCGAAATCGGCGCAGCGCATGGCGTTTCATCTTTTGGAGCGCGATCGCGGCGGCGGCAAGCTCCTCGCCCAAGCGCTCGCCGAGGCGCTCGACAGCATCGGGCACTGCAAGCGCTGCCGCATGTTGACCGAAAGCGAACTTTGTACGATTTGCGCCTCGACGCAGCGCGACGTGGCGCAGCTGTGCGTGGTCGAATCTCCCGCCGACGTGGTCGCGATCGAGCAGTCAGGGGGATTTCGCGGTCGCTACTTCGTGCTGATGGGTCATCTGTCGCCGCTCGACGGAGTGGGACCGGACGAACTCGGGTTGCAGGAGTTCGAGCGGCTGCTGGGCGACGGCGAGGTTCGCGAGGTGATTCTCGCCACCAACCCGACTGCGGAAGGCGAGGCGACGGCCCATTACCTGGGTGAGCTCGCGCTGCGCGCGGGCGTCAAGGCATCGCGCATCGCGCATGGCGTGCCGGTGGGCGGCGAACTGGAATACGTCGACGGCGGCACGCTGGCGCACGCCCTGGCCGGCCGCACCAGCGTGTCCTAGCGGCTTTAAGTCAGTCAGGCGCGAGCTTTTCATATAGGCGGCACAGCCGCCGATAGCTTTCGTAGCGGCGGGGAGAGACCTGCTCGCGCTCAACGGCCGCCCGCACGGCGCAGCCGGGCTCCTCCATGTGGCGGCAATCGTTGAAGCGGCACTCGGCGCTCAGCGCGTGAATCTCGACGAAGCCGCGCTCGGCCGCGCGCACCAGGTGCGCCGGAGGCGCGAAATCGCGCACGCCCGGTGCATCGATGATCGCTGAATTGCCGCCAAGCGCGTACCAGCGCGCCGTCGTCGTGGTGTGGCGTCCCTCGACGTCGCGGGTCAGGTCGGCGGTCTGCGCCGCGGCTGCCGGGGCGAGGGCGTTCACCAGCGAGGATTTGCCCACGCCCGACTGCCCGACCAGAAGCGTCACGCCGCCGGCAAGCGCGCGCTCGAGGTCCGTTATGCCCGCACCGGATTGCGAGCTCACTTCGAGGCACGCCAGGTTCAGGCGGCGGTAGGTGTTCAGTTCCGGCTGGATGAGCTCTGTGCCCAAATCGAGCTTGTTGACGATCAGCATGCCGTCCAATTCTTTGAGGACTGCGCCCGCCCAGTAGCGGTCGACCAGGAACCAGTCGGGTGCCGGTTCCGCCGCCACCATGATGGCCAGCCGATCGATGTTGGCGGCGACGGGTTCGGCGCGGCCGCGGGCATCGATGCGTTCGATCAGGTTGCGGCGCGGCTCGACGGACTGCACCGACGGTCCATCGGCCGAGGGCGGATAGGTCCAAGTGACGCGATCGCCGCAGACGATGCGCTGCTTGCGTCCCGACAGCGCGCAGTGCAGGGTCATGCCGTCTGCCTGGACCAAGACGCCGCGGCCGTAGCTCGCGAGCACCGTGCCGGTACCGCCGATCAGGTCTTTCGAATCGTCACGCTCTGCTACCATCGGCTTTTAGCCGGCCGCGCGGTTGCTGAAATCATGAAATCCCCTGAAAATCTCATTTGGATCGATTTGGAGATGACCGGTCTGAAGCCCGAGACCGATCTCATCATCGAGATTGCGACGATCGTAACCGACAAGCACCTCAACGTGCTGGCGGAGGGGCCGGTCTTCGCAGTGCATCAGAGCGAAGCGGTGCTCGCCGCCATGGATGACTGGAACCGCAACCAGCATGGCCGCTCCGGGCTCAGCACCCGGGTTCTGGAAAGTACCATCGATGCGGCAGCGGCCGAGCGTGAAACGCTGCGCTTTCTCGAAATCTGGCTGGTGCCCGGAAAATCTCCAATGTGCGGCAACAGCGTGTGCCAGGATCGGCGCTTTCTGGCACGCCACATGCCCGCGCTCGAGAGGTTCTTCCACTACCGCAATCTGGACGTGAGCACCCTCAAGGAGCTCGCGCTGCGATGGGCGCCGCGGGTCGCCGACGGCTTCCGCAAGGCGTCCAGCCATCTGGCCATGGACGATGTGCGCGAGTCGATCCGCGAGTTGCAATACTATCGCGAGCGTTTATTGCGGCTGAGTTAGGCGGTGCGCTGAAACCTAATCCGGGCGGTGTCCGGCCAGGAACATCCAGGTCTCGACCACGGTATCCGGATTCAAGGACAGGCTGTCGATGCCCTGTTCCACCAACCATAGGGCCAGTTCCGGATGATCGGAAGGGCCTTGCCCGCAGATTCCCACGTACTTGCCCTGGCTCTTGCAGGCCTTGATCGCCATCGCCATCAGCGCCTTGACCGCATCGTCGCGCTCATCGAACGATTTGGCCACTACGCTCGAATCTCGGTCCAGGCCGAGCGCGAGCTGCGTCATGTCGTTCGATCCGATCGACATGCCGTCGAAGTACTCGAGATAACGTTCCGCGAGCAGCGCGTTGGTGGGTAATTCGCACATCATGATGTGCTTCAGGCCGTTGTCGCCGCGCTTCAGGCCGTTGTCGGCGAGCAGGTCGGTGACCGCCTTCGCCTCACCCAATGTACGCACGAACGGCACCATGACCTGGACGTTGGTGAGTCCCATCTCGTCGCGCACGCGCTTCAATGCGCGGCATTCGAGTTCGAAGCAGGGCCTGAAGACCTTGTCGATGTAGCGCGAGGCGCCGCGAAAGCCCAGCATGGGATTCTCCTCGTGCGGCTCGTAGTGCTTGCCTCCGATCAGATTCGCGTACTCATTGGACTTGAAGTCCGAGAGGCGCACGATCACCGGTTCCGGCGCAAATGCGGCGGCGATTTGCGCGATGCCTTCGGCCAGTTTGTCGACGTAAAAATTTACGGGACCGTCGTAGCCGGCGATTTGCTTGACGATGGTGTCCTTGATCTCCGGGCTCTGTTTGCCGAATTCCAGCAGCGCGCGCGGATGAACGCCGATCATGCGATTGATGATGAACTCGAGCCGCGCCAGACCGACGCCCTTGTTGGGTATGCCGGCAAAATCGAAGGCGCGGTCGGGATTGCCGACATTCATGGTGATCTTCACCGGGATGGCCGGCATGGCGTCCATTTCGATGGTGCGCTGATCGAATTCGAGCATGCCGTCGTACACGTTGCCGGTATCACCTTCCGCACACGACACCGTGACCGCCTGACCATCCTTGATGGCGGCCGTGGCCGTTCCACAGCCGACCACCGCCGGTATGCCGAGTTCGCGCGCGATGATCGCCGCATGGCAGGTGCGCCCGCCGCGGTTGGTGACGATGGCGGAGGCGCGTTTCATCACCGGCTCCCAATCCGGATCCGTCATGTCGGCGACCAGCACGTCGCCGGCGCGCACCCGCGACATTTCCTTCGCGTCCTTGATGAGGCGCGCCTGTCCGGCGCCGATTCGCTGTCCGATGCTGCGGCCGCTGATGAGCAGCTTGGAGCGCGATTTGAGCGTATAGCGCTGAATCGTACCGCCGGTTCGGCTCTGTACCGTTTCTGGGCGCGCCTGCAGAATGTAAATCTTACCGGTGGCGCCGTCCTTGCCCCACTCGATGTCCATCGGCGTGCCATAGTGCTCCTCGATGGTGAGCGCCTGTTGCGCCAGACTCGCGATGTCCGCATCGTTGATCGAGAAGCGATTCCGATCGGCGGGCGCCACCTCGACGGTGCGCACGCGCTCCTTCGAGCCCGGATCGCCGTAGATCATTTTGAGCGCCTTGGCACCGAGGTTCTTGCGCAGCACGGCACGCCGGCCGGCGCGCAGCGCCGGCTTGTACACGTAGAATTCGTCAGGATTGACGGCGCCCTGCACCACCGTTTCACCGAGGCCGTACGAGGAGGTGATGAAGACGGCGTCGCGAAACCCGGATTCCGTGTCGAGAGTGAACATCACGCCGGCGCTGCCGAGATCGCTGCGCACCATGTGCTGCACCCCGACCGACAGCGCGACCGCGCCGTGATCGAAATTGTTGTGCACGCGGTAGGATATGGCGCGATCGTTGAACAGGGAGGCGTACACCTCGTGCACGCACTTCATCAGGGACTCTTCACCGCGCACGTTCAGGAACGTTTCCTGCTGTCCGGCAAAGGATGCCTCGGGCAGGTCTTCGGCGGTGGCCGAGGAGCGCACCGCGACCGCGAAGACATCGGAGCCGCCGGCGCTGCGCATTTTGCGCCAGGATTCCAAGATTTCATCGTGCAGGCGCTTCGGAAACGGCGTGGCGAGCATCCAGCCGCGGATCTGCGCGCCCACCACGCTCAGCCGCTCCACGTCGTCGACATCGAGCGCCGCGAGAGTCGTGCGAATGCGCTCGTCGAGCCCGTCCTGCGCGAGAAAGTCGCGATATGCATGCGCAGTCGTCGCGAAACCTCCCGGCACCGTGACGCCCAGGCTCGCGAGGCCGGAGATCATCTCGCCGAGGGAGGCGTTCTTGCCGCCCACCAGTTCGACGTCCTTATTCTTCAATTGCTCGAACGGGATGATGTAGGGCTTCATGTTGCGCTGCTTGTGGACCGAACGTTTAAGTGAAACACTTTGCGGCGACGACGCGCCAACTTCTGAGGCAACCGTGATCAAGCGAACCGTGTTTTTTGTTTCCGATCAAACGGGCATTACGGCGGAAACTATGGGGCACAGCCTCATGACACAGTTCGACGGGATCGAGTTTCGGCAGGTGACTGTGCCATTTATCGCCACCGTTGACAAGGCGATTGAAGCGGTGCGCAAGATCGATTTGGTGGGCGCGCAAGAGGGCGTGCGTCCGATCATATTCAGCACCCTCGTGCAGGACGATGTCCGCAACGTTGTCCGCGGCAGCAGCGGATTGTTTTTGGATTTTTTCGACCCGTTCCTAACACCTCTGGAAAATGAACTCAAGACGCAATCCACCCATGTTGCGAGTAGGACTCATCGCACCGCGGACACGCATGCTTATGCCACGCGCATCGATGCGACGAATTTCGCACTGGCCAATGACGACGGCTCCGTGGTGCGCGACTACGAGCGCGCCGATGTGATCCTGGTGGGAGTGTCGCGCTCGGGAAAGACGCCGACCTGCCTGTACCTGGCCATGCAATACGGGATATTCGCAGCGAACTACCCGCTGACCGAGGACGATCTCGAGTCGCGCAAACTGCCGCGCGCCCTCGAGGCCTATGCGCGCAAATTATTCGGCTTGACGATCAAGCCGGATCGCCTGCAGCAAATTCGCAATGAGCGGCGCCCCGATAGCCGATATTCTTCGGCGCCGCAAGTGGCCTTCGAAGTGCGCGCGGCGGAATCTCTGTTCGAACGGCATGGCATTCCGGTCATCGACGCAACCGAAGTGTCCATCGAAGAAATATCGAGCCGAATTCTCGACCGCACGGGCATTGAGCGTCGACTGCGCCCCTGACATCTTCGGGGTGCATGGTATAGTTCGACGCATGTTAGCGGATCAATGGTGTGAGACGACATGGCGAGCCCGGCCGGGGAGCTTCGTCGGCCTGATGACGCTGTACGAAAGCAATTTCGTGCGCCTGGGCTGGCTCGTCAGCGACCTGCGCGCGGTGACGGCACGGCGCGTTTCGCACGTCGCTGCGGACTGTGATCTGCATCTCATCCCGCAGGAGTTGAGCCGCTATACGAGTGTGTTCCGTCTCACATATGAGTTCGACTTCGAGACCACGCCGGTTCGCGATCCGGATTTGGAAGTGTGCGTGTATCACGACGCGCGGCTGGCCGAGGTGCGCAGCTTCCGCGGCTTCCAGCGCCACCCGCAGCTCGCGCTTCTTCAGTCGCGCCTCAAGCGTGAACTGGATCAGCGCTGGACCCGAAACATGATGTTAAATAAATGGCTGGAATATTGTGCCGAGCGGGGCCATCACTTCTAGCGGCCGGGCGTCCGCGAGTCCACGCTCGAGACCAAGGCGGAATTTTGATCGATCGCTTGAGCTTTCTCAAAGGAGGTTTGGACGGGGGCTCCGTGAGCGCCGAAGAAGAGCGGCTCATGCAGCTCTTCCAGAATCGTGCTGGCCTCAAGAAGGCCTATGCCGACCTCAAAGACGAATTTCATCTGCTGCGCGACCGCCTGAAGCAGCAGGAAGGCGCGACCATCCGCGTGCAGGAGCAGCTGGATGCGCTCGGCGAATTGCTGGGCGATCCGAAGACCGGATTCAGCGCCCTGGTATTCTTCCAACTGCGCGCTCTGTGGAAGACCTGTCACCAGCAGCTCTCGGCTTTTGCCACCGATCTTACGCGCCAGCAAGAGGCGCGCGAGCGCGCGAAGCATGCCGCGGAAGCGGAAGCCGCCAAGAAAGCGCGGCTCACGGATGTCGATGTGCGCCTGGAGGCGGCAGCCGCCGAGGCCGACGCGCAACGTCAGCGGCTGGCGGATGAGCAAATGGAAATTGGGCGCTTGACCGCGTTCTGGCACTACTTCAAGCGCCGCCGCGGACAGAAATCCCTGGAGTTGCTGCGCCAGCAGGTCGTGATTGCCGACGCCGCGGTCGGCGACCTGCACGCCGAGCGCAGCGCCGTCGACCGCGAGGCTCTGGCGGAGTTTCCCGGAATCTCGCTGGGGGCACGCCGCAACATCAATCTGGCCATCATCAGCTTCGCCGAAATCCTCTGTGAACACGTGGATGCCTACGGCCTGACGGCGCGCGCCAAGGAGGCGGTCGCCCGCAGAGTTCACGAAATGAGTTTCGGTACGCAGGCCGAATGCGAGAGCCATATGCAGCGCGTGCAGCAAGCACTCACCGCGGTGGCCAATCAGAAGCAGGTTTCCGCCGCGCTCAAGACCAAGTGGGACCGTCTGCGCGCAAACTGCGAGTACCGCAACAACGCCGACACGGTTCCGACCGCGGACTCATTGGCGCCAGCAGCCGCCGCGACGTGGAATGTCATGGCGGACGACTACTGGGATCTGTACACGCTGCTGCTGCGTTAGTTGCGCCGCGCCTGGGTGGGCGCAACTCGATGCGCGCTGGCGACCGCCAGGTCCGCCGCAATCTGCGACGCTTCATCGAGCAGTATGCCGGCAGCGGCATCGTCCTTGATCTCTTCCAGTGACTTCGCCGGTTTGACGTCGTGCGCGGCGCGCCACGTGTTCTCACGCTCGAGCCGCTCGCTGTCAATGCGTTTGCGTTCGGCCTCGCGCGCCTGGAGATTCAGCGACAGCGTCTTCTGGCTGCGCATGGCATCGAGGGCGGCGATATCGTCGTGCAGGTAGCGGAAATCCGCGCTGTTCGCGGTGCGATCTTCGTGCAATTTCTCCAAGGCGAGCGTGGTCAACTTCAAATCGCCTTCGGCCCGAAACGAAGCCGGCTCGATGTGATCCCAGGGAAGCGCGCGATCGCGGGTGCTTTCGCCGACTTCATTGGCGTCGATCAGCGACGGCAGCGGGATGTCGGGCGTCACGCCCCGGTCCTGGGTGCTCTCGCCGGTGATGCGGTAGTACTTGCCGATGGTGACGTTGAGCTGGCCTAGCTCGGGCTTGCGTCCGAAAATCGTGTAATTGAGCGGATGCGCATTCTGCACCGTGCCCTTGCCGTAGGTCTGTTGACCGACGATGAGTGCGCGCCCGTAATCCTGGATGGCGCCGGCGAAGATCTCCGATGCCGATGCGCTGAACCGATCCACCAAGACGATCATCGGGCCGCTGTAGAACACGGCCGGATCCGGGTCATCGTCCACTTCGATGCGGCCGGTGGTGTCGCGCAGTTGCACCACGGGCCCGCGGTCGATGAACAGGCCGGTGAGCGACTCGGCCTCGGGCAGATAACCGCCGCCGTTGGCGCGCAGATCCATGATCAGCACGTCGGCGCCGTCTTTTTTCAGTTCGGTGATCAGGCGCTGCACGTCGCGGGTGGTGCTGCGGTAATCCTTGGCGCCGGCGCGGCTGGCGTCGTAGTCCTGGTAGAAGCTCGGCACCGTGATGACGCCGATCTTCACGTCGTGACCGTTGCGCTGCACGACGCGCATCGCCTTGTGCGACGCCTGAGCCTCGAGCGAGACCCGATTGCGGGTGAATTCGACGATCTTCTGCGCCGAACCGGGCGCTGCGCCGGCCGGCAACAACTGCAGGCGCACCTGCGTGCCGCCCGGGCCGCGAATCTTCTGCACCACATCGTCCAGGCGCCAGCCGATCACGTCGGTCAGTTCTCCGGTCTTGCCCTCTCCGATCGCGGTGATGCGGTCATTGGCGGCCAGCTTGCCGCTGGTGGCGGCGGGGCCGCCGGCGATGACGTCGATGACGGTGACATAATCGTCGGTGAGCTGCAGCGAGGCGCCGATGCCTTCGTAGCTCAGGCTCATCTGGATGTTGTATTCCTCGGAGTTGCGAGCGGAGAAATAATTCGAGTGCGGATCCAGGGACAGCACGAAGGCATTCATGAATGCCTCGAATACATCCTCAGGCTTGCTCTGGTCCATGCGCTTCGCAACGTGTTCATAGCGTTTGCGCAACACATCGGCAGCTTCGGTCCACTGCTTGCCGGCAATCACCAGCGACAATTCGTCGTTCTTCACGCGCTTGCGCCACAGCTCGTTCATTTCGGCGCTGTTCGCCGGCCAGGGTTCCTTTTCGCGGTCGAAATTGAACGACTCGTCGATG
>Ga0210400_10001575_pt1 | contig 22388 bp, 20 predicted proteins | sample IncBWH26MmetaG_FD_155456 | JGI IMG/M metagenome (GOLD analysis project Ga0210400, IMG submission 155456) | Forest soil microbial communities from Barre Woods Harvard Forest LTER site, Petersham, Massachusetts, United States - Inc-BW-H-26-M | ecosystem: Environmental > Terrestrial > Soil >...
GGACCCAGAAGTTCTCTCTACTTCCCGAGTTCTTATCGTCAAGGCCGGGGTCTCGAGGAGGCATGTTGGTATTCGAGTGTCCATCACCGAACTAGTGAATCAGCTTTGCCAGTGCCGGGCTTTGCGCCACACCGAGCGACCAGTTGACGATGCGGATAAAGCGGTCGGGCATGATTCCGATGAAAAGCGTGGCTATGGCGCTGACCGCCAGCGCGGCGCGCATCGACCAGCTTACGGGCAGCAATCCTTTCTCTTCGGGCTGGCCCATGAACATGGCGTTGGCCATCTTCAAATAGTAATAGAGGCCGAAGACGGAATAGAAAACGCCGAGAGATGCGAGCGCGTAGTGGCCGGTCTCGATGAGGCTGAGAAAAATAAAATATTTTCCGTAGAAACCGGCGAGCGGCGGGATGCCGGCGAGTGAGAGCAGGAAAATCAGCATGAGCACGGCTTCGACTGGAGCGCGCGAGTAAAGGCCGTCGAGGTCATCGAGTTCGTCGCCGATAACGTTGCGGTGGCGCAGCGAGGTAATCACGCCGAATGCGCCGAGGTTCATGAAGGTGTAGACGAGAAGGTAAATCAGAATGCCTTTTACGCCGTCGACGCTGACCTCGTAGACCGTGCCTGCAATCAGGCCGAGCAGCATGTAGCCCACGTGCGCGATGGACGAATAGGCAAGCAGGCGCTTGGTGTTCGACTGGGTGAGGGCCGCGAAATTTGCGCCGGTCATGGTCGCGATGGAAACGAAGACCAGCAGCGGAACCCACACGGAGCGCATGGGGAGCAGTCCCCAGAGCAGGATGCGCAGCAGCATCGCCCAGCCTGCAGCCTTCACTGCCACGGACATGAATCCCGTGATGCAGGTCGGCGCGCCTTCGTAGGCATCCGGCGCCCACTGGTGAAAAGGCACGGCTGCAACTTTGAAGAGCAAGCCGACGATGGTGGTGAGTAGTGCGACGATAGCGACCGGGTTATGCGGATCCCTGGCGAGGATCCGAGAAAGTCCGCGGTTGATTTCACCGAGGTTAGTGCTGCCGGTGAGGCCGTAGAGCAGCGACAAACCGTAGGCAAAAATTCCCGAGGAAAACGCGCCGAGCAACAAGTATTTCAGGGCGGCCTCATTGGACCGGCGGTCGCGGCGCAGAAATCCTACGAGAACGTAGGTGGAGATCGCCATTAATTCGAGGCCGATGAAGATGAGGACGATGTCGTAACCCGAGGCCATGCACATCATACCGACGACCGAGAGCAGCATCAGCGTGTAGTACTCGCCGTGGTTCTCGTGCTCGGTCTTCATATAGCGCATCGACATCAGGATGGAAATGGCGGTGCCCGCCAGGAACAAGTAGAAGAAATAAAGGGCGAAGCGGTCCACCAGCATGGTGCGCATCATGCCGAGCGAACCCATCGACGTGGAGCGGCTCGTCGCCAACCAGAACTGGATTTTCACCACGCCCGCAGTGGCAAACAGCACACCGACCAGAGCTGTGACTGCGTTCGCCCATTTGGTCTCGGGGGGAATCATCAAATCGATCAGAAGGATGCCGAGGGCAAACAGAGTGAGCAGAGTAATGGGCAAGGCGAGCAGATAGTCGTTCCAGTTGAATTGGGAGATCGCGCCCACTAGTTCTCCCCTTTCACTGAGGCCACAAGCGGTACCTGAGTCGATTCCGGCTGAACCACGGCGTTCACGGGCGCTCCTGCCTGCGGGTTGCGCACATTCTGCACGATCTGATTCACGGGCTGCTCAAGGATTTGCAGGAACGGTTTGGGATAAAGGCCGATCCAGAAGGCCATGATGAGCAACGGGACGAACGTGAGGACTTCGCGCGGAGTGAGATCGTGCAGTTTTTCATTCTTCGGATTGGTCACCGTACCGAAGAATACGCGCTGATAGAGCCATAGGAGATACGCCGCGGCGAGAACCACGCCAGGCACAGCCCACGCGCCCCATTGCCACTTCTCCATGAATGCGCCCTGGAGGATGGTGAATTCTCCGACGAAGCCGTTGAGCAGCGGCAGCCCCATCGAGGAAAGGAACATGATCATGGTGATGGTTGCGTAGACGGGCATGACATTTGAGATGCCGCCGTATTCGGCGATCTCACGCGTGTGGCGGCGTTCGTAGAGAATGCCGACGATCAGGAAGAGCGCGCCGGTAGAGATTCCGTGATTAATTTGCTGGAGAACCGAACCGCTCAGGCCGGCTGAATTCAGGGCGAAAATTCCGAGCGTGCAGAATCCGAGGTGACTGACGGAAGAGTAGGCGACCAGCTTCTTCATGTCCTTCTGCATGAGCGAAACCAGCGCACCGTAGATGATGCCGATGATGGAGAGAGTAATCATCCAGCCGCGGACTTTGGTGTGCATGAGGACATCCGGGAAAAATGGAAGCGAGAAGCGGATGAAGCCGTAGGTTCCCATCTTCAGCAGAACGCCCGCCAGGATGACCGAGCCGGCAGTCGGCGCTTCGACGTGCGCGTCGGGCAGCCAAGTGTGGAAGGGGAACATCGGCACCTTGATGGCGAAGGCGAAGAAGAAGGCGAAGAACAGAAGCGTGGCGATGGTTGGTCCGTAGGCCGGATCGGAATAAATTTTCGGCGCGGTTTCATACAGGGCAGTAAGGCTGAAGGTATAAACACCCGTCAAATGCTGGTGATGGAAATATAAAAACAAAATGCCAAGCAGCATCAGCACCGAGCCGGCCAGCGTATAGAGGAAAAACTTGATGGCGGCGTAAAGTTTGCGAGGGCCGCCCCAGATGCCGATCAGCAGGTACATGGGGACGAGCATGGCTTCCCAGAAAACGAAGAAGAGGAAAAAGTCGAGCGCCATGAAGACGCCGAGCATGCCAGTCTGCAGAATCAAGAACCAGACGTAATACTCTTTCACACGGTTCTCGATGGCCGTCCATGAGCAGAGGATCGATATCCAGCCCAGCAGCGTGGTGAGCATGATGAGCAGGAAGGAAATACCGTCGATGCCGATCACGTAGCCAGCGCCGATCGAGGGAATCCAGTTGTTGGACGTGCCCTCAATGAACTTGAAGCCGGGCTCAAAGCGCTGCGCCCAGAACATAGGCACCAGCGGCAGGGAGATCAGGAAGCCGCCGAGCGCGAAGAAGTTCGCGATCCAGCGGATGGCGTCTTTGTTCTCCTTGGGAACGAAGAGGAGGAAAAGCGCGCCGATGAGCGGCGTGAAGAGGATGATCGAGAGTATGTGGTTAGACATGCTTTTGGCTTTTCGCTCTTGGCTCTTGGCCGTTGGCTTTTAGTTAAGAGCTAATAGCCAATAGCTAAGAGCTCACTTCAGTGATACACGTAATAGAACACGAACCCTACCAGGCCAGCGGTCATCACCAGCGCATACCACTGCACCAGGCCCCATTCGAAAAGGCGCGCGGGATATGAGAACATGCGTGCCAATGTCGGAGGGCCGTTGACGCCGATGCCGTCGATGATCCACTTATCCCACCAACTGGAAATTGTGGCGGCGAGGCGCGTGATCCATCCGGCGCCGTTGACCGCTCCATCGATTACATTGGTGTCGAACTTTGCCGACGCTTCCCCTAGTCCCAACACTCCAAGACGTACGTCGCCAAGCTTGCGGCGGCCGGTGAATACGTAGTCGTAACCTTCGTCCACGTAATATTTGTGGAGCAGCACGTCGTAAACGGGTGGAGCAGCCGCCGCAATCGGCTCGATGTAATCTTTGTCGGCGTGGCGATAACTTCTCCACGCCATGCCCCAGCCCAGGCCGGCTGCGCCCAAAGAAAGGGCCATCAGCAGCCACTCCGTGCCGGTATTGTGTTCTTCTTCCTTCTCGCCCGCCGCTAACTGCGCGCCGCGGCCCTCTTCCTGCAGAACCTGGGCCTCGCTGGCAAACACCGGCTCTAAGAATTTCGTGAAGCGGTCGGAGCCGCCCAAGCTGTGGGGCCAGCCCAACCATCCTGCCATAACAGCGCAGACAGCGAGCACAACCAGCGGAGCGGTCATCGAAAGAGGCGATTCGTGGATGTGGTGTTCGACATCGTGGCTCATGCGCGGGCGGCCATGGAAGGTCAGGTACATCAGGCGGAACATGTAGAAGGCCGTCATCAACGCGGTGGCATAACCGATATACCAAAGGAAGCGGTAGGCGCCGCCTTCGCGCGACCAGGTTTCCCAGAGAATCGCGTCTTTCGAGAAAAATCCGGCAAATGGAAAGATCCCAGCAATAGCCAGCGTGGCAATGAACATAGTGCGATGCGTGACGGGAATGCGATGGCCAAGGTCTCCCATGTTGCGCATGTCCTGCTCGCCGCTCATGGAATGAATCACCGAGCCAGCACCCAGAAAGAGCAGAGCCTTGAAGAAAGCGTGCGTGAAAACGTGAAAGACGCCGGCGGCGAATGCTCCCACGCCGAGCGCGAGGAACATGTAGCCCAGTTGCGAAACCGTGGAGTAGGCCAGCACGCGCTTGATGTCGTTTTGGACGAGGCCGATGGACGCGGCGAAGATCGCGGTGAGGGCGCCGACAATAGCAACCGTCTTCATCGATGTGGGCGCGAGGACGAACAGCGCGTTCGACCGCGCAACCATGTAGACGCCCGCAGTGACCATGGTGGCGGCGTGGATGAGCGCGGAAACTGGCGTCGGGCCTTCCATGGCGTCCGGCAGCCAGATGTAAAGCGGCAGTTGCGCCGATTTGCCGCAGGCTCCGACGAACAGAAGAAGAGTTGCAGCGGTGATGATGGGATCGCCGATGGCGAAGCGTCCGCTGCGCGCGATGGCCGTTACGTCAATGAAGCGCAGCGATCCGAAATACCAGGCGATGAAAAACATGCCGAGAATAAATCCGGCGTCGCCGATGCGGTTCACGATAAACGCTTTCGCCGCCGCGTCACTGGCTGACTTGCGATGAAAATAGAATCCGATCAGCAAGTAGGAACACAAGCCCACACCTTCCCATCCGACGAACAGCAAGACATAGTTATTCGCCAGGATGAGCGTCAGCATGGAAAACATGAAGAGGTTGAGATATCCGAAAAAGCGGTAGTATCCCCCTTCGTGCGCCATGTATCCGGTGGAATAAATATGGATCAACATGCCGACGCCGGTCACGAACAGAAGCCAGATGCTGGAGAGCGGATCGAGCAGGAAGCCCGCGTCGGCCTGAAACGGTGCCGGAGAGCCGTCGTGCGTTGTGTAGGTCATGTGCCCGGTGTCGGTGCCGAGCCAGGTGTAGAGGATGGTCTGATACGGCTGATGGAAATGTTCCGGCGTCGACGACCACGCCGAGTATTGCGACACCGCGCCGCAGGCCATCACAAAGGCCAGCACGATGCTGCCCACACAGACGGCGCTGACCGTTTTCTTCTGCAGTTTGCGGCCGAAGAAAAAAATGATCGTTGCGCCGATCGCCGGCAGCAGCGGGATGAGCCAGATGTGGGTTAGGAAGAGCATGTCGTTGGTCTTCGGCCGTTGGTTGGCCGGGAGTGCGTTATTGTCCGTGACAGACACTCACGCATTTTCTCGCGGCCGGCAGAGTGCATAGGTCCTTCGCTTCGCTCAGGATGACAACATGTTTACTAGGTGCTACGTACTCGCAACTCGGTACTGCTTTTCACCACTTCAGCAAATTCACTTCGTCGATATTCACCGTCTCCTTGTTGCGGAAGAAGGCGATTAGGATTCCGAGGCCGACCGCGGCTTCGGCGGCGGCGTCGGTGATTACGAAAATGGAGAAAATCTGGCCGTGCAGGCCTCCCCACATCCGCGAGAAGGCGACCAGATTCAGATTCACAGCGTTCAGGATCAATTCGATCGACATCAGGACGATGACCACGTTGCGGCGCGTGAGCACCCCGATTACGCCCAGCAGGAACAAGGCTGCGCCCAGGATCAGGTAGTGGAGCGTCGTGATGTGGAGCATTGCGTCCATGTCAGATTCGTCTTGTCATTCCAGCGAAACTAAGAACCTATGCATTTTCCCGCCCCGGCAAACTGCATAGGTCGTTCGCGCAAAGAACGCGCTCAGGATGACACCTTAACGGTTTGCGTTCAGACCGCCTTGCTTGATGCACCTAAATTCTTTTCTTGGCCATGACTACGGCCCCGATGATCGCGACCAGCAGCAACAGTGAAGCGATCTCGAAAGTGAACATGTATTGTCCGTACAACATGGTGGCGATTTTTTGCGTATTGTCGTTTTCGACGGTGGGCAGCGCGCGGTCGGGAAAAATGCTGGTTCCCTTCGTATAGACCGCGATGAACAATCCGCCTAACGCTGTGGCGGCGATCATTCCGACCACCCACTGGCTATTGAACTGCCGCTCGCGGATCGAGCGGTCGATGCTGACCAGCATGATGACAAACAAGAACAGCACCATGATGCCGCCGGCATAAAGGATGATTTGAACGCCGGCGACGAACGGTGCGTAGAGCATGAGGTAGATCGAGGCCTGAGCCAGCAGCGTAACGATCAGTGCCAGCGCGGAGTGCACAGGGTTCTTCCTCGTGATTACGGCGATGCCGCCGATGAGCATGATCCCGGCGAGCAGATAAAAGAAAAATGGTGTGGCTACAGGTGCCATATTTGTTGAAGCAACGCTACACTCGCCGTCAGAATCAGAACACCCAAACCCATGGGCAGCAGGACTTTCCATCCCATCTGCATGAGCTGGTCAAAACGATATCGCGGGAACGTGCCACGATACCAGATATAGAGGTACATGAACGCCGCGATTTTCGCGGAGAACCAGAAAATATCCTGAATATGGACACTGACCGCCGGGATACATAAAACCAGCCCGATCAGCCCAAGGACAACGCCGAAGCCGAAGAGTCCGATAGTCTGAATGCGAAAGAGCGGATGCTTGGGCATCCGGACTGCGTTGTAGAAACAGATCGCGCCGAAAAAAAGAAATGTCGCGCCGGGGATGAAAGAAAAGATTTGATCCCAGGTGGCGCCACTGAGCATGTTTGGAAAGGGCCGTAACCAGCCGCCGAGCCACAGCGTGACCGCGATGGAGGAGACCGCGATCATGGCGGAGTATTCGGCGAGAAAGAACAAGGACCAGCGAAAACCGCTGTATTCGGTATGGAAGCCGGCGGTCAGTTCGGATTCGGCTTCCGCCAGATCGAAGGGCGCGCGGTTGGTTTCGGCAACCATGGCGACGGCAAATATGAAGAAGGCGATCAGCCCCAGCGGAAAGAATTTGAAGATGAACCACTCGCCTTGCGCCTGCTGCGCCTGCACGATGCCGATCATGCTGAGAGTTCCGGTACCTTCCGCATTCAGGCTGGTCATCAGGACCGCTGAAACCACAGCTAATCCCATGGCGACTTCATAGGAGACCATTTGCGCACTCGAGCGCAGTGCCCCGATCAAAGGATAGTGCGAGTTGGAGGCCCAGCCTGCCATGACGATGCCGAGCACGCTGAGCGATGAGACGCCGAGCATGAAGAGGATGCCGATGTTCATGTCGGTGATGGCGTGCGTGGGGCCAAATGGCACTACTACGAAAACGGTGAAGGCGGCGAGCACGACCACGAAGGGCGCGATCCAAAAAATAAGACCGTCAGCTTCGGCGGGCATGATGTCTTCCTTCAGAAGCAGCTTGATGGCGTCGGCGATGGGCTGCAGCAAGCCGTGCGGGCCGACCCGCATGGGGCCGAGGCGTACCTGCATGTGGGCGAGGATTTTGCGCTCGAGCCAGTTCATCGCGATCACGGCGACGGAGAGCCCGACGAACACCAGCATGATGTAGACGAGCATCCAAAACACGTTCCCCGCCGCGCCGGGAGTTTGGTCGCTTGCGAGGTAGGACGTGATGTATTGAATGATCGGGCCCATCAGCGGTCTACCTCGCCGAGAACAATGTCGAGGGTGCCGATGACGGCAATCACGTCGGCAACAAGCTGGCCGCGACACATGAGATCGAGGGCCTGAAGGTTCACGAATGAAGGCGGGCGGACGCGAACGCGATACGGCTGTGTCGATCCGTCGCTGACGATAAAGTATCCGAGTTCACCTTTGGGCGCTTCGATGGAGTGATAGACTTCGCCGGCTGGCGGCTTCATAACCTTCGGAACTTTCGCGATGATGGGGCCTTCGGGAAGCGCAGCCACGGCCTGCTCGATGATGCGAACGGATTGTCGCATCTCGGCCATGCGCACCAGATATCGATCGTAGGTGTCGCCGTTTTCGCCGATGGGAATATCGAACTCGAAATTCTTGTAGTTCGCGTAGGGTTGGGCCTTGCGCAGATCCCATTTCACGCCGCTGGCGCGGAGCACCGGGCCACTGACGCCGAGCGCGATGCAATCCTCGGCGGAAATCCTGCCAACATTCCTGGTGCGCTCAACCCAGATGCGGTTGGTGGTGAGCAACTCCTCGTATTCGTCGATCTTGGGACGAAAGAAAGTGAGGAAATTGTTCACTTCCCTTTCGAATCCATTGTAGGTTTCATACTGCAGGCCGCCGATGCGGAAGGCGTGCGTGGTAAGGCGTGCGCCGCAATATTTCTCGTAGATCTTCAGAATTTCTTCGCGGTCACGGAAGGTATAGAACAAAGGCGTGATCGCACCGATATCGAGAGCGTGCGTACCAAGCCAGAGCTGATGGCTCGCGATGCGGTTCAGTTCGGTGAGGATGACACGAACGTGCTGGGCGCGCGGCGGAGCTTCCACGTTGAGAAGTTTCTCGACGGTTTCGCAGTAGCCGAGGCCGTTCGAAACGGCGGCCACATAGTCCATGCGGTCGACATAAGGATTGAACATCGTGTAGGTACGATGCTCGCCGATTTTCTCGACCCCGCGATGCAGATAGCCGATGACACATTCCAGGCCGAGAACCTTTTCGCCATCGAGGCGCAGGATGACGCGCAGCACTCCGTGCGTGGCGGGATGCTGCGGGCCCATGTTGATGACGAGTTCATTCGCATCGAGAAACGGCTTTTCCGGAGTTTCAAGTTCGAGATGGGAGAGCGTCGTGTGGTCGGTCATTGATTATTGGCCGCTCTCAATACCCAGGTTGATCTGCACCCATTCGTTGTCTTGCTGGAGGATACCGTAGTCCTTGCGCAGAGGATGGCCCTTCCATCCCTCGGGTAGCAGAATGCGTTTCATGTCGGGATGGCCTTCGAACTTGATGCCAAACATATCGAAAACTTCGCGCTCCAGCCAGTTTGCCGCGGCCCAGATGGGCACCGAACTCGCAGGGCTGTCGCCATCTGCGATCTGTGTTTTAACGCGGATGCGCTCATTGCGCGCGTAAGAGTAAAGCACCCAGATCAGGTCGAACTGTTTTTCACGCTGCGGATAATGGACCGCGGTGATATCGACGCAATAGTCGAATTGTTCCTCGTTGCGCAGGACATAAAGAATCTCGGGAATCATTGAACGATCGACAACCATGTAATTCTGTCCGAGGTAAGTCACCGCTTCGAGGCCCGATCCGTAGGAGCCTTTGAGCTTCGCGATCATAGGCGAATCCCAAGGCACGGGTGTGGGCACCGGCGCTTTCGCGGGAGCAGCGGGCTTGGCAGGAGGCGTCGCGGGGGCTGTGGCTGCCGGTTTTGGAGGAACTGGTGCGGCAGGAGGGGAGTCAGGTTTCTCCGAAGGAGCCTTGACGTCGGCTGGAACCGGCCCGGATGCAGTTGCTTTCACGCCGCTGGGAGCGGCGGGTTTGTCCGCCGTCGGCTTGGGCTCACCTTCCGGCGGCGGCGAAGAGGGCGATTTGATTTCGTCCGGCATAACTGCGAACGCAACAAACCTGTGGCGATGAAGGCGAAGAAGAGAACGTTAATTTTTATCAGCTTGAGGGAATGGTGTCAACGAGCTTAGCGGGACGAATGCGACTCCTCGGCGCTTCAGAACGGGGGTTCGAGGGACTGACGCCGCACTTTCATCCGCATTGAGCCTCGACGTGTTCTCCTATAAGCGTTTGCGTTATGATTCTGGCTCTGGAAGGATCACCCATGGACGGAGAGACAAAGGCCTGCCCAGTCTGCGGAGAGACCATCAAGGCCGTGGCAATTAAATGCCGCTTCTGCAATACCGATCTGTCGGCATTTGCAGCGACGAAAGATCTTGAAACCGAAAAGGATCTGTTCTCGGGCCATCCGGCGATGATTTACGATACCGGCCAGTTGATACCTTTTCTGGTGGCGATGGTACTGGCCGCCGGAACGGGGTACGCCCTGGTGCGGAACGGCGTAGATACCGGTTTGAGCGTGCTGTACGCGGTCCTCGGGTTTCTGGTGTGCTGCGCCATAATTGTCGTTCGCTTCTACCTGAAAAGCCGCAGCGTTCACTACGAAATCACCAACCAACGGATCAAGTTGGAGCGCGGCGTCCTGTCGAAAGTACAAGAAAATCTTGAATTGTTCCGCATCGACCATTTCGAGTTGCGCAAGCCACTGGGAATGCGGCTGCTGGGCCAGGCGCGGCTGCACTTATTTTCCTCGGATGCGGAGTTGGGGAACTTTTCGATTTACGGCGTGCCCAACCTGGAGGGCCTGGCCGATACGCTGCGCGAGTGTCAACTTCGTGAGCGGGCCCGTCGCGGTTTGACAACCTTTGTCAGGGCGTAGAAGCGTTTGGCTCCTGGGCCTGCGCAAACCTCAGGCTCTAAGGCGCGGCTGGTTTTCGAGTAGTTAACGGCGCGACTGAAGCCGCGCCCTTTCAAGACATCTTAATCCGGTTCGCTGGCGGCCGGATTACACCCATTCCAGCGCGCCTTTTTTCCAAACCCAGATGTAGCCGGCGATCAGAATGACTAGGAAAATCAGCATCTCGACCAGTCCGAAGATCCCGAGAGCTTTGAACTTGACGGCCCAGGGAAACAGAAAAATCGTTTCCACATCGAAGACTACGAACAGGATGGCGACGATGTAGTAACGGACGGTGTAGCGACCGCGCGCGTTGTCGATGGGGTCGATGCCACACTCGTAGGGCATCAGCTTGGTTTTACTCGGATTATCGGGACGAACCAGTTTCGCCGCCAGCAGCGTGAGCGGCAACATGACCGCGACGACCGCCATGAAGATGAAGATGGGTAGATAGTTTTGCGGCATAGCGCGTCGATCCGTTAAGCAGCTAATAGTACCGCCGACGGCGGAGGACTTCAAGGCGAGGTTGGTTGCTGCAGGCATTTATCGGGCAGCACGAAGACTCTTCGAGCCAGGTCCGATTTCAACGTGGCCTCGGTGTAGTAGCGGCCAAGGATGCCGTCTTTCCAGTTGAGCAGGTCGGGATTCTCGCGCTCGAACTGTTCCCAGTTCATATTCTCGGCGCGGGCCATGCGCTCACGAATCAAAACGAAATATGCGCACGTGATCGTTTCGTTGTAGAGCTGCGTCTTTCCGCGTGCGGTGGCGAAGCGCTTCAGAGCTTTCGAAAACTTTTCCAGCGCTTGAAGTGCCGGGTACAGCGACAGATAGGCAAAGGCCAGACGGACGTGGTCTGCATGATGGAATGGAGCTTCGGGAGCGAGGTCTTGCTCGAAGCGGTGGATGAGGTCTTCGTTCGTCATGATCGCCTCAGATAAATGTTCCTCGGTTTTTGTGCGAAGGTTGTCAGCTCATCCATAGGTTGTAGGCGGCATCCAACGCGTTTTCTTTTGCCTGGTCGTTATCCCATTGAAGCTTGGGCATCACTGAGTGCGCGAACAACTTCAAAAGAGTCTCTTGTTCTTTGACGAAATATTCGTGGATTTCTTCATGGGTCCGGCCGAACTTTTTCGAGTAATTGAGAACGAACTGTTCCTTCATTCTGGGCACGATGCCGCGTTCCCAGATCGTGGCAGGGGACACCTGCAGAAAAAGCAGCTTGCATCCCAGTGCAGCCAGACGAGCATCGATCGAGGCGACGTCCGGCCAACGCACAACCCCGGGCCGCGCGCAATGGGTGAGATGCAGCGTGTCGACGATGACAAAGCACCAGGGACGCGTGTGCTCCTGCACGCTGGCGTGAAGCCATTCGATCGCGCTGACGATGCGGTCGTGATGGCAGGCGTTATCGTTGACGGTAAGTGTGTGGTTATCTTCCGCCACCGCCAGCGGACCGTAGGTATGGGCTTGCGCCAGATGAATCAATGAGCGAATCTTTCTCGGTTCGGCAGTGTTGACGTGACGGCGAATGAGAGCGTCGATCACGGTCGACTTCCCCGCTCCCGACGTGCCTTCGACAAGCAGAGCTTTGAATGGCGTATTCGTCATATGCTCTCGGTTCGGTGAGCGGCAACCGCCCATGCTGCGGCGGTATAGATGGCAAGGTCGCCGACGTTGAACATTCCGTGCAAGACATGCACTGCGATGGCGAGAAGGAAAACCGCGATTAACGCCCATGCACCCCGTGCAGCGGTCTTTGGAATCAGGAGCAGGACCGCTCCGATGATTTCGCCCCAGCCCAGGATGTATCGCAGTGCACCGGGCATGTGGGTTCGGGCAAAGCCTGCGCGGGCACTGGGCAGCACGAAAAGAATCGCCTCGATAAGGATTACCAGGCCTAGAGTCCATTGCAATGCGGTGAGTGCGGTTTTCATTCTTCGTTCTGTCATAAACCTCGATCGATTCCTGCCTATTTCTCAGAAACCCGTTTGCGCGGCGAGTGTGCTTTGATCTCTTTCAGGCGATGGCTCGCGCTGGAATCGAGATCAAAATCGTAGAAGCGTTTCAATTCCTGAATGCGCTCGAGGGAGGCGGCGTTGAACGGCGTTTTCCCGTCAAAGGCATGCAGCACGATGCCTTCGAGAAGGTCGCCGAGAGTCATATCGTGATATTCGGCGAAGGCCTTCAGGACTTTCAGCAGGCGTTTTTCCATGCGAACGCCGGTTTGGACGCGTTCGATCAGGAGTTGTTGATCGTCAACCATGGTGGTACTTATATACCATGGTACAGTGGTACTTAGCAAGAAAGCTTGTTCATGCGAGGGCAGTGAGCTGGCGGGTGTCAAAACAACCTTCGAGCTTTGCTCGAATTTGTTCCTCGAGGATGGCAGAAAATAGGAGGGCAATCTGGTGCGGGAGTGCGATGGCGTGGGTTTCCACCGCCTGACGTGCTGTTGCGGACGCGAATGCTTCAGGTGCTCGCGGTTATGCTTTGCGAGAGGCTGCCATAAGCACAAGCGATAGTTATCCGACTTCAGAGAGGCCCTTTGGCAGCCAGTGGCTACGTCCTCTCACCAGCAAGAACACATCCGCATAACCCAGGCTCGCCGAATAATAGCCACAAGGCAGGAGATCAGGCGGACTTCTTCTCCGCACGGGAGTATTCTGCCGCCGGGACAGTTGCAGTTACTGTGGTGCCTTTTTCGGTCGAGACTACTTCGAGCGACCCTCCCAGTTGCCGCATGCGTTCGTTCATGCCTCTCAGTCCAACTCCGAGTGCGCCCGTCCAGTCTTGGCCAGATTGTTCCAAGAGCCCTGTCGGAATTCCTTTTCCTGTGTCGGTCACTTCCAGAGTAACCGCTCCGTTGCTCATTAGTAGCCTGATGTGCGCAGTCCGGCCGCCAGAATGACGGTGAACATTGGTGAGACTCTCCTGAAGCACTCGAAATAGTGCCAGCTCCACGTCGCGCTGCGGGCGACCAAAATCATCGCCAACCTCGAAAGTGGTGCTGATTCCGCTGCGCGCCGAGAATCCATCAACATACCAACGTATCGCTGATTCCAAGCCCATCTCTTCAAGCATGGGAGGATACATCAGGTAGGAGATGGTTCGGACCTCCTTCAGCGACTCCTCCGCCAAATGAATGCATTCTGCAATCTCGGAAGCTGCTTCATCATTCTCTTGACCGGTAGGGGATGCCAACATTTCCAGCTTAATCTTCAGCGCCGTGAGGCATTGCCCAAGGCTGTCGTGAAGGTCCCTGCCGATGCGTCTCCGCTCTTCATCCTGAGTGCGGAGCAGGTGGAGGGATAATTCGCGCAGTGACTTCTCCGAATTTTGCAAGTGCAGTTCGGCTTCGCGCCTTTGAGCAACTTCCTCATGCAATGTCCTCTCAATCTGCATTCTTTCCGTGACGTCCCGCGTGACTTTGCCGAAACCGATCAGTTTGCCGTTATCATCTCGAATGGCCGTGATGATCACATTCGCCCAAAACCTGGAACCATCTTTACGCACACGCCAGCCTTCGTCTTCGAATCGCCCTTCTCTTGCCGCAACCTCCAATTCCCATGCTGGCTTGCCATTGCGCAAATCTTCTTCCGGATAGAAGCACGAGAAGTGTTTGCCGATAATTTCCGTACTGTCATACCCCTTGATACGTTTTGCACCGTTATTCCAGTTCCTGACGCGGCCATCGGGATCTAGCATGAAAATTGCGTAGTCCTGGACCGCCTCGATGAGCAATCGGAACCGGTCCTCGCTTTCCTGCAATGTCAGCTTGCTTTCCAGCACCTGAGCCTTCTGTTGAAGCTCAGCTATAGTGCGAAGTCGCTCCTCGACGCTGCTCAGTCCCAAATAGCTCTCGCTGGGAACCACGCTGGAATGCTGCGCACACATTTTCAGAAAAGGCTCGATGTGGCGCTCACTTTTGAAGCCGGTGATCGGGTAGGCACAAAGGAGCGAGAACGAATGTTTTTGAGCTAGGTTGTTCCACAGGTCCTCGACCCGCAGAGCCTCCTGGGATTTTCCGTCCGCCCACAATAGGGCCACCAGTTCTCCGAACACGGCAACGCTAGAACCTTTGTCGTCAGCAGCGTTTCGGACTCGCGTCAGTACATCGCTGATAGTGTTGATGAATCGAGTCTCATCGATCGATCCATTTACCATAAGCCTGAGAAGGGTTTCGTTCGCGTCCAGCAGGACGTAGCGCCCCTGGCTGATTGCCTTTGCAGTGTCCAGGCCTCGTGCTTTCAGCCGCTGCGCAAGTCCATCCTGGTGCGCCCGGGTAGCGATGACGACGGCGCCATCGCCCACGGCGATGGCCCCTCCGATGAACCGGCTCAACACATCGAGAAGAAACCCGTCGTCCGTATATAGCTGAACGAAATGTCCGTCGTGGTCAGAGCCAGGCGTAGGTGCGACCGACGGCATCACCTGGAGATCAGAGTTGTTAGGCGAAGTGCTCACTTTCACCTCCGCGGGATCGTGCTAACAAACCGCCGTGTAAGATGACTCGCTGCGAGTTCGAAATGCTGTTTCACTTTGTGTTCCATACATACAGAAAGTTGGCGTCCGTGGCAGTAGCGACGCTGCGTTCTGCTTTCCGAGTTGCACGATTCAGCGCTGACCTTACCTTCTCTTTGCTTTCGACCAACGCTGCCAGGGGCACTTTGAGTGCAACGCCATCCGGTAACTGAGCAAGATCCGAGAGAATCTTGGTAACAATCTCCTTGTGCTTTCCGTTTCTGCCTTGAGGAACATCCGGCTGTGACATGGTCGTGAAGTTCATTGGCGCATTGTGGGTCTTGGGACTCATCAGGCGTCCTCCGCGAACGCAAACGTTAAACTAACGTGACGCAAATACTACGACACCGTAACGAGCTATGCAAGTAAAAAGTCAGGCTATAAACATACCGACACGCTTTCATCGCCCCGCCGCAAGCTCGCCGTCGATAAAGGAGGGTACAAGTGTCTAAAAATGAATAACTTCCCGCTACTAACGGCAAGATCCGATTCTTAAAGGATATGACCCGCACGACTCGGAGCCTGCTAGTGTCTGTGTGTGACTTAGCACGGAGGGATTGGAATGCAAACGACGAAAACTCATTTCGAGCAGATTTCGGTAGAGATGGTGAAGAAGATAGCTCAAGAAGTATTTCCTGAGCTGCAAGAGATCCAAAATGACAATGTAATCCTTAAAGTTCCTGTCAAAAACAATAAGCGCCAGACCAGAAGCGAACATTCGCGTTGCAGAAATGGGATTTAACCATGGAAATCCAATTGGGTAGCGAAGAAATTTCACGCATTGCCGACGACACTGCCGAGCGCCAGGCGCTAACGGATGCTCTGTTCACCCTCCGCGTTCTCAAGCAAGAGGCTCTAGATTTTCCTGAGTGGGAAAGAAATAGTCAGGCAGCAAGCTGGTAGAGCAAACTGTGCTTCGCCAAGGAGCATAGGCACATGCTCAGATATTGAAACGTGTGCGGAAACTTCCGCGGGCTTCCTTCCCAGAGAACACATCGCGTACTCCCTGAATACAATCAGCGGTGCGGCAAGCATCAGCCTTTTCAGACACGGCCTCGATGCTGTCCATTATCGGCTTTGACAGATCCACATGGGACTCCCCGTCCCCGCACAAGCATTCGGGCGTGACTGCATTTATAATCGCGGTTCATTCTTTTCAACATTCTGCGCGCCGGTGAGGCGCAATTCCCTGTTCAAAGGATTCTCTTGGCATTCGACGACAATATTTATGAATTACGGCGCCAGAAGCTGAAACAGATCGAGGCGCTTGGGCAAATTGCCTACCGAAGCAAGTACGAATTCACGCAAACCATTGCGCAAATTCTCGCCGGGCAGTCGGAGAAGACGGCGGAGCAACTGGAAAATCCCCGCATCGAGGTGCGCGTAGCCGGGCGTATTATGGCTATCCGTTTGATGGGTAAGGCGGGATTCTGCCACTTGCAGCAGGATGGAAAGCGGCTGCAGATTTACGTGAAGAAGGATGCGGTCGGAGACAGTGGATTCGAGCTGTACAAGCTGCTCGATCTTGGCGACCACATCGGCGTGAGCGGATATTTGTTTCGCACGCGTACCGGTGAATTGACGGTGCATGTGGAGGAGATCACTTTCCTCAGCAAGGATTTATTGCCGCTGCCGGAGAAGTGGCATGGGCTGACCGATGTGGAACTGAGATACCGGCAGCGCTACGTCGATTTGGTCATGAATCCCGAGGTGCGGGAAGTTTTCCTGAAGCGCAGCAAGCTTGTGCAGTCGCTGCGGCGCACACTGGAGGGACACGGGTTCGTGGAAGTGGAAACGCCGATGATGCAACCCATCGCCGGCGGAGCTGTCGCGCGGCCGTTTGTGACGCACCACAATACGCTCGACATGGATTTGTACCTGCGCATCGCGCCCGAACTTTACTTGAAGCGGTTGGTAGTCGGCGGATTCGATCGCGTGTATGAGATCAATCGCAACTTTCGCAATGAAGGATTGGGCTGGCGGTGGAATCCTGAGTTCACGATGCTCGAGTTTTACCAGGCCTACACCGACTATCGAGGGGTGATGGACCTCACGCAGGAGTTGATTACACAAGCCGCGAAGGATGTAAACGGCGGTACGAGGGCGAAGTGGGGAGATCAGGAAATTGACTGGGCGAACTGGCAGCGGCTGACCATGCGGGAGGCGATCATTCGTTATTGGCCGGAAACTGCGGGAGCCAAGCCGGAAATGCAAGAGTTTGGTTCTCACGACGGGGTGAAGAGACTCGTCGAGCGATTCAATCAGGCGCACGCACACATGGCGTACGATCCGAATGAGCCCGTGGGCAAAACGATTGCAGGTTTGTTCGAGGCAACGGCCGAGGAACATTTGACGCAGCCAACGATCATCTACGAGTTCCCCACCGCGGTGTCGCCGCTTTCGAAGCAGAAGCCGGATGAACCGGAGTGGACGGAGCGCTTCGAAATTTATGCGGGCCAGATGGAAATTTCCAATGGCTTCAGCGAGTTGAATGATCCCGAGGATCAGCGACGGCGATTTGAAGGGCAGTTACAGGAGCGCGAGCGCGGCGACGATGAGGCGCACCAGATGGATGAGGACTACATTCGCGCGTTGTCGTATGGAATGCCTCCGGCGGGCGGCGTCGGCGTGGGCGTGGACAGGCTGTGCATGTTGCTTACGGATTCGCATACTATCCGTGACGTTATTTTGTTTCCTCTGTTGCGGCCTGAGAAGAGCTTAACCACAGAGACCCCAGCGACCACAGAGGATACCGAGGGAAAGCTCTAGCTTGCGGGGTACCCTTCCATGCACTAGAAATAGGGCACTCGGATTTCTATACTTTTCCTATGCTTTTGGGTTTTCGGTAATTGGCAGCGCTGCCGTAATGGTCCTGGAAGCCCTGGACATTGGGTCGGCAGCGCTTTGCTCTTCGCGAATTTCATTCTTCTCTCACGCTCGCCTACTTCGCTGCTTTTTCGCCCGAGCTTCGCTGCGGCTGGTACGCGGGTTTGTCTGGGCTGAAATTCGCGCTCAGGTAATCGATTAACGCATCGCGATCAGCGGCATCGACTAAGGCTCCCCACTTAGTCATCTTGTCTACTTCCTTTGTCCACGCGGCTTTGCTGAGGCGCTGCTGCAGGATGATGCGGGCCTCGTGGCACTCCGTGCAGGCGGTGGTGGCCTTGGCTTGCATGGCGCCCGAAGGTAGATCGGCGTTAACGCTTGCGCTGGCAGGCTTCTGAGCTTGAGCGGAGACCGCGGCAATCGCAAGCAGGGCGATGGCTGCCAGGGTTTGATGCAAACTGCGACCACCGGGGCTGAAGCCCGTATCTTCTGTGACTATTGACACGGCGCTGAAGCGCCGCTCTTCCACGGTATTCTCTGCCTTCTCCACAGTACCCAGCTTCGCCAGTGTGCGGCCTACTTTCTCCATGGTACGCTTCGCGACGGTACTACTTGCCTTCTTCACGGTATAACCCGCCTTCAACACTCTGCGAAAGACGTTACGAGACATGAATGTTCACTTGATCGATTGCGTTGTACAAATAACCGCTGGGATTCCAGACCGCGGTCGAGGGTTGAGTGCGGCCCCGATTGTCAGTGGCGCGTGACAGGATGGTATAGTCGCCGCTATTGCCCGCCTTCCAATCGTAGCTCCACAAGCGCCAGGCATAGCGGGCTTGGTCGTGGGCTAATCTTGTGGCGTTCCAGGTTGCGCCGTTGTCGGTAGAAATCTCAACTTTTGCGATGTCGGCCTCGCCGGCCCAGGCGGCGCCGTGAACTGTCACCTTGCCCTTCTTAAGGCTGGCGCCGTCGCTCGGGGCGGAGATTACCGATTTCACGGTCAGCGCAGTCAGCGGATGCGTGTCTTCCGGCTTGACGGCCTCGCCTGGTTGGCCGGGCTGATTGGGAAAGCGATAGCCGGGGCTCATAAAGTTTCCGACGAATTCGTTTTCGAGCACTTTAATTTCTGTCAGCCATTTGCAGGAGGCTGCGCCGATCCAGCCGGGGACCAGCGCACGCGCGGGAAATCCGTGATGCTTCGTCAGTGGAGATCCGTTCATGTGCGTAGCCAGGAGCGTATCGGAGTCGAGAGCTTTTTCGATGGGAATGCTGCGAATGAACGGAGGAACTTTGCCGGGAACTTCGTCGAGTCCACGAAACATGACGTGCTTTCCGGTGGGTTTCACTCCGGCACGCTGCAAGATGTCGTGGAGGCGGGGACCAGAAAATCGCGCCGTGCTCACCGCGCCCTTTCCCCATTGAACGCCGGGGACCTGGGGGCGGTGCAGGCTGCGTCCGTTGCCGGCGCATTCGAGAGTGTTCACCACCGAATGAGTCTCGACCTTCGAAAGGTCCGCCAGGCTTAGCGTGAGGGGCTTCTCGATTTCTCCGCCAACCGAGAGACGCCAGTCCTTTGCGTCGAGTTCGCTGGGCTCATGCATGTGATTGCGTACGAAGAAGTGTGGGGTTGGAGTGAGCCAGGTGTTGAAATATTCCACCGGCGTTTCGAGGTCGACGAAGCGGAAGGAGCGTACCAACAGGCCGTCTTCGCCCGGGACTTCCACGGTCGCGGCCTGGGGGAGTGCCCACATCAGTGGGACTCCGCCAGCCAGGACAGCGGCGCCAGTCATGTGCTTGAGGAAGTCTCTACGGGAGTTCATGATCGTGTTGGCTCGCTACGAAAGATGCACATGAGTTAGTTACGGCGCGGCTGGAAGCCGCGCCTTTCAAAACGGGCATTCAAAAACGCAGCCAAAGATAATCCTTGCCTCACTCTACGCTGATTTGCGGCATCGGTTCAATTGCCACCACCGGCCCGGATAAGGAGAGTGAGCCAAAACCGGGCCGGCGGTTTTCCCGAAGGTACTGTGCCCTTCAGAAAGTCAAATTCGTCGCCGTTACGGCAGGTAGTAACGGAACGACGTCATGACCATATTCTCGATTCCCTGCGGCGACACGCCGATTCCTTTGGTAAAACCCGTTCCTGACCAGGTTTGGCGGGTAATGTAGGAATATTGTGTGCCGAACTGAAACCTGCCCCTGGGACCGTTGTAAAAGCGATACCAGAAGCCGGCTGTGTTCTCGGTGAGTGCCCGGGTGTCGGCGGTGCAGTTGGCGAGGGTCGTCGGAGTGAAGCCGGTGTTTACCGTCGGAGGAAGCTCGACGTAGCAACCGGAGTTGTTGAACAGGGGCGCTCCATAACCGACTTGTTTGTGGGTCACAGGATCGAAATCGGCGGCGCGGGCAGCGTACTCGATTCCGTTGTAAGTGTACAGATCGAGTTTCTTGCCGTGCCACTCGAGACTGGCGAGGCCCTGGAGGTTCCTGATCGGGTCAACGGTGCCATTCGCATGGATCGAAACGTCAGAGAGCTGACCCACGGAGTAACGCCCGACGCCGCTGCCACCGAAGCCGTGCACACCAAAAATGATGTGATTGTCGAAGAAGTGCCAGCGTGCGCTCGCGCCGAAGCCGCCAGCATTCTTGGAAGCGTTAAACGCCCCGGCCGCGCTGGGACCGGTTCCCACGCCATTCGGGCAAGGCCCGGTGGTTGCGGTCCCACTCAGTACCACCTGCCCACAGGGAAATATCCGATCGGTAAACCGCGTAAATAGACCGACAATCTCATAGTGCCCAAAGCCAGGTTCGAAGGCGACTTTGGCAATAACGTCAGGTGACGGATTGAAAGTGTACGTCGACCCCGTGTTGTTGGTGTTGCTCGCACCCGCCTGGCCGAGCAAGAAATTGGTCTCGTTGCCGTGCGTGGTCAGAGTGCCCTCTGAGTTTTCCAGGGCCACCGCGAACCACACTTTGTCGGCGAAATCCTTAGTGACCCGGACTCCAAGTTGCCGGGCGGAAGTGAAGCCAACGTTGTAAACCGAATCAATGGTCTTCGGGCGAGCGTCGTTGGTTCTGCCGAGGTCATCATCGGGTGAAATCCCCTTCCCGTTCTCTGTCACCAGACTCCACATTTGGCCGCCCACGAGGCTCCAGCCGTTGTTGAACTTGGCCTGTCCCCACGCCTGGCGAAGACGCAGAGTGTAGCCGTTGGTTTGAATCGAGGTGGAGGTGACCCCGGAAGAGAGAAAGTCGGCCGAGACGTAGCTGGACAGATCTACATTGTTCATGCGCCCATCGGCGAACAGAGTGATCTTGGATTGCCGGGCGGAACCAAAGAGGTCCGACACCGCGCTCTGCGACGCACCCGGCATGGTTATATTGTTAAACGGAGTGGCCATATCGGCTCCCAGCGCTCGCGACCGGCGCACAAATTCGGCAGCGGCGTAACCGCCGGGAGTGATGTTGATGCCTCTGAAATGGACGGTAATCGGGCCCTCCATGGGACCTGAGTTGGGCTGAGTCTCCTGCGCGCTGGGCACGCCATCCGCGCCGTTCTGCAGAGGCACAAAGCCGGTCGTGACCTCGGCTAACTGCTGCTGCGCGACAGGCTTTTGGACAGTATTAGGGCCAGCAGCCTCAGGTGCGGACTGCTGGAGCTGTTGCCTGGCCTCTTGACGTTCGAGTTGCCGCGTAAGCCGCTCGATCTGCTGTTGCTGCGCCGCGAGAGCATCTTTCAACGCCTGAACGTCAGCTGCCGTAACTGCAGGCGGCGCGGGCGCTGGGGCGGCCTCGTTGGCACCTGGCGCACCTGATGCAGGGGTTTCCGCCCAACTCCCGGCAGAAAGTGCTGCCAGCGCGAGGGCCGTGAGAAATAGTTTCTTGCTTGCTTTCATGGAATTTCAATCCTCTCCTTTTGAGTTGTGGTTGAACAACGTTTACTGGGGGAGTTACAGAAACTTTTGAAATGTGCCGTGTGGATTCGTGCTTTTCAAATCCCAACAGCTGAATCAATATCGACAGCCTCTATTATGACAATCGATTTAGTAGTCATTCGGGCCATACCTCGGACCATAACCTCAAACCATTCCCTTGCAAACAATATTTTGGAAGCTGGCCTAAGTTGAGGAGGTAAGCCCCCACCGACGTTGCAAATGGCTTTCCATGGACTTAAACACCAGGCCATCGACTACGAATCCGATCGCAATAATCAGAATCATGACAGCGATGACGGCGCTCATGTCGTTCAAATCGCGACCCATCATCAGGACCTGACCGAGACCGAGGCTTAGATAAAGCATTTCGGCAGTGATCAGCGAGCGCCATGCAAAAGCCCATCCCTGCTTCAAGCCGGAAACGATGAAGGGCAAACTAGCCGGTAAAAGGACATGCCAGAAAAGTCGAAAGCCGCTGGCGCCAAGGTTGCGTCCGGCCATGCCGTAAATTTTGA
>Ga0210400_10001576_pt1 | contig 22383 bp, 20 predicted proteins | sample IncBWH26MmetaG_FD_155456 | JGI IMG/M metagenome (GOLD analysis project Ga0210400, IMG submission 155456) | Forest soil microbial communities from Barre Woods Harvard Forest LTER site, Petersham, Massachusetts, United States - Inc-BW-H-26-M | ecosystem: Environmental > Terrestrial > Soil >...
CCAGAAATACGCTGCGGCCCCGAGCCGCCGACGAGGCAGGGCAGATGATGTTCTCGCCGGCCGCCTCGAATATAGTCTGCGGAGAGGAGTCCGTCGGCGCCTATATAGTTCTCGGAGGTCAGGAGTTTTGGTACGAGACGAAATTGGGCGATACCGCAGGACGCCTTTGGGAGATAAGCGGTCGTCCGGCGTTACCCAGATTGTCGGGAATAAGTGCGCCATTCCTAAATACGGTATATGGGAGCTTTGAGACCGCCGACCAGCTTGTCCTCTCCAAATTGCAGTTGGGTAGCAACAGCATTGCGCGCTGGGTCCAGACCGATGTACGGCCGGCGGCAAGCGCCGCCAACCTCCCTAGCCTAAAGCTACTGGGCAATCAGGCCGATCGTCTCGTTCTGATCAACGGCGTCTCACAAGCGGCGCCCTACGCGCCCATTCTGTCTTGGGTGCGTGTGGGACGGTCATCCATCGGCAGAGCCATCGCATACGAGCCGCCGGCAGACCAGGCCAAGCCTGCGAGCGCGGAGCTGGAGAGTAAAGGAGTTCAAGGACTCGTGCAGGTGGCATCGGAGGCAGTCAAAAAGTTGGCCAGTATTGCGGCCGTGTGCGATAAAAATCCCGATTGCGCAAGTGTCTCCGCTGACCTCAAGCATCAAGTGTCGGCGTGGTCCTACGCCAATCGGCAGGGGACCAGAACCCAAGCTACGGATGCGCAGACTGCGCGGGCCCTCGACGCGGATATGTTGAAACTCAATGCAAGCATGCAAAAGGTAATTGCCCAACTCGGATTGACGGAAAACCAAAGTGCGGAGACCACAGGAGCGCGAGAGGGCGCGGTGATAGCGACCGATTGCGATGCCACGTGTATGACCGATGGTGGGCTCGGGGCGAGCGAGTTGGGGTTGGCCTCTGCGGATGATACGGCCGCGGATAGTGACAACTTCGAGGACGTGGGTTGCTCGGCGGACTGCTCCAATATGTTTGCGGCGATGCTCGCCATATGTGCCATAGGCGCGTTCGCTACAAAAGGGACTGTAGCGGGCGTGGTGTTTGGACTGGCTTGCATCGCATTCTCGGGTTACCTGCTTCACAAATGCAATCTCACGTGTGATCCGGTCTGCGACTGTCAAAAGACCAGCGATCTCTTCCCGGATATAGCCGAGCAGGGGCCACGTACAGTCAGTGGACAGCGAAGACTGGCGCCGCAGATCGAGTTGATTCGCACCTAAAGGGCGGGACGGAGCCCCCAGTGTGACGCGACAGGATATGTGGCGACACATTTGGGGGCATCCCTTCAAGAACAGCGTGGTCCCACTAACGGCTCTCGGTAGGAAATGACTCGAACGATGGAAATGCTAAAGGAACGGACGCATCCGTGCGAAGACACGGATTCCCCAGTGTTCGATGCGGCCGGGAGAGAGTCGCGGAATCAGGAGGCCCGGCAGAAAGACGGAGCGCGCACGCAGGAAATCGGACCGCATCGAACGGACGACGCGAGTGCTGGTCTGAGCGGGTTGTCCGCGGAAGATCTGCCTCTGTCGCCGATCTTCGTGGACTTCATCGCGCGCAAATGTGATGGCATGGGCTTCGATGGCCAGGTGTGGCCGAATCAATTGTCGGAGGAACTTTCCGCCGAAAACGTGGACATGGCGCGCTGCGCGGAGTATCGGCTAAGATTGTTGGTGTCAAGTCCTCAGGCTCAGCGGGCCATTACCCGGACCTACGAGTGGTTCAGAGAGCTCATCACGGGACGCGTTGATGCGCTGCGCGAGCTGCACCGACAATACCAGTTCGTAGCGATCATCGGAATACCACGCAGCGGCGGATCTTATCTGACTGCGGAGTTTTATAAGTCTTTGGGATTCAATCCGGAGGCGGTGCCCGCCGCGCTGGCCCATGATGGGGTTCCAGAGGCGCGACCGGTAAATGCAGGCGGCTTCGGCAATACCTGGGTGCAGATCGTTCTACGGATGGCCGAGTTTCTGACGATGTTGGAGACGGAATATGAGGGGCGAAAGGGCGATCGCCCGATATTGATTCCCAAGAAAATCGTGAAGGGGATCTATGCGCCGGGCTTCTTTAGGATTGTGCTGGGACCTAGCACCGAATACGTTGTGACGGTGAGGCATCCGATTGCCAGTTGTATCTCGACCATCGAAAAATCCGGCGGTATGCCGGCGTCGGGTAAATTCGCGGTGCGGTCCGCCATTGAGCGTTGGATCGTTCGCGACATCATGCTGACCGGGGTCGTCCGCACCGAACTCCGATCATGTGACTATTTCGACGCGTACGTCCGCTATTGGGAGCAGTTCTACATGAATTTGGCGCTCTCAGGGCTTCTCGCGCATCGTCGGTGCACGATCGTGCCATACGGCCGCCACAGTATGGAAGATGTAGCGAGAGCGTTTCATGCGCGAGTGGGCAGTACAGCATCGGTGTCGGCCTTCGTGGCGCACGAGAACCATGGCGAACGACACGCGGCATGGGCAGAGAGGAGCGAATTGGCATTGCAGCGAGTGTCCGCCGTGTGGCAAACGGTGGGCCTACGGTTCCCAGTTGGAGAAGTCGCGGCCTGTTCATAGGACGCACGAGCATCGACGCCAATGTGGAAAATCCACAATCCACTTGCGATCTGTCTGGGAATCTGGATGGGCATTGGTTGCGGAACGGAGGTTGCGGATGCAGCCGATTCAACATCGAACACATTGACAATCGCGAGTGTTAGTCCAAAGCGTATCGATATCAGGGTCAACAGATTCCTTGCGCCAAACTATGTGGCGTACCCCGATCGGCATGGTTTCGAGAAATTGGTGGTGTTCTTTCCCGGTACGGGTGGGATACCGTCGAATTCCGCCGAGCTTCTGGAACACATTGCGCACCGCGGCTACGGAGTCATCGGGTTGGAATACGATAGTGTGCCTGGAGTCGCACAGATCTGCTCGACGGACCCGGATGGCAGCTGCTCTGGGAAAGTCAGAGAGAAGAGGATCTACGGGACAGATGTAACCGGGGCTATCGACGACAGTCGGAATGAAGCGGTGGTGTTCCGCCTTACCGGCCTATTGAAGTATATGGCGAGAATGGACCGGCGCTGGAAACGCTTCCTCCGCAACGACATGCCAGATTGGACGAGGATCACGGTCTGCGGGTTTTCACAGGGCGCCGGCGTCGCGGCGTACATTGCGAAGCGAACGGCGGTTACGCGCATCGTTTTGCTCTCAGGGCCTTGGGATTCGACGAGCGAGGCCGTTGCTCCGTGGCTGACTCAAGATAGCGCGACGCCGCCGGACAGGTGGTTTGCGGCGTACCACGAAAGAGAACCAATGGCGCCGGTCATCAAACGCGTCTATCGAGCACTGGATATTCCCGATACTCAGATATCAGTGTTTCGTGGCGGCCCCGCGCTGATGGAGGGGGAGCGGGTTTCTGTGCACGCGAGTGTGATTAACGTGCGCGCCTTCGCGGGTCAATGGGATTCGTTGTTTCCGAGCACCGATCATTAGAACGAAGAGGGTCGTGGGATGAGGTATTTTCTGAAGATCACCGAGGGTGTGGAGATACATGAAGCGCTGGAGCGCCTCGACGCGGACGGGCGAATCTGGGAGAAATATCAGGGACGGCAGCAGCGGATCGACGTACAGAGACATACCCAGAGCGTCTATTTGCGGGCGGCAGTCCGTCGGCCAGACGTCAACATGAACGAGAACCAAGAATCGGAGCCCACTGCGGAGGCGCAGTTATTTCCCAGCGTACTTGAGTTTATGGAGCGGTTCGCGGCGAGTCAAAATTGCGAATTGTCCAGGGCCATGCTCGTTCGACTGATGCCTCGAGCGCGCGTCGGCAGTCACGTTGACGTTGGATCGTATTACCGAATTCGCAGGCGCTATCACCTGGTTCTGCGCAGCTCCGCCGGCAGCATTCTGCGCAGTGGTGGTGAAGAAGTACTCATGAGGGAGGGCGAATTGTGGTGGTTCGACAATAGCCAATATCATGAGGCGGCAAACGTTTCCGACGAGTGGCGGATACATCTGATATTTGATTTGCTGCCGTTTGAGTACAAGCACATGGCGGTCAATCCGACGCCGGTCTTCTGCGGTGTGGATGCCGAAGCCTTACGCAAGAGTGCGATCGGGACCGGGCCCTCGACTGAGGCGCGCGCCACCGCCAAACAGACGCTGCTTGAGATCCTGCGGCGTCGCTGCATGTTGGACGGTCGTCGGCGGATTCTGGTCGGCCCCAATGGTCGGCCAAATAGCTGGCTATTGGACGTGCGCCGGGCATTCCTGGATCAGGCACTGTTGAACTCCTTCGCGACGCTCTTTTGCGACCGATATGCAGATCGGTGGCCATTTCAGGTGGGCGGGATGGAGATGGCGGCAATACCGCTAGTGACCGCAGTCGTTATCGAAATGGCGAGACGTGGCAAGCCAGTCAATGGGTTTCTGGTGCGAAAGGAGAGAAAGACCTATGGAGCGGCGGGCCGCATCGAGGGCGGATTGACCGCCGATCCCATAATCATTATCGATGACATCATTCATTCTGGCGCGAGTCTCGAGAAGGTTCGCGTGGTGTTAGAGGCGGAACAGCGCAGGAAGATTGCGGAGGCCTTCGTATTGGTGGACTACGGGAGCCTCGCGGGGATGGAGTGGCGGCAAAGACAGGATGTGAAAGTAGAGTCCGTGTTCGGGATGGCGGAGCTGGGTCTGAGAAAACGCACGAGGCCGCGTGCAGGCGCTTTCGCGTCATTCGAGAACATCTGGCGGTTTCGATCACCGAATCCCAACCTGTTCCACGTGGTTCCAAAATCGTTCCCTGCGACGGATGGTAATCGGATCTATTTCGGTTCGGACGGCGGGACGCTTTGGAGCTTGAAGGCGAACGATGGTGCCGTGGCGTGGAGTTTCGACGTACGAGCCAGAGGACACAAGAACATCTGGTCTGCACCAGTGCTTTTCGAGGATCGTCTGTTTTTCGGTGGATATGACGGCAACGTGTATTGCCTGGATAAAAACTCCGGAAGGGAGTTGTGGCGGTTTAACGAGGCGGATTGGGTTGGCTCGTCGCCGGCGATCGCTCCGGAACTGGGATTAATATTCATCGGTCTTGAGTATGCCCTGGAAGGGCGGGCTGGTGCGATTGCGGCTCTGGACATGAATAGCGGCGAGAAGGTGTGGAGTATCGCCACGAAGCGGTATACGCACGGGTCCCCCGCCTATTGGGCCGACAGGAAGCTGGTTGCGTGTGGAAGCAATGACGATGAGCTTTTTCTGATCGATGCAACGACTGGGACGCAGCTGTGGCGTTTCCAAACCCGAGGGAAAGTAGGGGGCAAGGGCTCGATTCGGCACGCGCCTGCCTTTGACACGCGACGAGAAAGAGTCGTCACGGGTGCCGCGGATGGCTACGTCTATATTGTCGATGTCAATACGGGCAAGGAGGTTTGGTCGGTTCGCACGGAGAATTCCATCTACACTGTGCCTCTCGTCGTGGGCGATACGGCGTATGTCGGTTCGACGGACAAGCACCTATACGTCCTCGACCTGGAGGCCTGTAGGGTAAAGGCGAAGATTTACGCGAAGTCCAAGATTTTCGGCCCCCCAAAATTGCTCATGGGACGGATTTACTTTGGAGCCTGCAGTGGGATCGTGTATGAGATGGATCCAGTTTCCAATGCCGTGACCGGCAAGCATCAATTGCCGGACGCGGTGACCAATGCGCTGACGTGCAATGCCGACGCGGGCCATCTGTATGCGCTCACTTATGCGAACGAGCTCGTGGCATTCCGGCGCGTGGCATAGCGGACAGGTCGACGGGGCTTATTGTACCGCTGTCATTGAGCTCAGTGAGTGCTTCGCATATTCGAAACGCCGTTGCGTCTCGCGAGACTCGCGAGCGTGACGTGAGGCACGGACGAGTGTGATAACTACTATGAATGCCGTCACAGCCACAATTTGCATTGACTCGAGTCGGGAAAAGCCCAGCTTTGAACACCCGAGATAAGCGAGTAGGCCGGCCACGAGCAGCAAAATGACGCATGCTGCGTATGCGGCCTTGGAATCTCGCTGCTGCCGCCGTGCATGCGCGATGGATAGATCAATCATCCCCAAAAGGGTCTGAGTGTCTCCTGAGGGACCTTGCGATCTCACCCAGACGTAGAGAGCGCCGGCCGCCAAGACGCCGACGACCGTGGCTATGCCGATCCACTTCGCACTAAGCGCCGGGTCCACTATCCACAGAACTCCGGCGATGATGCCAAAAATGGCGGAAAGGGCGATACCGATCAATTCCAGTAGGTGGCGCCGTCGCTCCCGGTGGATTCGAACGCGTAGACGATCGGCAAGATCGGTGGTGTAGCCGCCGTCCGTGCGCCAAGGGATACCGAGCTCATCCCAATATGGGTCATTCTCGTTACTCATGCTGTGCCCTTGAGACGTTGGCGCAGGAGCGCCTTGGCTCTCGTAAGTCGAATGTGTACGGCGTTAGTTGAAATGCCGGTCATCTGAGCGATTTCGTCAGGGGAAAACTCTTCCAATACGAGAGAGACCGGCCCTCGATACGCAATTGGAAGAGCGCGAATTGCCGCCAAGAGCTGACTACGCCTGTCAGCCGCAATTGCCAGTTCTTCCGGGCCGCCAGTCGAATTGGGCAAGTCGTCTCGCAATTCGGTGAGTTGAGAAGATTTGTGAGATCGAATGACGTGGTTGACGCATCGGTTGTGGGCGATGCGGGCAATGAAGGTTTTCAATGATGCGTCACCCCGGAACGCAGGCAAAGCCTTCCAGAGGGCAATGAGGATCTCTTGGCACAAGTCGGCAGACTTGTCGGGGTCGAACTCATAGGCGGCGGCGATGCGCGTAATCATGGGGCCATACTCGGCAGCAACTTGGTCGATGGGCTGGTCAGTTCTCATTTCTTACTAATAGTCCCCGGTAGCCAGGTTTACTTTCAAGAGTAGTTAGGGCGGTGACTCAAGGGGACATCGACGGTCTTGAAGAGGCCTGGCACGGAGGGTAATTGAAGGGTTGCCGTTGGGGCGTAAAGCAGCTTCGACTCAGTGTCGCCGGCGCTTTCGCGGCGCCTTTCGCCCAGGCGTCTTGCGCGTTCCCCGTTTGGGCACTCGAGCCAGCTTCTTAGGCTTGCCGGTTCTGTCCGTGACGGCCCGCGGAGCCGTGGTTAAGGCGCGCTGCATCACCTTGACCAATCGCCGCCGGTAGTTCTCCGTTTCCTGCTGGGCGATGAGTAATCGAGATTCGAGCGCAGCAATCGTCACATCCCTCTTGGTCAGCATGGATAGGGCCGCGCGGAGGTGCTCTTCCAGTTCTTTCACTGTGCGCTCGCGAGAGCGCAATTGCTCATCCAGTTCGAGCTCCCGTTGCGAGAGCGAGTGCTGGCGCAACTCCAGCTGGCTTTTAAGCCGAGACAGCTGCCCGTCCGCCTGTGTGCTAGTGGCCTGCGCTGCCTCCACGGCCACGGAGAGCGCTCGTTGCCACAATCCTTCAGCCAGATCTGCTACGGTCGCGGGAAGCCGCCGCAGCGTGTTTGGCGTACCCGCCACCTGGTTGCCCAGATCGCGCCAGTATCGATTCAATCCGTCCAGGATCGTCCGCGCTGAACCGCCGCCGACGGCGCTGCGAACACTTTCAACGGTCGGCCGAACACCGGTTTTCAGGATGTCGGTGGCGGCGCGCTCGATCTGCGCATAGGTCACATCCTCGCGTTTCTGGCGGGTTTGGCCGTAGGAGGGTGCCTCTTTCATGCACAAATAATATCATAGGATAATGATAAGAAAATAATCAATAATAGGCATGATAATTGAACTTATCGGCACTTACAGGATTCTGGTAGAGTCGCCGACATGGCAGAAAACCCGGGGAAATCAGCGTTTGGAGAGTTCGGGGTGGAACTGGCCGACGCTGAAGGCCGAGAGCTGGTCGGGACGACTCGGGCGCCGCTCACAGACGAGCAGGTCCAAGCGTTAGAGAGGTTGCGGGCCTGGGACGCCATGGCCCATGGCGCCTATCCCCCGAACACCGTCCGTGCCTGGCGAGCCGATTGGCGAGCGTTCACTCAGTACTGTTTCGCAAAGGGCGCGAGCCCGTTGCCCGCATTGCCGCATACAGTCCGGGCGTACGTCCAACACAGTATAAATGAAGTGAAAAAACCGGCGACGATCCGGCGGTACCTGGCGACTATCGCGAGAGCACATCGAGCCGCCGAATTGCTGAGCCCCTGTGCGAGTGAGCCCGTTCGGCTCGCGTTGAAAGAAATGAACACGATTCAGCCGGCCAGGCAACGGCAAGCACGGCCGCTTGGCTGGGCTGAGATAAAACAGTTCCTGGAGACAGCAGGGAAGGGTATACGCGCCGATCGGGAGCGGGCCCTACTGTGCGTGGCCTACGACACGATGGCGCGCCGCAGCGAGCTTATCGCGCTGAACCTCGAGGATCTGACGTTTGCGAGGGACGGGACGGGAACGGCGCTCATCCGGCGCTCGAAGACTGATCAGGCCGGGGAGGGCGCTCAGGCGTACCTCTCACGAGAGACGGTTCGGCACCTGCGGCACTGGTTAAGGATTGGAAACCTTACCGGAGGGGCGGTGTTTCGGCGGCTCGTGGGCCGCAGCCGAGTGGGCCCGAGGTTGAGCGTCGATATGGTCGCTGACATCTTCAAACGGGTTGGAAGGTGGATCAAGCTGCCCAAAGAGGAAGTCGCTGGGATAAGTGGGCATTCCATTAGGGTTGGCTCGACGCAGGATCTGTTGGCGTTGAATATCGATCTTGCTTCGGTCATGCAGGCGGGTCGGTGGAAATCTACGCATATGCCGATGCGATACGGAGAACATGTCCTAGCCGCGCGGGGCGCCATGGCCCGCGCTGCTTCGGAACAGGGTAGAACAGCGGATTAAATTCCGCGTGTCAGCGGGCCAAGGAGAGGTGCAGCTATGACCGCGGAAGTCGTAATAATGAACACCGTAGGGGTTGCCATGGCTGCGGATAGTGCCGTGACCATAGGCAACAACGCTAGCAAGATTTTCACATCCACCGACAAACTGTTTCAGCTGTCGACGGCCGATCCAGTCGCCATAATGACCTTCCAAAATGCGGCACTTCTTGGAGTACCTTGGGAGACCATAGTCAAGCAGTACCGGGACGCTCAGGGCCGGCGCGAGTTCACTACAGTTGAGGAACACGCCAAGTCATTCCTGAGGTTCATCTCCCGAAATCGTTCGATGTTTCCTGTTCCCGTGCAAAACGACGGGATCGTGCACATCTTGGGGAGATCGTTCCTCCAATTCCGCGACAGCTGGCTCAAGCCAGCGCTCGACGCGCACAGCAAGGACAAGGACCTAAAGGCCACCGACATTGCGCAAATCGCTCGGGTGGTATTAAAGGGCGCACGCGAAGTTTTGCGGACACAATCTCAACGGCTCCCTGGTTTTGGGGCTGAACGTGCCGCAAGAATTGCGGCACGCTACCGCCCGCAGGCGCGAAGAATACTAAAAGAAGTCTTTGGAACATTGCCTTTGGATGACGCGACAAAGGGGGGATTGGTCCAATACGCACTGGACCGACTTTCACGGAGTGCGTTCACGAACGGCTTTACAGGGGTCGTTTTTGCTGGATTTGGTAGCCGGCAACACTTGCCAAGCTTGGTGGCGTACCAGATCGAGGGCTTCGCCGGTGGAAGGTTACGGGCGGGCCCACCACAGCACTCACGCATTGAGCAGCTGGGGAGTACTGCGTCAATTATTCCGTTCGCCCAGAAAGAGGCTGTTGAGGCATTTATGGAAGGGGTGGATCGGGACCTGAAGGAGAGGTTCGGCAAGGAAGTGCGAACCGCTATCACTCAAGTTGGCGAATCGCTTGTGAACGCAATAAAGAAGAAAAACCCTAAGCTCTCAGCGGAGATGAAGAAGGTTCTTGAGCAGGGAGTACCACGTGTGATGGAAGCCCTGGACAAGAACTGGGACAAGCTTTCAGAGAGTCATTGGCGCCCGATCACCGAGATAGTCCATACCTTACCTAAGGATGAGCTGGCGGCCATGGCGGAATCACTTGTGAACCTGACAAAATTCAAGCGTAGAATCACACCGAAGAAAGAGACGGTCGGTGGGCCGATTGACGTAGCCGTAATAACGCGCGGCGATGGCTTCGTTTGGATCAAGCGGAAGCACTATTTCGATCCGAACTTGAATCCGCGCGCGATGTCGAAATTTCGGGCATAAGCTGTCGAGTCAAGGAGCATCAATGAAACAGAGCCGAAAGCGCAGGACTGCCGAGCGTCCGTACAGCTCGGCGGGGGATGCATTTCGACGTCATATTCCTGGGTACGAGCCAACGGACGCCTCCGAAGGCACTGATGACGTCGAGGCGGATACCTTAACGCAGGGCGTGCAACCCGTCGCAAGCGACATCGCTGCCCAACTCGCCCAACGGATCAAGCGCCAAGACAAAGCCCCGTAACCGGGGCATTGGATGAAGTGCGATGCCTCGTTCGACGAGGCAGGTGGACCTTCCCCTTCGCCAAACTCAATTGAGTGCAGAGACCAACTATTGAGCGCGCCTGTGGCCAGCATCTGTTCTCTAGCATCGCTGCTGGCATAGGCGGCGACCTCTATTGTGACTCTGTTTTCTGATCTGACGGTACGGCAGGTCGATTACCGGGCCAGCCAATCCGCGTAGGCCTCCACGTCAATCATGGGCACGGTGCCGCTGAACTGAAGCTGTGAGATCAGCTTGAACAGAAATAGTGTGCCGGGTTTTCCACCTTCGATCACTTTGTACATTCCGGAAAGCGGCTCCAATTGGAAGAAGCCGTGCGCCGCTATGCAGCCTAGATCCAGTCTGCTTTCAGCATCGGAATTCTCTAAGGCGCCAAGCATGGAGGGACCAAGCGGAGGTCTCCAATCACTCTCGAAGGTCAGCAGCCCACCGAGGATTGGGATCAGCGACTTCGGCGGATACACGCCGCCTGCATGAGGAATTGGCAGACTGGTTCGATGAAGGCGCCGAACGCTTGCAACTTTGTCCTGAGCGTAGCGTACGTGCTCAGCGGTTGCCGATTGCTTGGCCTCGAATACCGCGTAGACACTCTCAGCAGGAACCACCGATATACCGTTGAAGCTCAATATGAAGGGGGAGTATTGACGGTCGTAGATCAGGACATCTATTTGATCGCTGAAAGCTCCATGGCTATCCACGACAAAGGCGGAGTCGGCCTTGTACCTGCCAGGAAGGTAGGCCTGCAAGACGTCGAGCCAGACCGACTCACTGGCATCGCCCTTTGTTCCTGGATGCCCGATCGTCTTTCGGATTCTCTCAAGCTTGCTCTGAATTTCAGCGTGCAGGCCCTCTAGCACTACAGGCAATGACCACTTAGTCATGTCGCACTCTCCTGAAACGGTGGCGTAGGTGCCATGCCCTTGGCGATCTCGAGCGCGTGCGACGGATTTACCGCCTGCTCAGGATAGGCATCCAGCACGATCGACGGTAGGAGGCGCTGCATGAGGTCAGAGAAGGTGAACCCGTATGCGCGCCCCTTATGGGGACCGGTGGCGGAGATCACAGCTTCGATCTGTGTCTTTGTGAGTCCTAGGTCGTGCAAGGCTTGCGCGAGGACAGCATGCCGCTGCAGAGCGGTGGGGCGCTCGAAGGTCAAGATATCGGCGGCGCGCCGTCTTACCGCTGGATCGAGCGCTCCTAGGCGGTTAGTGCACATGATGACTGCGGCGGGTAGGGCGCCATTTCCAATGCGATCAATGCCGCGGATAAAAGCATTCACGCCGGCCCGGTCTTCGTGGTGCATTTGGGCGGCTTCGCGCGACTGGGCCAGGGCGTCTGCCTCGTCAACGAGCAGGATCACGGCCCCTCGAGCCTTTCCCGAGCTGCCCTTTACCTTTGTCGCCTCAGCGACGGTGTGGTCGAAGGCCGCAGATAACAGCAAAGTCATTTCACCAACGCGGCCTTGGCCGCGTGCAGAGAGGCTCATTGGGAAGAGGGTCACATCGATCTTTTCTTGTCTGGCGACAGCGTCCCCAATGGTCTGCGCGAGCTCGGACTTGCCGGAGCCGACATCTCCCGCGAGAACCACCAACGGCGGGCGCTGCGTCACTGCCTTTACGGTGCTGCGGGCCTCCGGATGATGCTTCTTGGCCCAAGCCTCAAGCCCCGCGGGGTTGACAAGGAGGGACAGGATCTTCGTCAGTCTCGACTTCTGGTCATCGAGCCCCACCAGACGATCCAGCCGCTCCCGGGCGTCAATGTCCGGGTAGCTGACGCGATGTTCGAAGAGTTCATCGAGCGACGGCTTGCTACTCATCCCTGACTCCTGATAATCGAGCGGTTCAACGCTTGGCCGCCAGCGGAATATGAACGGTCATCAGTGAAGTAGCCATCCACCCCGGGGGTCGTAGAAGTTCCCCGCTGAACGGGAAGCGCCCCCTCGAACGCTGTCTGCTGTGCGAGGGACAGCCCGTCCCACGCTGAGTTGTAGGTCAGAAAACTGTAAAAACTCGCTCCCTGGATGTTCAATCCATATGGCACACGACCGGGGTCGTCATCCGCGGCCGACGTACCTGCCAGATCCTTCGCGGAATACCTAAGCGTAGGCGGAATTAGTTTTCCATCTCGCCTGAAGCCATACGTAACCGTGCCAAGGTACCCAGCTTTCAGAAGCGCGGTAACTTCCCCTTCAAATTGGGCGATTCGCGCGTCACTGGGGCTTCCGTAAAGCCGCTGCATCCGCTTCAGATCGGTGGCGACTTTGGCGGCCAAGTATTTCGCGTGTGTGAGGGTAAACGAGGTCGTTTCAGTGACAGTAATGCTGCTGGTCATGATTTATACCTGGAATGCTGGGCCGAACACCTTCTGCCAGTAGCGGACAGTGTCCTGCTTGGTGGTGGCCGCCCGGGCAGAATCGATTGCGTCTCCGGCATCCGCGGCGGCGGTGACGATGGCATCAACCTGGGCTGCGGTGTAGAGCTTGCAAACGTTGTTCTTCGCGTTTACTGGGTCAATGATCTTGGCGGGTTCAGTGATAGTGCCGACACACGAAACGTCGTAGTAGTCGCTGAAGACGATGAGATCACGCAGGTTGGTGCGCAGGATGTAGGTAAAGAAGTGCTGCAACGCCTCGGGGTAGTCCGAGAGATCGACTCCCTGATCTGCCAAAAGCGCCAGGATCAGCTCAATCATAAAGGACTTGAACCGGAACCCCTCCTGCTCGCGCTTCATCCGTGCAGCCCAGTACTTCAGAAGCCGCACTACTTGGGCAAAGTCCGTGTCATGGGCTGCTTTGCGTTTTCGGATGAACTCGAGGTGGCGAGGGATGCAGGTAGAAAGAAGCGAGCCGTCATCCTGGCTCACAAGCTGCCCGTACCAGTTGGGGTCGCCGCTGTAGAGGATCGGGACCACATCCACATCAAGGCCGGTCCCCTTGAAAGAGACTGTGACGCTATAAGTGTTCGGCTTGACCTGATCAGGCGCGAAGTTCGGGAACGCCTTGCGCAGGCGCTCGGCCAGATAATTCAGCAGCTTTGGGACATCGCCGGGCGCATCGGCACCGCTGATATAGCAGGCCACGTCGATATCATTCAGAGAGCGTAAGGCGGTGCCCTTGGCCAAACTTCCCGACAGGAGCATCTTCTTCAAGGTGAAGTCGGGATGTTCGCTGAGGTAGGCTTCGACGCGGTCGCGCAGCCGCTTGGCCTGCGCCCGGTACTCGTTGGCCTTGTCCTTGGGCAGGTTGACCCTGTCGCCCGCAAATCGGACGATGTCGGCGTGATCTACATGTTGTCGAGACACTGGCATTGGCTCCCCGGCGCGCGGGTTCCTTTGCCGCGGCCTCGTTAGGCGAATGAAAAGTTCGGAGTATCGAACACGCCACAAGCATGGACATCTAGTTCGCGCTTGTCAACCTTTTTGTTCGGAATCATGGTACAAGTACGTTTTGTATTTTGGGAGACGTGCTAGGCATGGCCAATCGGTTAGGTGAAAAGCTCCATCGGCTACGCAAGGAAAACAGATTGACCCTTGATGGCTTGGCGGAGAAATCTGGACTGAGCAAAAGCTACCTCTGGGAGCTGGAAAACCGAGAGTCTCGGCGCCCATCGGCGGAGAAGCTAACTGCTCTAGCAGATGTATTTGGGCTAACCGCAACGTTCTTTCTCGAGGACGATGTTCGCGCACCAGAAGAACGCCATCGAGATGAGGGGTTCTTCCGCGATTATCAAAACCTCGATGCGGATGCCAAAAGGCAGCTGCAGAAAATCCTAAAGACATTCAAAAAGTCATAACAGCTGGCGCACAGGCTATTTTGAAGAGTTGCCGCTTCCGGAGCGACAACTGAGTGGTTTTACTTCATCGATGTCACAATTGTCCGCTCGGCTCTACCGTGATTCTATGAAGGTCCAGGAGTCCTTTGCAATTGAACTGAATAGTCGCCCGCAAGCCGATGTGGGCGCTGACCAGTTACATACCCGCTTGACTGCAATAATCGGACGTGGCGCCGCCGACTTGAACTGCATGCTGGTTAATGCCGCTAGCGACGGAAATTGCAAAATATTGGCGGCCACTCAGAGACGAGGGGTAACTCAGCCGCTGTGTTGCGAAGAACCGCCAAACTATATGACGATTGGACCTTCTATCTAATGACTAGTAGGCCGCGGAATCAGAATGTGCGAGATTACGATTGTCTGTTCGGCACATCGAGAGAGAGGAGTCTGCAACTTAGAACAGTTGTTAAGAATTCTTCGCACCATTGAACCGGTAACGGTTTTCGAAGAAGTACGGCCATCGGACTACGATTGGTTCAACACACGGACCCTGGAAGGACGTGCGGTAACTCGGTACGGCGAATTCAGGGCATTTCAGCGGGTCCCAGTCGATCGATATGACTTGCCGGAGAACCTCTACGTTGGGATGGAGAAAGTGCTTGATCATGTGGAAGAGACCAGTCACGAGTATTTCGTACTCCGGGAACAAAGCGAGGCTTTCACCCATCTGCAGGGCTTTAGTTACTTGAATAGTGTTGCATTCGAAACCGTGAGAACGAGACTGACCGAAATTGAAGACAGGACAATCAGTGAAACGCAGGACCAACGGTGGACTCGCATGCTGCAAATGTGGCGTGACGTTATACAAAGGCGGGAAACTGAGATGGTTCGCAACATTTACGAATACTGCAGAGAGAATGTATTTGATACAGGGGTGTTTCTGGTAGGGGCGGCTCACAGGAGCGGCATTCTCAAGGCAATAGAAAAGCATGCCGGTGCGGAAGCCGACTTAGTGCATTGGAAGCTCTACCAATGATTGTCAGTCTGAGCGGGCCGTTAGCAACAATGTACATGGCGAGTCAGCGGCGGCCCTCTACTTGCCGACGTTGCGATCGGGTTGCTGGACACGAGCCGTGCGCAAGGGGGCGTCCTCGTCGAGGCTACAGGCTGCAACCGGACTCTCCGGATTTGGTTTCCCTCGGCACGAAGGTAAACGGTGGCATTTGCTGGAGGGAGCCGGGATATGTCGGGGTATAGGGGACAAATACTTTATGGCCGACTAGTGTCCCGAGTTAGAAGTTCGCAAGCAAAAGCGCTTGAGACTTTCGAGGATCTGATCGGCGGTCTTGGTCCACACGAAGGGGCGCGGATCGCGATTATGGTTGTGCAGATAGGTTTTGATGGCGCGTTCGAGTTCTACAGTAGAGCGGTGAGTTCCGCGACGAATTTGCCGCTGAGTGAGTGCGGCGAAGAAGCGCTCGACCTGATTGATCCAGGAAGCTGAGGTGGGTGTGAAGTGCACGTGGAAGCGCGGATGACGGGCCAGCCAGCGACGCACGGAGGCGGTCTTGTGGGTGCCGTAGTTATCCATCACCAGGTGCACGTCGAGCTTGTCCGGAACGTTCTGTTCGATGGTGTGCAGGAACTTCAGGAACTCGCTGCTGCGATGGCGCCGATGCAGTTCACCGATAACTTCACCGGTGGCAACGTCGAGCGCGGCAAACAGCGTGGTTGTACCGTGCCGCTCGTAGTCATGCGTACGACGCTCGGGCAGGCCGGGCATCATCGGCAACATGGGTTGCGTGCGATCCAGCGCCTGGATCTGACTCTTCTCATCCACACACAGCACCAGCGCTTTTGTAGGCGGATTCAGATAAAGACCAACGATGTCTCGGACCTTCTCGATAAACAACGGATCGGTGGAGAGCTTGAAGGTCTCAGTGCGATGCGGTTGCAGTCCGAAGGCATGCCAGATGCGAACTACGGCAGTCTGCGACAAGCCGCTGGCATCAGCCATCAAGCGGCTGCTCCAGTGCGTAGCACCCTCAGGCCGCTCGTGAAGCGTTTTGGCGATCACCGCCTCCACCTGCTCGTCCCCAATTTGCCGCGGCGCTCCCGGGCGCGGCTCATCCAGCAAACCATCCAGTCGCAACCTCAGGAACCGGCTGCGCCACTTCCCCACCGTCTGGCCTGTAATGCGCAACTGATCTGCCACCGCACCGTTCCCATGGCCCTGCGCTGCCGCCAGCACAATGCGCGCGCGCATCGCCAGGGCCTGCGCGCTCTTGTGCTGACGCGTCCACTCGAGCAGTCGTTCACGCTCTGTATCGGTCAACTTCAACTCTTGAAGTCTCGGTCCACGTGCCATCGCTCACCCCTTGCTGCCCACTTTATCTTTGGACAGCAAGGACTCATAAATGTTCTACGAACTTCTACCTCAGGACACTAGTTTGTGATCGACTCCGATTGAGTTGAAACAATCGGTTCAACACTTCGTCGTCGGGGAGAGGCCATTGCCAGCCGTAGGCAGCAGCTACGGCTTTGTCTAGTTCAGAATGAAGCTCTTTGAGCCACGGTGCAGGTGAGTTATAGAGATTCGTGAGCGTACGCCTGCTTAACTCACGTTCGTGTCCCGGTAACGCTGTCGGCCTTAAAGGGAAGCCAGCAAGCTCCTCTTGGGCCGTGCGAACCCAAGCAACGAGTTCCGGTGGATTGCACCAGCGATCCCGTGCTTGAACTAGGCTCCGCGCCGTCTTGGCAATGGCTTGGGCGTGAGGGTTGTCCGCATAGCTCGTCGCGGGGATATTCGGAGTTAGTCCGTCTGGAAATGGGAATGTCTCGAAGCATGATTCAGGCGTGTAGCGCGGATCATTTCCCACTCCAATAGCCGACCCTTGCCTGAGTGCCCATGCCTCATGAATATGTGATTGGAGTATGCCAAAGAAAGTGTCGTCATCTCGTGCAATGACCACGAGGGCGCTATCTGGCACGATGGGCTTGTCCATCCACGTTACTAGGAAGTGCTTGGCGTGGCGGGGGATCGCTGCGTAGCGGGTCATTTCGGCGAAGGCTTTGAACATCTTCAACCGGCTACGCGAAAATCGCCACCAGGTCTTGCGGTCGTTGACGTCGTCCTTGCCGAGCATTTGCTCTCGGTGGAGCCGAACACTTTGGATGGCGGCAAATGGACCCTCGAACTTAGAGGCTTCCGCCTCAGTGCGTTCCCCGAAGTGAATGACATATCTGTCTAGGGGGCGCGTGGTAACGTCATCGGCCACCCAATAGGGACGTACTACGTCCGAGATAGGATGGCCGTCTATGCTCGACGGCCCGGCCAGCATTGCACGGGCGGCGGCGCCGTCCAAGTTGAAGGAAGCATCCGGCAGGCCAAGTTCCACTTTGCGTTTCTTCCGAATTTCTGCGCGTGGAATAACTCCCTGGAACGAAATACCGGAGTTCTCGTGGATTTTAGTGGCCTTAGTGAGATCGACACTTTGTTCTTCAAACTTTGGGCCGGTCAGATCGGCAAATATCTCGCGCACTGTCTGACCGTCTAGCCGAGGATCCCGTCCGCTGTGGCCAAAGCACACTAGGGATACGCGAACAGCCGTGTCTTTGTCCCACCACTCTTCGTCCGCCCATGCGTCGAAGATGCGCGTAGTAGCGGCCGCGTGCTTCAGCACTTCGCGGTTGGCGCCTTGGCGAATGCTATTCGTTGCCACGAGTCCCGCGCGCCGGATACTTCCGATGCGGATAGCGTCGTTGGCTTTCTCAAACCAGAAACATACGAAGTCGGCATTTCGTGGAACGCGACCATCGTAGGCAGCTCGGACGGTCTCCGTGTAGGTGTGGCCTAGCTCCATGTTCATATTTCTGCTGCCCAGAAACGGGGGGTTGCCGATAATGACGTCTGCTGCTGGCCACTGTGTTTCAGAACCGTCTGCATTCAATATGGCGTCTCGACACTCAATCTGATTGAGTGGCCTAAGGATTGGATCTTTCGAGGCTCCAAAGCCGTTCTCAATCATCCACTGGATCTCGCCTATCCAAATGGTGACGCGAGCTAGTTCAGCGGCATATGAGTTAAGTTCGATGCCTAATACCGCTTCTGGTCCGACGCTGGGAAACTGCGCTGGCAACCCCAAGGATTCTGCCTCGTGAATTACGCGCTTCTCAATGTCCTTGAGCCCGCGCAAAGCAAGGTAAAGGAAATTCCCTGATCCGCACGCGGGGTCCAAGACGCGAAATCTGCGCAATCGGTCGAGGAAAGTAAAATATCGGGTCTTGGCGGCCTCCGATATTGATTTCCTGGCCTTCTCGATTTGTTTGGAAAGTTCCGTCTTCTCTGCTTCCCACTCCGACAACCAGGGTTCAAGCACCACCGGCTGGACGATCTTCATAATGGTGTGGGTGTCGGTGTAGTGCGCGCCGTGTTTTGCACGCTGATTCGGATCGAGACCGCGTTCAAATAGTGTTCCAAAAATCGAGGGTTCGATACTAGACCAGTCTAGTTCGGCGCATTTGAGGAGATCCCTCAGCTCGGAGCCGTCCAGCGGCAGCGTTGCAGCGTCCTCAAAAAGTCCGCCGTTAAACCACGCGATAATCTCGAACGCAACGGTGCCACCCTTTGCCATGGCCGCGAAGAGCTGGCGCGCATTCTCTTGGAATGCTTCAGGGTGCGCCACGGATGCCTTGGCGAGCTTTGAAAATAACTGGTTGGGCAGAAGATCCACATCCTCCGCGAACATGCAGAAGACTAAGCGGTTGAGAAAGTGTGCGACTCGCTGTGGCTCGTATCCTTTTCCCCGCAATGAGTGTGCGATCTGGCTAAACTTCTCGGCGGCCGCTGTCGTTACTTGATGCCTTGTGATTCCAGGTCGGAGCTTTTCTGGCGTTGAAAACGCGGCGCGCAGAGTCTCACGCGTTTCCGGATTGGCTAAATCGGCGAGTTCTAACCTGTAGACAACCTTCACAGTGCTCGTGAAGTTCGTATGAATCTCAATGCGCTTGGTGTCGGAGACGATCAGGAGCGGCGGGTTCTCAAGCATATCGGCATATTTTTTGAGCTGGAGATATGCCTCCGTTAGGTCTTTACCAGGACCTTTATACTCCCAAGCAAATACGCCCTTCTTCCACACATCGGCCCAGCCCCTACCACCGGCTGCAGTCTTTCCACCCTTCTCAAAAGTGAATGTCTCGCCTGTGGGGTCGGCCTCGGCAGGTGGCGGTTCTCCGAGCAGTGCGCAGAGGTCAAGAAAGTGCTGGTGGGCCGCTGATCTTTCGGACAGTGTCGACGCCTGCCATTTTCGGAGGAATTGTTCTGGCGTCACTTCTCAGATCGCTCGAGTATTCTTTTGCCTTGCGGAAAGGATGGCCAGGTCAACGCAGATTGTAGACCAACTATCAAATCCAAAGTTAGGCTCCGCCTTACTTTGGAAGTCCGGCTGAAGTCAATATTGTATGCCTGCCGCATTATTTGTCCTTTGATTCCATCAACCGCGCTGCCGCTGAAGTGGATACTTCGCCACCACGATAATACCCAATAAACGTCTGCACACTCCGGTGACCCGTCAGCGCCATCGCTTCCCCAATCGGTATGTTCTGCCGTCCCGACTCCGTCACAAATCCCGATCGCAAGCTGTGAGCAGAGAGTTTTCCGAGTGGTGGGTCAACCAGCTTGGCCCGGTTTCGGATAATGCTCCAGACCGCCTGATCTCGTAAGGGTTCGGTGATCCGCCCGTTGTGGATGCGCCGAAAGATCTCGCCCTGCGTGATCTTCGCTCGGAACAACTCGTTCAGCCAGGCCTCCAGGGCTGCAGCCGCTTCGCCCACGATCGGCTTCATGTTCTGCGGCGCTCGCGCCCCAGATTGGTTGGTCTTGGATCTCCCGAGTTCGAACACAAATCCACCCTGACCATCGCGCCGCACGTTTTCCAGCGTTGCCGCCACGATCTCGGATCGGCGCCGCCCGCCGCTTGCGAACCCAAATAATAGAAGCGCCCGGTCCCGGATGCCGGCCAAATCGTTCTGACATGTCGCCAGGAGCGCTTCCATCACTGGTCGGGTCGCAGCAATGGCTGGCCGGCGCTCGTGATCCGGTGGCCGCCGCGCATAGGCTCGGCGCACCGCGGAGAGCAGTTGTCTCACCCCAGGGTCACGCAAGGGATTGGCCTCGGCGTGTAAGGGCGGCACCTGATTCGCGATGAATACATCATGGGCGCGGGAGAGCGCCGCCAGGCGCGTCTCGACAGTGGAACGCGACCAGGGGCCGAGCTTCGCCTTGTAGGCACGTGCCACCAGCACTCGATCGATCGCGATGGGGAGCAAGTGCTGAGTGGTGCGGCGGGAGGGCACGAAGGGAGAGGGCTCCACAGGCTCTTCTAGCGGGTTGTGCTCGAGGTGATCCAGGATGAACTGGATGACCGTGGGAACGGACACTGGGGCCTTCAGCATTTGACCGTAGCGCAGTGCGTACCACGCGCCCCAATACAGGAGCGCGGTCTGGTAGGTCCGTCGGGTATTGGGCGAGGTGCCTTCGACTGCAAACGCCTCGGCCGCGCGCTTGGATTCGGCGCTGAGGACGTCCGGATCCAGATAAGGCGCGGGCGGATCCGCATACAGGATCTCAAGGCCCTCGCTCGTCGGCAACGATAGCGAGGTATTCATGGCTCGCGGCTCACGGCATGGGCCCGTCTGGGACTTGGGTCCGTATGCCGACATCGCAAACGATGATCTGATTAACCGCGTTCAACAGATCGTTGGGATAGACGGGGAGGGCGGCGTCGCCGACCAGGTCCGCCCTTAAGGCACGGTCGCAATTCCGGAGGCCGTGAGCAGGAAGGCTCGGCAGCCTATTCCCGAAATGGGCGCCGACATGACCCAGCCGGCTTCCCGCGGTCCCCTCAGGAGTCTCGCGCGACTTGTCGGGCTGCGTAGATAGATCATTCATTCTTATAGAGTTTAATTGAGTTACACACGATAAGCATCACTTATCGTGTATCACTTTAAAGACTGAACGCCATGAGGGCAGGGAGAAAGGAGCGCCTCCCCAAAGAAAGTGGAGCGCACTGCTGACGCCTAAGTCGCGGACCGCGCGGCCATGTGGCCGCAAGGATCGGCAGATATTGCTTCCCGAGTTCCTTCGTAACCCAACGTAACCCGCTAGGGTACTGTCGCGTTGCGAGGTGACCGCCTCGGTCTGTTATCAGTTGGCAGTGTGTGGATTTGTGCTTCGCGTTGAAGCCGATAGAGCAAATAGCGCAACCGTCAGGAACGCGAAAGTCGAGAGGGTTCGAGACTCAAACCTCTCGGTTCTTGCAAAGTCGGGACCACCTTGTTGTCGATCACGAGAGAACAAAGGCTCTGATTGGCAGTCGACCGTACTTGGCACGATCGCCTAACGGACTTTCCGAGTCCCGTCATATCTGTGCCCACCTCAAGGACCATAAAAACGTAGCGGTCCGCAAACGAGGCTGAAACGATTCGCGCAACCCTGAAATAGACATGCTTCATCCGGCAGAAGAATCTCAAGCGGGCAGTGAGGCGCGCTAGCCGCCCGAGCCCAGGACGTATGGGCGCTTGCGTTACGAACACCAAGCCGAGGAAGTCAGGGAACGATCATGAATAAAGGGCACCGAATATTTTGGGTAGTTGGCCTATTTGGCGCCAGTGTGACGGCTATCTGTTATGGAGACGGCTCATCGACGACGGCGCAAATCCCAGCGAGCGGAGATGCAGTAAAGGCCGGCGACATAATAAAATTCCGCTCCGCGGCCCCGATTTTCGATGAGTCGTTCGGCAGTGCTCCTGCAACGGAGTTGTGTGCCCCCCCACGCTCCGTCTTTGAGGTTCAATCCATCTCCACCGCCCCAGCAAACGGCGCGAAGAGTTCCGCGCCCAGTTCTGCGCCCGTGCCGGTGACGACTCAGATCGTATATGGGGCATTCCCGACTGAGAATTGGTTCCAAAAGTTTCTGCACTTGTTCCCAAACCAACCATCAAACCAACCTGCGAAGACCCCTAATTCCACCGGACCCTGCAACGGATACGTCTCGGTGTCTGCTGACGTCCCCTATAAGTTTGACGCCAGCAATCTCGGGGCGACTCTCGTT
>Ga0210400_10001577_pt1 | contig 22373 bp, 20 predicted proteins | sample IncBWH26MmetaG_FD_155456 | JGI IMG/M metagenome (GOLD analysis project Ga0210400, IMG submission 155456) | Forest soil microbial communities from Barre Woods Harvard Forest LTER site, Petersham, Massachusetts, United States - Inc-BW-H-26-M | ecosystem: Environmental > Terrestrial > Soil >...
CCGCAACGCGATCGACTACACGCCGGCCGAAGGCGGCGTGTGGGTCACGTGCCGCCGTTGCGGCCCGGAACTGCGCATCTCGGTGCGCGATACTGGGGTCGGCATCCGCGCCAATGCGCTGTCGGTGATCTTCCGGGCGTTTCAGCGGGCGGATGAGAGCCGGACGGACGGTCTCGGCCTCGGGCTCTTCATCGTCAAGCACGCCGCCGATCTGCTGGGGCACCGCGTCGAAGTCCACTCGACCGAGGGGCGCGGCTCGTGCTTCACGGTCGTCGCCAACGCGGCGGCATTGCCGCGGGAACGAGGCTCAATCGGGTCACTCGGCAGGGTCGGTTGCCTGGAGGGGCTCTCCTATTGCCTGTCCGACCAACATCCAGCCCCGTAACAGTCGATATGGCGCTGCAGTTTTGCCGGCAAGGCGCGGGCCGAGGCGGTATCGAATGATCAGGGCGGCGGCCCGATAGGGGGCGCTTTTTTGTACGCCATCCGGCACCGCTGATCGGGTCGATTAAAACCGATTTCATGCGAGGGCGAAGCTCGGGTCACGAGGCGCTTGCCACGTTGCGCATTCAGAGCCGCGTGCCGGCGGAGTTGTTCTGTCCACCAATAGATCCGGCTAGGTGAATACGATGTCATTGATTGTCGAAGTCATCCGCGGGCCCGCCTCGCAAGGCTGACGCATCACGCGAACCAACGCTGGAGCCCGCACGCCCGGACCCGCCGCCGCTGTGTTGACGCGCATTTGCTTGGGAGATGACCATGAAGGTCGGTGTTATCGGGCTCGGCGCCATGGGCTCCGGTCTTGCGGAAAGCCTCTTGAGGGCAGGCCATGACGTGGTCGTCTGGAATCGGTCCAAGGCGCCCCTGGAGCCGCTGCGCGCCAAGGGCGCCCATGCCGTGGATGCACCGGCGGACGTCTTCGCCGCCGATGCCGTGGTCACCATGCTCGCCAACGACGAAGCCGTGCGCGAGGTGGTTCTCGATGGCGGTCTCCTCAGGCACGCCGACGGCGGTACCGTCCATGTGATGAGCGCCACGATCTCTGCCGCCCTCGCCAAGGAGCTGGAGGAGGTGCACGCCAAGGAGCGCGTCGCCCTGGTGTGCGCTCCGGTGCTGGGACGGCCCGACGTGGCGAGAAGGGTGAGCTGAACGTGCTGGCTGCCGGCGCTCCGGCGGCGCTTGCCAAGGTCCAGCCGGTGCTGGAGGCCATTGGTCGCAAAACCTGGATTCTGGGCAAGCAGCCGCACAAGGCCAACGTGGCCAAGCTCGGCGCCAACTTCATGATCGCCGCGACCATCGAACTGCTGGCCGAAGTCTTCGCCTTCACCGAAAAGAACGGCCTGGACCCGCAGGTTTTCTTTGAGATGGCGAGCAACACGCTGTTCGCCGCGCCGGTGTTCAAGACATATGGCGGATTGATCCTGGAGCGAAACTTCGAGCCCGCCAAATTCAAGCTCAAGCTTGGCCTGAAAGATGTCCGCCTGGCACTTGCAGCCGGCGAGGCAGTGGAGGTGCCGTTGCCCTTCGCAAGCGTGTTGCGGGACAATTTCCTCGATGCCGTTGCCAATCGAGCGGCCGACAAGGATTGGGCCGCCCTGTCCGAGGTCTCCTTCCGGCGCGCTGGCCTGAGGGACTGAGCGCCGGCAACATCTTCAAACGCCAATCGTCCGGCCGCGGCGCCTGTGTCCGAGCGGCGCTACCAGCCGGGTGACGAAACCGTAACCGGCCCGCCCGAGCGGCAGGCCTAGCCAAGGAGAAAGACAGTGTCCGAGAAGAAGAAGAAACCCCAACATTTGACGCACGCAACCGGCACCCCGGTTACCGATAATCTGAACATTCTCACCGCCGGCCCGCGCGGCCCCGCGCTGCTGCAGGATCTCTGGCTGATCGAGAAGATGGCCCACTTCGACCGCGAGGTCATCCCGGAGCGCCGCATGCACGCCAAGGGCGCCGGCGCGCACGGGACCTTCACCGTCACGCACGACATTACCCGCTACACCAAGGCCAAGATCTTCTCCGAAATCGGTAAGCAGACCCCGATGATGGCGCGCTTCTCGACCGTCGCCGGCGAGCGCGGCGCCGCCGATGCGGAGCGCGACATCCGCGGCTTCGCGCTGAAATTCTATACCGAGGAAGGCAACTGGGACATGGTGGGCAACAACACCCCCGTGTTCTTTTTCCGCGACCCGCTGCGCTTCCCGGACCTGAACCACGCGATCAAGCGCGACCCGCGCACCGGCATGCGGAGCGCCGACAACAACTGGGATTTCTGGTCGCTGCTGCCCGAGGCGCTGCACCAGGTCACGATCGTCATGAGCGATCGCGGCATCCCCCGCCCGTTCCGCCACATGCACGGGTTCGGCAGCCACACCTACAGCCTGATCAACGCGAAGAACGAGCGGATCTGGGTCAAATTCCACTTCCGCACGCAGCAGGGCATCGAGAACCTCACCGACGCCGAGGCCGAGGCCCTGGTGGGCAAGGACCGGGAGACGCACCAGCGCGACCTCTTCAACAGCATCGAGCGTGGCGACTTACCGCGCTGGACCCTGTTCATTCAGGTGATGACCAACGAGCAGGCCAAGGCCTTCCCGTTCAATCCGTTCGATCTCACCAAGGTCTGGCCGAAAGGCGATTACCCGCTGATCGAGGTCGGCTATTTCGAGCTGAACCGGAACCCCGAGAACTTCTTCGCCGAGATCGAGCAGGCCGCGTTCTCGCCGGCCAATATCGTCCCCGGCCTCAGCTTCTCGCCGGACAAGATGCTGCAGGCGCGGCTGTTTTCCTATGGCGACACGCAACGCTACCGGCTGGGCGTCAACTTCAATCACATCCCGGTCAACGCGCCGAAATGCCCGTTCCATAGCTACCATCGCGACGGCGCGATGCGCACCGACGGCAACCTCGGACGGACCCCGACCTATTTCCCCAACAGCCTTAACGAATGGATCGATCAGCCCAACCTCAACGAACCGCCGCTCGACATCGACGGCGTCGGCGATCACTGGGACCATCGGGTCGATGACGACCACTACCAGCAGCCCGGCGACCTGTTCCGCATGATGAACGCCGCCCAGCGGCAAGCCCTGTTCGACAACACCGCGCGGCAGATCGGCGGCGCGGCAAAGCACATCCAGGAGCGGCACATCGTCAATTGCGCCAAAGCCGACCCCGCCTATGGGGCCGGCGTTGCCGAGGCCCTTGCCCGTCTCCGCTAGGGTGACGGGCGGCGCAACAAGCGGGCTTCGGCCGGGACCGGATCGTCGGGCAGTTGGCTATCGCGATGCCGCATCAAGGCTTCGTCGATCAGCAATGACAGCAGCGCGGTGAAGCGGGTCGGCGGGTCGGCGGCCTCCCAGAGGAAATAGCCGAACGACCCCGGGCATGGATTGACCTCGTTGAGCCAGACTTCGCCGGTCACCTCGTTGCAGTAGAAATCGATCCGCGGCGCGCCGGTACCGTCGATCGCCTCGAAGGCGGCCGCCGCCCAGCGGCGCAGATTGGCTTCGAGAGCGGCAGGCAAGGCCGGATTGATCTCGCGGGTCAATGACAGCATCCCCTGGCTGTCGCCGCCCTCGCTTTTGGTGCCGAGCTTATTGTCGCCGCCACCGGACATGTATTTCTGGCGGAAATCGAGCAGCTCCTCGGCGCGCTTCGGGCATTCGATCGCCGAGGTGCGGACCGCGGCGCCGGCGCGCGTCACTGCCAGATTGTACTCGACAAGATTGGGGACGAACGGCTCCAGCAACGCCTGGTTGTCGAGCCGGAAGATCGTCGGCAATAAGGCCCGCACCTCGTCCACGGTATCCGCCTTGCCGACGCCGATGCTACTGCCGAGATGGACTGGCTTGACGATGCACGGCAGGCCGATGCCCTCCAAGAACCGCCGCAGCGCGTCCTCCGAGGGCAGGCCGCCGGCGGTTCGCGACACAACCTCGTAAGGCAGCAGCGGAATGTCGAGGCCGCGCAGCAGACGCTTGGTCGCTGCCTTGTCCATGAACACTGCGGAGGCCAAGGTGCGCATGCCGGTGTAGGGCAGGTTGGCGGTCTCGAACAGGCCCTGGAACTGGCCGTCCTCGCCACCCAGCCCATGAAAGGCGAGCAGGGCCACGTCGAACTCGACCGGCGGCCGCCGGCTGAACAACCCGCTGCGGCGCGGGACAAGGACGCCGCGGCCCGTTTCGCCGAGCGCCAGGGTTACCTCGCTCAATTCGCCGCGGGTGCGCGCATCCGGCAGGTAGTTGCGCCGCTCGGACAGCGATTCGCCGACTAGCCACTCGCCGCGCGGCGTGACATAGACCGGAAACGGAACAAAACGCTCCTGGTCGATCGCCTTCAGCGCCTGCAGCCCAGTGATGACGCTGACATCGTGCTCGGGCGAGCGCCCGCCGAGAAACACCGCGACACGGGTTTCATTCTTGCCCGGCATCCTGTACCCCAATCTGCAACGTCTCTGACGAGCCCGATGAACCCGTCGCCCGACCAACCGACCTTGATCCGAAACAGCCCGCAGGCGTCCGGTGTCTCCGGCGGAAATTAGATCCGCGCCGACAGCGGCACAATCGGCCGCTCCGCCGGCCGGCCGCGGCGGCATGGGGCGCGAGCCAGTGCGGGCCAGAGGTGCGGAAATGGCCGTGTTCCGGCTGGAGAGCGAGGCCAGCGGCCGAGCGCCCTTGCTGGTCTGGGGGCATGGCTGGGGCCACACGCACCGCGCGCTATTGCCGCTCGCCGAATCGATGCGGCGGGCAGCCCCGTCGGTCCTCGTCGATTTCCCGGGTTTCGGCGAATCGCCGCCGCCGGCGGAGGCGTGGGGCACTGCCGATTACGCCGATGCGATGACGGAATGGTTCGGGGCTTCCGGGGCTGGGCGCCGCGTGTGGATCGGCCATTCCTTCGGGACCCGGGTCGGGCTGCAGCTCGCTGCGCGCCACCCCGAAGCGGTGCAGGGGCTGTTTCTGATCGCCGCGGCCGGGCTGCCGCCGCAGCGCTCGCCGGCGGCGCGGATCAAGTTTATCGCCCGCCGCTGGGCATTCCGGATCGCGCGGAGCCTGACGCCGGAAGGACCGGCGCGCGACCGGCTGCGCGAGCGTTTCGGCAGCGCCGATTATCGGCACGCCGGGGCGATGCGGCCGATCCTGGTGAAGGCGGTGTCGGAAAATCTAAGCGAGGTCGCGCGCGCGGTACGCTGCCCGGTGGTGCTGGTCTATGGCGAGCGCGACCGCGAGACGCCGCCCGACATCGGAGAGCGGTTGCAGCGCCTGATCCCAGATGCGCAATTGCATGTGCTGCGCGGCTTCGATCACTGGAACGTGCTGACCGAGGGACAGCACCAGCTAACGCACCGTCTCAGTGAGTTCCTGGAGCGCCTGTCGTGAGCGTCGCGGTTGCAGGTGCCCTGATCGCACTGATCGGGTTCGCCGTGTTCGCCGCGCGCCGGCTGCTGACCTATCTGCACATTTTCCAGCAGGAGGAATATGACGGTCCGCGTTTCCTGCGTTGGCTCGTGCACAGCGGAGCGTTCGACCGGCGGCTATCGCTCGCGATCATCGTAATAGGCGCAGCGCAGTTGATCGCCGGGCACTACGCACCCGGCTGGCTGTTCCCGGCGCTGATCGGTATCGCCTGCCTCGGCGCCGCGGCGGTCGAGCGCGACCCGCGCAAGGACGCGAAAAAGGCGCTCGCGATGACGGCGCGGGCCAAGCGCATCTACGGTGTGAGCCTGGCATTGCTGGGTGCGGTAGGCGTCATGGCGGCGCTGGTGACCGACATCGCGCTCGTCTGGCTGTTGCCGGTGCAGCTCGTTCCGGTCGCCTTGGCCGGCGCCACGCTGCTGCTCGCGCCATCCGAGACACGCGTGCAACGGCGGTACTGGCAAGAGGCACACACGACTCTGAAGCGGATCGACCCGATGGTCATCGCGGTCACCGGTTCCTATGGCAAGACCTCGGTCAAGCACATCCTCGGCCATGTGCTGGAGACCGCCGCGCCGACCTTGATCACGCCGGGCAGCGTCAACACCGCGATGGGGATCGCGCGCATCGTCCGCGAGCAATTGCGGCCGCATCACCGCTATCTCGTCGTCGAGATGGGCGCCTACGGCATCGGCTCGATCGCCCGGCTGTGCGCGCTGACCCCGCCGAAACTCGGCATCATCACCGCGATCGGCAAGGCGCATTACGAGCGCTTCAAGACGCTCGACGCGGTGGCGCGCGCCAAATTCGAACTGGCCGAGGCGGCGCACGCCAATGACGGCACCGCGATCGTCGCGTCCGATACGCTGCACTTCGAGTGGCCGCGGCAGTACGTCGAGGCGCATCGCGATAGAGTCGTGACAGTCGGCGCAGAGGCGAATGCCGATCTCATGATCCGCTCGTTGCGCCAGGACGCCGACGGCATCACCGCGGAGATTTCGTGGCTCGGCGCGACATACCAGCTGAAAGCGCCGCTGTTCGGCGAGCATCACGGCCGCAATATCGCCCTCGCTTTCGCCGCCGCCTGCAGCCTCGGCCTCGCGCCGGAGGATGTCGTCGCCAGCCTGCGCAGCACGCCGCAGATCGCCCACCGCCTCGAAGTCAAGCGCCAGGGCGACGGCACGATCGTGATCGACGATGCCTACAACTCGAACCCGGTCGGCTTCGCCTCGGCCCTCGGCTTGCTCGACGTGCTGCGGCCGCCGGGGGGGCGTCGCATCCTGGTAACGCCGGGCATGGTCGAATTGGGCGCGGCGCACCAGGAGGAGCACGAGCGGATCGGCCGGCTCGCCGCCGAGCATGTCGACGTGCTGGTCGCCGTCGCGCCGCAGCGGGTGGAGCCGCTCGCTGCCGCCTTCGCCGCGGCCGCGCCGGAGCGCGAGATCGTGCCCTGCGCCGGTTTCGCGGAGGCGCGCCAATGGCTCGACCGCAATCTCGCCGGCCATGACGTCGTGCTGATCGAGAATGATCTGCCGGATCTCTACGAGCGGCCGCTGCGGCTGTAATTCAGGTCGCCGGTGCCAGCGGCCCGGTTAATCCTTCGCGATGTTCTGCCAATCGATCGTGCTGCCGAGCTTCAAGGGCGTGCCGGCTTCGGGCATCGGGTATTTGAGACCGGTGGCGCAATTGAACAGCACGGCGCGCTCGCCGGCGCCGACGCGGCCGTCGGCGACTGCCTGGAAATAGGCGGCGTAGGTTGCTGCGCCCTCCGGGCACAGCAACAGCCCCTCCTCCGCCGCGACCTCACGCCAGGCTTTCATGATGGCATCGTCGTCGACCGCGATCGCGAAGCCGCCGCTGTCGCGCACCGCCCGCAGGATCAGGAAGTCGCCGACCGCCTGCGGCACCCTGATGCCGGCGGCGAAAGTGTGCGCATCCTGCCAGCGCGGCGCGTGCTCGACGCCCTCCTCCCAGGCCTTGACCATCGGCGCGCAGCCGGCGGCCTGCACGACGACCATCCGCGGGCGTTTCTTGCCAATCCAGCCGAGCGCCTCGAGTTCGTCGAAGGCCTTCCACATGCCGATGATGCCGGTGCCGCCGCCGGTCGGATAGAAGATCACGTCGGGCACTTCCCATCCGAGCTGCTCGGCGAGCTCGATGCCCATCGTCTTCTTGCCCTCGATACGATAGGGCTCGCGCAGGGTCGAGCAGTTGAACCAGCCGACGCTCTTCTCGCCTTCGGCGACCAGCTTGCCGCAATCGTCAATCAGACCGTCAACGAGGTAGACCGCCGCGCCCTGCATCGCGATCTCGCGGACGTTCACGGCCGGCGTATCGTCGGGGCAGAACACCGTCGCCTTGATGCCGGCGCGCGCGCAATAGGCGGCCATCGCCGCCCCGGCATTGCCATTGGTCGGCATCGCCATGTGGGTGATGCCGAGCTCCTTCGCCATCGACACGGCGAGCACCAGGCCGCGCGCCTTGAACGAGCCAGTCGGCAGGCGGCCCTCATCCTTGACCAGGATCTCACCGCCTTTGGAGAGGCGCCCGGCGATGCGCGGCAATGACACGAGCGGGGTCACCACCTCGCCGAGCGAGACGACGTTCTCGGGGCGGCGCACCGGCAGCATTTCGCGATAGCGCCACAGGGTCTGCGGCCGCGACGCCAGCGCGTCGCGCGTAAGCGCGCTCCGGACGCCATCGAGGTCATAGCGGACGAGCAGCGGCCGGCCGGCGCGCGACAGCCCGTGCAGCTGGTCGGCCGGATAACGCTCGCCGGTCAGGCTGCATTCGAGGTGCGAGACAAAGGTCGCCAGCGCGCCGCCCGTCCAATCATAGGTGGGCCAGTCGTGATCGGGCATTCGTCCCTCCTGTCGCCGGGTATCGCCGGCTTATAGCACCGCGGCGATCGCGTATGTTCGCTGCTTCTACGGGGACCAGCCGGTCACGGGCTTTCCACGGGTCCCCGCCGCGGGTTCACCGGGTACGAAGACTGTATAATAAAGAAATGGTGAATTTCTGGCCCGCTGTATCGCGGTTAACCAACCGTTTGGCTCGGCAGAACTTAGTAACCTTACTTGGTAATCTTATCCGGTAACCTTAATTATTCAGTTACAATTCTACTCTAAGTTTTGTCATAGGCCGGCGGGGGACCGGCTTGAGACGGAACGTGGAGCACGTAGGATGCAGTTGGCACGATTGTTTTCTCGGAAAGGGGGGCGAACCCGCGAGGACAAGATATCTCGCCCGTTTGATTGGGATGAACTGGAACGCCTGACCGCGCGACTTGGGGTGTTGCACGGCCGGTTGGAGACGGCCCAGGCGATCGGCCATTTCGGCACGGTCAACACGGTGAAGCACGATATGAAGCGGGTCTGGACCGAGCGCGAGCGCGTGCTCGATCGGCTCCTCAACCAGGTGGTCCACCAAGCGCTCGTCTGAACATCGCGACTCCGAAATTCGTCGCCGTGCCGGGGTGAGCGAATTTCGACCAAGGCCACACCAAAGAGCCAAGTGTGGTTCTGGAATTTGAAGTCCCCAAGCGCCGCTGACAGCCAAAGCTTGGGGACTTCAAATCCAGCAGGCTCCTCAGAGCACAGCTTCGGCGATGACGCGCATCGCGGCGGCATCGGCGCCGACCAGGACCAGCGAGCCGACCCAGTTCTTCTTCGCGATGTCCTGCCAGGCCTGTAGCCGGTCGCGGATGCGAACGGGTGGGCCGATCAGCGAGATCTCGTCGATCAGCGCGTCCGGTACCGCCGCAGCGGCGTCGTTCCGCTTGCCGTCGAGGAACAGATCCTGGATCTTGGCGGCCGCCGCCTCGTAGCCGATGCGCTTTGTCAGATCGTTGTAGAAATTGCGGCTGCGCGCCCCCATGCCGCCGATATAGAAGGCGAGGCCCGGGCGCAGTGCGTCGCGGCATTTGGCGAGGTCGTCGCCCATGCTGACCCGCACATAGGGGGCGTTGTCGAAATCGGCGAGATCGGACGATCGGCCGGCCTTGGCGCGGCCTTCGAGGGTCGGCCCGACGACCGCCTCGGCTCTCTCCGGCGACATGAAGAACGGCAGATTGCCGTCGGCGAACTCCCCGGCGACGCGCAGCGCGGCCGGCGCGATCGAGGCGGTGTAGATCCGAAGGCTCGGATCGCCGTGGATGATGCTGCGCAGCGGCTTGCCGAGCCCGGTCGAGCCCGGGCCGGTGTAGGGGATCTGGTAATGCTCGCCCTGGTGCTCGAGCGGCGCCTTGCGCTCCAGCACCTGGCGGATGATCGCGATGTATTCGCGGGTGCGGCCGAGCGGCTTGCCGAACGGCACGCCATGCCAGCCTTCGATGACCTGCGGCCCTGACGGGCCGATGCCGCACAGGAACCGGTTGCCGGATAGGGCCTGCAGGGTCATCGCGGTCATCGCGGCGCAGGCCGGGCTGCGTGCCGGCATCTGCAGGATGCTGGTGCCGGCCTTGATGCGCTCGGTGCGCGCCAGGACCCAGGCAACCGGGCTCACCGCATCGGTGCCGTAGGCCTCGCCGGCCCACACCGCGTCGAAGCCGAGCCTCTCGGCCTCCCATACGAGCTCCATGTCGATGCCGGCATGGCCGGGCAGGAATTTGATCGTCGTCGAAAGCTTCATGACAGCATGCCCTCGCCGGCGCGGGCGATCCGGTCGACCGCGGCGAGCCAATCCGTGAGCTCGCGCTCGTACGGCTCGACCAGCACATGCTCGACACCGACCGCCTGGTAGCCTTGCAGCCGCGCCCGCAACGCGCCGTCGTCGCGGCCGTCCCAGGCGCTGCGCAGCGACACCGCGAAATCCGGATCCGGCCGTTCGGAGCGCAGCCGAGCGACGATCGGCGCCGCCTGCTCGGGGGTGGCGCGCGAGCCGTGCCAGCCCTCATGGCGCAGCGCACGCTTCAATGCCGGCTCGGAGGTGCCGCCGATCCAGATCGGGATCGACTTCTCCGGCTTTGGCTGCATGCGCATGCTTTCGATCACCGCCGGGATGTACTTGGCCTCGAACGTCACCGGGTCTTCCGACCACACGGCGCGCATCATCGCGATGCCTTCGTCCATGCGCCGGCCGCGCTCGTGAAACGGCACCCCAAGCGCCTCGAACTCGGCTTCGAGCCAGCCGACCCCGGCGCCCAGGATGAATCGGCCGCCCGACAGGTTCTGCAACGTTGCCAATTCCTTCGCGAGCGGCAGCGGGTGGCGCATCGGCAGGATCAGCACGCTGGTGCCGAGCCCGACCCGGCTCGTGTAGGCCGCCGCCCAGGTCAATGCCAGCACCGGGTCGTAGAACGAGGGCGAGGGCGGATAGGGCGCGCCGTCCGGCAGGATGATGTGCTCGCTGGTCCAGACATCGGCAAAGCCGAGCTGTTCCGCTTGTTCCGCGGCGCGACGGATCGCCTGCGGCCCCGCCTTGCGCCCGATCTGAGGCAGATGAATGCCGAGCCGCATCGCCGTTCCTCCGTCCCCGTAGTCTCTGAGGTGCAGGGTGAGACGTCACAGCAGAACACGCAAGTTCCAGTCTCTGGCACCGCGTATCTTGCCCTCTTCGCCTTTCAAGGCGATTGCAACTGGCCCTACCTAGGATTTGGATGCCAAACGAGCACGGGGAAATCACCGTTGTAGTCGTCTTCGTGAACGAAGCTGCACTTCTCCAGCATTCGGCGCGACCAGGCGTTTCGGGCCTCGGCTCGTAGCTCCGGGTAATTATCCGATGCAATGAAGCTACTTACCAAATACGGCCCAATCCCCTTTCCCCGATGTCGAGCAGACACTACGACGTATGAAAAAACCTGAATACCGTCAAAGACAAGGACGCCGATTATTTCCTTAAAAGCGCTTGTCGCTATCAATATTCGGTTTTTTTCACATTGCCCTCGCATCCAATCGAGATACTGAGCGCGGTATGCCTCATCGCAAACATGATCTGCCAGCCCGATTTCCTGGCGAGCGGTGCAAAGGAGGTCGAGCAAAACGCTCGCGTCCTCTGCATTGGCCCAATCAATGCCGATGGCCGTCATCCGCGTAAGACAAGCATTTCCATGTGGAACAGAGCGCGGAATAGAGATGGCCAAGCACCTTGGACTTTTTCCACGTGTGCGCTCGGTGCACGTCTGCTAACGGCTCCCTATAAGGCCGGTTGGCAGCGGCAGTCTGCCGCGCTACATGCTTATCCTGAAACGGTTGCAGCAGGAGAGCGGCGATGTGGTCGTTGCGGCGCGACAAGCTGGTGATCCCGACGGCCGAGCAATCGCTGCCCGGGCGGGCGATCAAGATGCGGGTCCCGGACAAGCATTACGTCAACGGGCATCCGCTAGCCGGGCCTTATCCCGAGGGGCTCCAACGAGCGCAATTCGGGCTTGGCTGCTTCTGGGGGGCCGAGCGGATCTTCTGGCAAGCGCCGGGGGTGTGGACGACCGCGGTTGGTTATTCCGGCGGCCACACGCCGAACCCGACCTACGAGGAAGTGTGCAGCGGCCAGACGGGGCATACCGAGGCGGTGCTGGTCGTCTACGACCCGGAGATGACGAGCTACGAAGCGCTGTTGAAACTGTTCTGGGAGAGCCACGACCCGACGCAGAGCATGCGCCAGGGCAACGATGTCGGAACGCAATACCGCTCGGCGATCTACGCCTACACGCCGGAACAGCGCCGCGCCGCCGAAGCCTCGCGCGAGCGCTTTCAACAACAGCTCAGCGCCGCCGGCTACGGCGCCATCACCACCGAGATCGACGATGCGCCGCCCTTCTATTTTGCCGAGGACTACCACCAGCAATACCTGGCGAAGAACCCGTTCGGCTATTGCGGCCTCGGCGGCACCGGCGTCAGCTGCCCGGTCGGCACGACGGTAGCGGCGTGAGGACAATGTCACTCTAGGTCCCGGCGCAGGCCGGGACCCATTCTTCCGCGCCCGAGCAAATTGTAAAATGGGTCCCGGCCTGCGCCGGGACCTAGATTTATGCTGGACTGCAAAGCTGGTCCTCGCCGGCCGCTCCAACGAACGCGCAACTCTTCGGAAACCGGCACCGTTCGGTCGATAGGATCGGACCGATGCCGCTGGAGGACGGGATGCGCGTTGCGACCATCGCTATGCTGACAATGCTCCTCGCCGGCGGCACAGCGTTCGGGCAAAGCTCGCAGCAAGAGACGCGGACCCGAACCACTCCCGGCGCGCTGACCACCCCCGCCTTGCCGCAAACGCATGACCCGCTGGTCAACCCGAATGCCGCCGGAACGCAGATGGGGTGGCGCGGCTATGGCGCGACCAGCGAGACGGCGCGAAACGGCACCTCGGCGCTGCCGCAGGCGCGCCGTCCGCTGACCGCGATTGAGGCGCGCGAGCGGTTGCAGCAGCTCGGCTATTCCCGGATCACCGCGCTGCAGCCCGGGCAAGCGGGATGGCAGGCGGCGGCCCGCAAAGGCGACCGCCGGGTTCGGGTGGAGCTTGACCCGCACGGCAACCTGGTCGGCGAGCGGTAATCGGTCACCACTCCGCCGCCGGATAGAGGCCGGCCCGGCGGGCCTTCTCGACGATCAGCGCGGTGACGGTGTTGAGGTGTGGCGTCGGCACCGCGGCGGCGCGGGCGAATTGCTGGACCGCGGTCAAGAGGCCGTCGATCTCGGGCGGCCGGCCGCGCTCGAAATCCTGCAGCATCGAGGATTTGTGCGGCGAGCTCGGGCGGCTGCCATAGGCGCGCTCGACCGACACCTCGGGCGTGATGCCGTGCGCCTTGGCGACGGCCAGGCCTTCGCGCATCAGCGCCTTCGACAGGTCGAACAGTTCGGGATGACGGCCGATCACTCCGATCGGCTCGCCGGTCAGGGCGCAGATCGGCGCGGTGCTGAGATTGCGCAGCAGCTTGTCCCAAATCTCGGTGCGGATCGCCGTGCTGACCGGGGCCGCGACCCCGGCGCTTTCGAAGGCGCCGACGATCGCCTCGATACGCTGCGACACGGTGCCGTCGGGCTCGCCCAGGGTGAAACGGTTCAGCGTCCCCGGCGAGTTGCGGATGATCCCCGGCTCGACGACCTCGTTGGCCGAGTTGATCATGCAGCCGATGACCCGCTCCAGCCCGACCGAACGCGCCAGAACGCCGCCCGGATCGAGGGATGACAGATCGGGGCGGGGCACGCCGCTGTCGGGACAACGGTAAAGATACCACCAGGGTATGCCGTTCATCGCCATGATGACGCTGGTGTCGGGCCCGATCAGCGGCTGCAAATCCGGGGCCGCTTCCGGCAACACCGATGATTTCAGCGCGACGAAGACGATGTCCTGGACGCCGAGGGTTTCCGGCCGGTCGGTGGCGTGGATCCGCGCCGAATAACGCTCCTCGCCGATCCACAGGGTGAGCCCGCGGTCCCGGATCGCGGCGAGCTGGGTACCGCGCGCCACCGCCGCGACCTCGATGCCGGCCCGCTCGGCCCCGGCGCCAAGCCGGGTCGCGACATGACCGCCCACTGCACCGGCGCCGAACACGACTATCTTCATGGAAGCTTTTCCCTATCGTGCGTTGTTGCGATGCAGAGTGTCTTTTCCTTGCGCCTGCGCCAAGCCGCTCTTGCCGCGGCGTTGCTTGCCATTACCGTGCCATGGCCGGCCTTGGCGCTCGATCTGTTCGCGCGCCACCAGGTGACCGTGCAATTCGCCACCAGCGACGGCAAGCCGATGCCCAATGCCGAGGTGCGCGTGTTCGCGCCGGGCGAATCCAACCGGCCGGCTCTGACCGGCCATACCGACAGCGAGGGCAAGTTCGAGTTCGGCGCCGACCGCGACGGGTTCTGGAGCGCCGAGGCGCGCAACGGAGACGAGGTGGCGCGCGCCACCGTGCGGGTCGGCAGCCAGCAACAGACCGAGGCGGAGCCGCTGTCGCTCTATTGGCTGTTCGGCGGCCTGTTGCTGCTACTGGCGATCGCGGTCGCCTACCGAATCCTGCGCGCCCGGGCACGCCGACCCAAATGAGCGGGCGGAACGCCCGCGGTCCAAGGAATATCACTTGTCATGGACCGCGGGCGTCCCGCCCGCGCTCGTTGAACGCTGCCGCGAAGGCGCGCAGGTCGGCGAACAGGGCGGGATCGGCGATGACCCGCGGCACCTTGTTCTGGCCGCCGAGCCGGCCGCGCCGCCGCATCCATTCGGCGAAGCCGCCGGAACGCATGGCGACGATCTGCGGTCGGCGCAGCCCGAAGCCGCCGGCGCGGTGCGCTTCGTAATCGAGATTGCGCCGCATCAGATCGCGGTCGAGCATTTCCGCGAAATGGGCCAGCTCGTCGGCGGCGACCGTGCGCTCGAATTCGATGATGAACAGATGGCCGCCGATTTCGCCGGGTTTTTCGGGGTAGAGCGCGCCGGCCGAAAAATCGCGCACCCCAGCACCGATCGCCGTGGCGGCGACGGTCACGGCGCCCTCGATCTCCTCGCCGGTCAGATGCTCGCCAAAGGCCGACAGAGTGTAGGACAGCCGGCCGGTCACCAGCAGGCGCGGCGGATCGCGGCTGACGAAGCGCACGACATCGCCGACGATGTAGGCCCACAGCCCGGCGCAGGTCGTCAGCACCGGCGCGTAATCGACACCGGTTTCGATATCGCCGATCCAGTGCCGGGTCGGTGCAGCCGCGTCGATCTCGTCGACCGGAACGAATTCATGGAAGATCCCGTGGTCGAGATTGACCCGCATGCCCTCGCCCTCGCCCTGATCGGCGCTGGCGATGAACCCCTCGCTGGCGGCGTAGACCTCACGCGTCTCGGCCCGGCTGCCATCGAGCCATTCGGCAAAGCGCGCGCGGTACGGCGCGAAATTGACGCCGCCATGCACCACAAGCTCGAGATTCGGAAAGAAATCGGCGAGACGCGCGCCTTGCCCGGGATGATGGCGCGCCAGCTCGTCGAAAAACAAAAGCAGCCAGCTCGGTGTGCCGGAGATGCTGCGAATGTCCGCTCGCGGCGCGGCGTCGGCAAGGCGCGCCATCTTCTCGGTCCAGTCCTTGAGGCGCGCGATGTCGGGCGGCGGGTAGGCAAAATAGCGCGCCCAGGCCGGCACGGTCGCCGCGGCGATGCCGCTGAGATCGCCGCTTTTGACGCCGGGGGCGCGCTCGACGAGGTCAGTGCTGCCGCCCAGCAGCAGATTATGGCCGGCAAAGACCTGGCTCTCGGAGCGTTGCCGCAAATGGTACCCGAGCAGATCGAGCCCAGCCCGCCGGTTCGAGCGGATCATCTCCGACGTCACCGGGAGGAATTTGGTGGCGCCGCTGCTGGTGCCGGAACTCTCGGCGAAGAACGGGATCCGGCCCGGCCAGCTGCCATCGACGAGGTCCGGGAAGGCCGGCTGCCAATAGGCCGACCAGAAATCCTCGTAACGCCGCAATGGCACGGCGGTTTGGAAGGCGCGGCGATCGGAAATGCGCTGGAAATCGTGGTCCCGGCCGAAGCGGGTCGCGGCGGCACGCCGGAGCAGATGCCGCAAGGTGCGCTGCTGGATCGCGGCGGCATCCAGTCGCGCGAGCCGCCATGCCCGGAAACCGCCGTAAAAGCGCAACAGCGGGGTTGCGTCGATCATCGGTGGGCCGGTTCGAGGATGGTGGCATGCGGAAAAATGGAGCGCGCGATTTCAGGATCGAGCGGCACCGTCACATATTCACCGCGGCGAAACAGTTCCGCCTGATCGAGGAAAGCGGGGCTGCCCGGCACGCCATCCTGGCCGCCGAGCAGTACCAGGTGATTGCCGTTGGGATCGGCCATGTCGAACAGGTAGCGGGCATTGCTGCCATAGGCGACAGCATGCCGCCCGGTCACCAGCCCATGCGCCGATTTGAACACGGTGTCGCTGCTGCCCGGCCACGGCCAATCGACATAGCGAAAACGCCGGCCGATCGCCGGCAATGCGCCGAGCGGGTGAGCCAGCCGCAGCCGGTGCGCCTCCCCCCAGTCGCGCAGCCGGGAAAAAGCCGCCCGCGCGGCGGCAAATGCCTGTTGCACGGCCGCGCCGAGCCGCTCCGGTGGCAATGCGTCGAGCTCGCGAGCCAGCAGGCGCCGGCCATGCCAAACCGTGCTGTAGAGCGCGCGCCGCTCGGGCGGCGTCACTGTCATGACCAGGTGCGCCAGCACCAGCTCGAAGGCGAGCGCACCGGGTGAATCGGAAGCGTACGCGCCATCCCACGCGGTGACGGCATCGAAGACGGGATCGGCGGTCGGTGGCGCGCCGCATGCCGCGCAGAGCCGGTCGCGCAAGACCAACGCGAACGGCATCGCGACATCGCGCTGCAAGGCGGCGAGCTCAGCGAAACCGATCACCTCGCGATCACGGAGCAGCGCCGTCAGCCGCTCGGCGCGGTCGTTCGGCGAAAAAAACCAGCCCAATGGGATATCGGCCGGCGGCGGCCGATCATTCGCCGAGACGATAAAGCCGCTGGGCGGGTCGAGCTCAACCGGCAGATCGGCCGCGGTGACGTAGTCCGCCCAATGCGCCGCATGGGCGAGCGGCGACACGACGTCATCGGGCAGCCGCGATGTCCGGCGCGGCAGCCAGGCCGCGCATAACCGGCCGATCCGGCCGCCGCGATCGGCATAGACCAGATTCTGGCCGGGCACCGCGAAGCCTTCGGCGGCGGCACGGAACTCGGGCCAATCGCGCGCCCGGTTGATCGCGAGCAGCGCGCTCAACTCGTCCGTCGGCTGATGTCCGACCCAGCGCAAAGCGAAGGTACGCTTACCGCCGCCGAACAATGGCGCGTCGGAGATGATCGGGCCGTGCACGGTATCGCGTAGCACGATGTCGCGCGGCCGGGACCAGCGCACCGCGATCCGCACCCGCCGCTCGGAAATTTCGCCTGCCGGCAGTTCCGAGACGTCGAACAGCTCGCTGCTGAGGGCGTGCAGGTTGGTGCCGCCCCAGGCGATCCACCGGTTGCGGCCGATCGCCATGACCGGGATCCCGGGGATCATCAGCCCGGCGACATTGTACGATGGCGAGCGATAGGCCATCTGCAGCCAGACGCTCGGCAGGCTCAATGACAGGTGCGGGTCTCCGGCGAGCCAGGAGCGGCCGGTGGCGTTATGCCGGCCCGACACCGCGAGCGCGTTGCTGCCGGCGCGCCCGAGCCCGAGAACCAATCGCGCGAACGCCTCGTCGGTGATGTCGTGACCGCTGGCCAGGCTCGGCAATGGCGCGGTGCCATCCTCGATCAGTCGGGCCCAGATTTCCGGCCAATCGGCCCCGCGCGGCAAGCGCAGCAGACGCATCCACAACAGCCAATTGACATCGGCGGCGGCGAGCCGGGCGATGCCGAGCACATCGGCAACGCTCCATGGCTCGGCCGCAATGCCGAGCAAGCGAAATTCGAGCGGCGGCTCGGCGGCGCTGGCGAGACGGTGGTTGACGCCCGCGACAAAGCCGTCGACCCAGCCGCGCGTCGCCGCGGGCAGCGCCTGTTCGATCAGCGGCACGGCACGGGCCGGCTCGAGCAGCCGCAACCCATGGTCGAAACCGATCCCGATCGGCCCGAGTATTTCGGAGAGGCGGCCTTGCGCGACATGGCGTAACAACTCCATCTGCGCCAAGCGCAGATGCGCGTGGACGAGGCCGAGCGCCACCGCCAGATCGCGGTCGCTATGCGCCTCGATGAACGGGATGAGCCGGTCGTTCCAGCGGATCTCGACCGGTGCGGCGAGCGGCAGATCGAGGCGCGGCAACGCGGCGAGACGCTGCGCGATCGTCTGCGGCCGCGGCCGATGGCGCAATCCCGCCCAGGCGAGCTGCCCGGCAAGGCGGGCGATCCCGACGATCGATGCCAATCGCAAAGAGCGTCGATCCGACCGGTTGGGCCGGTCAGCCGAGATCCATCAAGGTCTCGATCAGATCGGCCGGCCAGACGAGGCTCGTCGGCGCGCTCATCAACGCTTCGTCGAGCGAGCCCGGCAGGCCGAAACTTATGTGATGGCTGTAATGCGCCAGCACCCCGGCGGCGTAAAAGCACACGACAAATTTCCATGCCTGATGGCGCTGGCGTCGGCGCTCCGGCGACGAACTGGCGAACGAGAAAACCCGGCGTCCCAATTTGGGCAATCCCGGCGGACCGATCATGATCTCACCGTATCGACAAAGGCGTAACCGAAGTTACGCGTTGCACTGTCGCGGCATCCCCGATTCGCTCCGAGGGGCTGCCGCAAGCCGATACTAGCGGAGCCGATCGCCGTCGTCACGGCGCTGCGGCAGCATGCCCCGCCCTAGCGTCAGCATTGGGCTTCAACGCGAGATCGAGCAGCGGCAACAGCGTCGGGAAGGTCGGATACCGTCCCGCCACTATATCGCCCCGCGTCACCCAGGCGCAGGCGGCGGCATCGTCGGCCGCTTCGCCTTCGCCCGATTGCCAAATGCCGCGCACTGCGATCAGCAAGTAATGGAACTGTACCCGCCCGTCCGCGTCACGCGTGATTGCGTCATGCACGTCTAGGACGCCGACGGGTTTGGCGACAATGCCGGTTTCCTCGAACAGCTCGCGCATCGCGCCGTCGGCGACCGTTTCACCGAGCTCGAGGACACCGCCCGGAAAGCCCCAGCGCCCGGCATTGGGCTGCTGCGCCCGCTGCACGATCAGCGCCTCTTCGCCGCGCAAGACCACCGCGAGAACGGCAACGATCGGCCGGTCAGGATAGCGCCGCGCGGCCCTCCTCGCATCGAGATCGGCGGTGGTGGGTTCGGCGGAGCGGGGAGGAGACTCATTCATCCGGTCAACTCTAAGCCCCTCTCCCGTACCGCGGGAGAGGGAGGGACCCAGCCCGCAGGGCTGGGAGGGTGAGGGTCTCTGCGTCGCGGGCACCCTCACCCGGCTTCGGGCTCCGCCCTCAGCCACCCTCTCCCGCGGTGCGGGAGAGGGGCTCCATCAGCGGCTTCACTCGGCGGCGACGCGCGGATCGACCGTGCCCTGCTCGACCTTGTAGATCTCGGCGCCGTGGTCGAGGAACTCCTTCGACTTCTCGGCCATGCCGCTCTTGGCGTAGTCGCGGATCTCCTGGGTGATCTGCATCGAGCAGAATTTCGGGCCGCACATCGAGCAGAAATGCGCCAGCTTGGCGCCGTCGGCCGGCAAGGTCTGATCGTGGAACTTCTCGGCTGTCTCGGGATCCAATGACAGGTTGAACTGGTCGCGCCAGCGGAACTCGAAGCGCGCCAGCGACAGCGCATCGTCGCGCTCGCGCGCGCCCGGGTGGCCCTTGGCGAGATCGGCGGCATGGGCCGCGATCTTGTAGGTGATGACGCCGGTCTTGACGTCATCGCGATCGGGCAAGCCGAGATGCTCCTTCGGCGTCACGTAGCAAAGCAGCGCCGTGCCGAACCAGCCGATCATCGCCGCGCCGATGCCGCTGGTGATATGGTCGTAGCCCGGCGCGATGTCGGTGACGAGCGGGCCCAAGGTGTAGAACGGCGCCTCGCCGCATTCCTCGAGCTGCTTGTCCATGTTGATCTTGATCTTGTGCATCGGCACATGGCCGGGGCCCTCGATCATGACCTGGACGCCGTCTTCCCAGGCGAGCTTGGTCAATTCGCCCAGGGTTTCGAGCTCGGCGAACTGGGCGCGGTCGTTGGCGTCGGCATTCGAGCCGGGACGCAAGCCGTCGCCGAACGAATAGCTGACGTCATAGGCCCGCATGATCTCGTTGATCTCGCGGACATGGGTGTAGAGGAAATTCTCCTGGTGATGCGCCAGGCACCATTTCGCCATGATCGAGCCGCCGCGCGACACGATGCCGGTGACGCGCGAGGCGGTCAGGTGGATGTAGGCGAGACGGACGCCGGCGTGGATCGTGAAGTAGTCGACCCCCTGCTCGGCCTGCTCGATCAGCGTGTCGCGGAACAACTCCCAGGTCAGCTCCTCGGCCTTGCCTCCGACCTTTTCGAGCGCCTGGTAAATCGGCACGGTGCCGATCGGCACCGGCGAGTTGCGGATAATCCATTCGCGGATCGTGTGGATGTTGCGGCCGGTCGACAGGTCCATGACCGTGTCGGCGCCCCACCGCGTCGCCCACACCATCTTGTCGATTTCCTCGGCGACCGATGAGGTGACGATCGAGTTGCCGATATTGGCGTTGACCTTCACCAGGAAGTTGCGGCCGATGATCATCGGCTCGGTTTCCGGATGATTGATGTTGTTGGGGATGATGGCGCGGCCGCGCGCGATCTCCTCGCGCACGAATTCCGGCGTCACCTGATCGGGAATGCTGGCGCCGAACGACTCGCCGGCATCGACCCGCTCGGCGAGCTTCTCGCGGCCGAGGTTCTCGCGGATCGCGACGTATTCCATCTCGGGCGTGATGATGCCGCGCCGCGCATAAGCAAACTGCGTCACCGCCTCGCCGGGCTTGCCACGCAACACCTTGCGCCGGGCCCGGTCGAATACCGGCACCGCGCCCGCTTCGCCACGCGTCAAACCATTGTCTTCCGGCTTGATCTCGCGGCCCTCGATCTCCTCGACATCGCCACGCGCCAGGATCCATGCGCGGCGCAATTCCGGCAGGCCGAGATGGATGTCGGTCGTGACCTCAGGATCGGAATAGGGCCCCGACGTGTCGTAGACGCGCACCGGCGGCTCGTTGGCGGTCGGCTCCAGATCGATCTCGCGCATCGCCACGCGGATGTCGCCGTGGCGGCGGCCCGACACATGGATTTTCCGCGAGGACGGGAACGAGCCCGTCGTGACGTGCGGCTCCGCGCCATTGGCTTTGCGCGCGGCATTCGGCAGAGGGGCGGAATCGGGCATGATCGGTCTCCGGTTGCGAAGACCCGGATCGATCGATGTGGGGTTCGGTGCTGTAAAGCGTTCCTATCCCTACGCCGGCACGACCCGGATCAGGTTCTAAGGGTTTCGGCGGACCAGCCTCTCTCAGCCCCTTCCGGGGCACCCCTTGGATCGGCGGATTATCGACAGAGTGTCGCACACGCGTCAAGCCGCGCGCAGAGAGCGATGATCGATCCTCCCCCGCTTGCGGGGGAGGGGGACCATGCGACGCATGGTGGCGGGGGCATCCGAGCCCGTTCTGCCCCCTCCGTCTCGCTTCGCTCGACACCTCTCCCGCGAGCGGGGGAGGAGCCTCATGCTTTCCGCGGCGCAGCGCCTCCAAGCGGGCGATGTCGCGCCACAGCTTGCGACGCAACGCGCGCAGCGGTTTGCGCGCCCGCCGCGCGAGGCGCAGCCCTTCGCTTGGAGTAATCTCGCCGCGGCTGATCGCGGTGAGCGCCTTCCCGATCGCCGCGGCGATTTCTGCCGCCGAACGCATCCGGGCAAAATCGATGCCGAGCCGCTCGCCAGGATCCGGCTGGCGAGCCGGCGGCAAGACGAGGCTCAGCACCGGCCGCAGCAGATAGCGTTTGCGCCTGACGAGCGGGGCGAGCGTGCCGGGCCGCGCCTGGCGCAACAGCAGCCCGAGCGGGCGGCGGCGCGGGTTGCGGATGCCGCGCGGCCGGCCCTTCGGGTTCCCGGAATGCCCTTTCGCGAAGCGGCCCTTCGCGTCCCGGGTCGCATCCCTCTGGGCGTTCCTCGCGCGCACACACGCGCGAGACGGAATCGGATCAGGACCAAGCGACTGAGATTCCTTGCTTTCCGCTTCCGGAAGCAGCGGGGAACATGCGGAATGCGGGTCGGCGGCGATATCCAGCATTGGCGAGGGTCCCGAATGGGCAAAGGCTATCGTTCACATTTTGTTCTGGATGTCGCAGTATCAAGAGCGGGTGCAAAAAATCCGGAGGCCAGCGAGATTGGCGGACGCATCGGCGTCAACGCAGCGTGAGAGCGATGTTCGTGGTCTTCTTTCCGCGTGCGGTCGAGGACCGCTTCTGCCCCGATTCCGTTGAACAAGTCCTCGTTTTGAAGTGATCGCGGCGGTAGGGCTCGGGGCTGGCGGGTGCGCCAGCGATCGGCGCGGCGCCTCAGGTCGCTGCGATCGGCGCCGGCACCGGGATCAGCT
>Ga0210400_10001578_pt1 | contig 22370 bp, 22 predicted proteins | sample IncBWH26MmetaG_FD_155456 | JGI IMG/M metagenome (GOLD analysis project Ga0210400, IMG submission 155456) | Forest soil microbial communities from Barre Woods Harvard Forest LTER site, Petersham, Massachusetts, United States - Inc-BW-H-26-M | ecosystem: Environmental > Terrestrial > Soil >...
GGTCCAGGCGCGCTGCTCGCCGGTGTCGACCTCGAAGAAGCCGGTGCGGTCGAAACCGCGCGCCAGGCAGTTCTCTGTGCCCTTGATGGTGAATTCCTTATCGCGCGAACACATGAAAGCCTGTCCCGACCATTCGCCGCCACGGTCGTAATCGAGGGCGTAGATGTAATAGAACCGCGCGACGAGCGTACCACGCAGCAGGGTTTCGCAGGCCCGCGAGGAAACATTCCACCAGCCCTCCGTGGTCCAGCCCTCGGCATCCTTGTAGCCGAGCGCGATGCCCACCCGGCTCGATGTGTTGTTGCAGAGGCGGAAGTCTGCTGCCGCTGAACTGCTCCACAGGCACACCGCTGCGAACGCCAGCGCCGGCAGCAAACCGGCGGTCATGCGCGGGGCGAATCGGTTGGGGTGATGTGGATTTTCCGGGATCATTCAGGTGAAGCTATATCAACTTATTGACGATTTCGCGTGGACGACGCGGCGCTGTCAACGGGGATGGAGATGTTTTCAGGCCGAAGGATACCCGAATCTTACCCGCCCAGCGCTGTTTGCACCGGGATATGGAAAAAATCGTGACAGTTACCCATGTAGGACAGGTATTGTGGGTAAAATAGCGGGGTCATGGTCATGGACGACAATACCAGAACGGAACTTGAAGCTGCGGTTTTTCGGCGCCTCGTCGCGCATTTGCGCTCCCGCACGGACGTTCAGAACATCGATCTGATGAATCTGGCGGGCTTCTGCCGCAACTGCCTGTCCAATTGGCTCAAGGAGGAGGCCGATGCCAAGGGCATGGCGATGAGCAAGGACGAGAGCCGCGAGGCTGTCTATGGCATGCCGTACGAGACCTGGAAGTCGACCTATCAGGGCACTGCCAGTCCCGAACAGCTCGATGCAATGAAGAAAGCCCAGAGCGGGCATTAAACGGGGTCAGAAAGCGTAGCCCGGATGAGCGAAGCAATATCCGGGTCTGCCTCACCTACGTGCCAAATTTCGCTTCGCTCATCCAGGCTACGATCATCATGTGAGAGCCCGCGCAGTCGCCTCGCCACGAGGAACCCTTTCTCCTGTGGGCGCGCTGTGGATGAACGCGATGTCGTCTTGACGCAAGGCGCCGCACTCTTGAGGGTCATTTCTGGATGCGGTGCGTGGCAAGCGTGCGGCGTTTTTAATTCTAGCCTCAACCGTCAGTTCATTCAGGAGTACCCGATGGCCACCTCTGCCGCCGCCGTCAAGGAAGAGCCCGCGACACAATTCGCAAAGGACCAGCTCAAGGCCATCATCGAGCGCATCGAGCGGCTGGAAGAAGAAAAGAAGACGATCTCCGACGACATCCGGGACGTCTATGCCGAGGCCAAGGGCAACGGCTACGACGTCAAGGCGCTGCGCACCGTCGTTCGCCTGCGCAAGCAGGACGCCAACGAGCGCGCCGAGCAGGAAACCATCCTGGAAACCTATATGCAGGCGCTGGGGATGCTGTGAGGGGAACTCCGCATCCTGAGGCGCGGCGTGAGCCGCGTCTCGAAGGATGGCTTCATGGTTCGAGACGCGCGCTTTGCGCGCTCCTCACATCAGGAAAGACGCCTCTTAGGGCAGCGCCGCAGTCCGTAACACGAACGAATGTGTCGTCAACGGCGCGGTGGCTGATCCGGTGAACTGGTCGCAGCTAAGCCCCATCTGCGGATCGTCGGAGAAGCTCATCGCGATCGTCGCCAGCGGCTTGCGGAAATGCGCGCTCATCAAGCTCATATCGGCATCGCCGAGCACCGTCGCGGACATTGACGTGCTCGCACTCGGCGCCAGCATCATGACCCGCATCCAGGCATCGTTGGCTTTGGAAGCGGCGATCCGCGTCGATGTCGACACCACGCTGCCCTGGCCCTGGGAGCCCTTGGCGACGACCTGGTCGATCGTGGTCGAGGCCGCCGCATTGCGAACCGGCCGGGCGTTGTGGGGAACGGGCGCGCTCGCCGCGACGATATTCGAGCGGTCAACCCGGGAGGAGGAGGCCGCCGGCGCGTAGGCCAGCGCCTGGAAGGCGCTGGAGATACTCGCGGTCGATTGCGGGTCGGTGGAGGCGAGCGCCCGGCGGGCGTTGATGGCGGCGACTTGCGCGGGTGTGGCTTGTTGCGGCGTCGCCGGCGCATCGCCCCAGAAGCCGCGGGCATTGATGATATCAGCCGGGGTTACCGGCTTCGCCTCGGCCGGCGCTGCGGGTTTTGATTTTTCGGGCTGCACGACCTGCATGTCGGCCGAGGCCAACTGGAAGGTCGAGCCGGCCGGTTTGGCGCGCGGCATCGGCACAGGGTCGGCGGATTTGGCAGGGGCGGCTGCGGCGATCGTGCCGGCCGCGGCTGGTTTCTCGCTGACGGTGGGAGCACTGGCGCTCTCATCCTCGTCGTCGCCGGACTTGCTCCTGAACAAGGCGGCGAACAGGCTCGGCTTGGTTTTGGCCATGGCGCCGTCGCCATCGCCGCGTTTTTCGATGTCGGCGCGGGCGAGTTCATATCCTTTGAGCGGGGTGCCGTCGGAGGGAACGTGAACTGTACGGCCATCGGGGAATACGCGGGCCAACTGATCGTGGGTCATGCGCGGCCAGTGACGAATGCTGCCGGTATCGAGATGGACGAAAGGCGATCCCGATGTCGGATAGAAGCCGACGCCGCCGCGCTGCAGCCGAAGGCCGGCGAAGCGAATCTGCTCAAGCGGCACGTCCGGGATGAAAAAATCCATGGCGTGACCAAGCATATGCTGGCTGAAACGCGCCACCCCTGACGAGCGGCGGCGGAGCATGGCGTTGGTGGCGGGGGAACGATAGGAGGAAATGATCTGGATCGGCTTCTTGCCGTCGACGTCGCGATAAACTTCCCAGAGGATGTCGAACAGATGACGATCCATCGTGGTCTGTTCCTGGGTGCGCCAGTCGCGGAGATAGTGATTAAGCTGCTTCAGCGCCTCTTCGTCATAGCGCCCGTCACGCTTGAAGGTGACGGTGAGGTCTTCATCGGAATGGGTGTGGTGGAACGAAAGGGTGCGGGTCTCGTTTAGCGCGCTCGCGTCATGGACCGATCCGGCGCCAGCCAGCAGTAACAGGGACGTCAGACCGAAATGATATCCGGCCTTGGGCAAGGACAGCAGTTTGAATTGGCGTGCGAAACCAGCAAGCACGTATGAGCCCACCCAAAGTCGACCGATCGACGAACTCTTTCGCTACCCCGTGTGGCGAAAGAAGGTGAATGCAGTCTTAACGCGGGAGGGTTAACCGAAATTACGCCCATCCCCCAAAGTCGTTTTGCCAGCTAAGCCATTGAGTGTGGCGAAAAATAGCCCACTGGTTAAATCGAGCTGGAGATTGGTTAATGCAAATGGCCCCGCCCTTCGGGCGAGGCCATTGATTGTACTGCAATAATTCTCGAACTCGTCGGGATGGAATTAGTTTCCAACCGCCCACCCGCCGTTAATCACCCGGCGCTGCGGTCGGCGGCCAAGAGGGCCCGGAGGCGGCGTCGGTGCGCCGAACAGCCGCTCGAAGAACGACGGGCCCGACGAGGTATCGCTCGCGAATCTGACGTCGCCCGGCAGGTTACCGGCCGGACGCACATAGTTCGGCTGGGAGTGCGCGACTACAGTCTCGAGATCCCTGTTTTTGCCGCCTCGCAGCAGCCCCAGCATGATGGCGTCGCGGCCATAGACATCCTTGCGGAGTTGCAGCGTGCCGGCGTCGTCCACAAACGCCGTCTGGTAGGTGATGTTGACCGGGATCGGCGTCGGGAATTTAAGATCGATCTCGCTCTGGCCATACATGCTGCGGATCTTGTCCGGCGTGTAGTGCCCGCTCGGTTCGGCGATGTTGAGCAGGATCGAGGCATATTGATCGGGATTCTGGACCCTCATACAGCCGTGGCTGAACGCACGCTCGTCCCGCGCGAACAGGTTCTTGTCCGGCGTGTCGTGCTGATAGACCAGGAACTTGTTGGGGAAGTTGAAACGGATGCGGCCAAGCGCGTTTCTTTCGCCGGGCGGCTGCGAAATATGGATGCTGCCGTCGGCGGCGCGATCGAGCTTCAGTCCCATGCGCTCCAGCACCGTCGGATCCTGCTGTAGCGCGGGCAGATATTCGTTGTAGATGATCGACGGAGGCACGTTCCAGGTCGGATTGACGGTGATGAACTTCATTGTCTCGGTCAGCAGCGGTGTCGCGTGGATACCCGGCTGGCCGGTCACGACCTTGGTGGTCCAGACCTGCTCGCCGTGCTGCATCACCTTGAGTGTATAATCGGGGATGTTGAGAATGACATAGGCGTCGCCGATCGCGGGCGCACCGAGATCGCGCGGCAGCCAGCGCCAGCGCTCCATATTGACGATGACGGTATCGATCTGGCGGTCGCGCTTCGGGCTGTTGATCGCCCTGACAGTCCTGTCGTCGAGCACGCCGGTAGGCTTGAGTTCGGCGCCGGCCTGGAACTTGCGCACAGCCTCGGCGACCTTGGCGTCGTAGTGGGTGTCGTCGGCGTTTTCGGTGATGCCGAGCTTGGCGCGCAGTTGCGGTACGCGCGCGTCTTCCATCTCGACCGCGGCCCGCTTGCTGGTCGCCGGCGTGAATTTAAGCGCCGGGCCGTCCTCGATCTGGATCACCGGTCCCTCGCCCTGACCGCGCAGTTCCGCGAGTTTCTTCTTCAATTCGCGATAGAGTTTTTGCGGCGGGTTGTAGCTGTCGAGCGCCGCGGAGGCGTCCTGGGCAGTCGTCACATTCGTCAGAACTTCCGCCGGATCGGTCGGGTGCTCCGGATATTGAATGTCGCCGCTGACCTGCGACCAGTGCATCCGGCCGCTTTGGGCCTGACGGGCATAGTCGAGCATGCTGGCGGTTAGCTTCAACTCGGCTTCCGCCAGCGAATCCGGCGTGGTCGCGGCCGCGAAATCCGGCACCGTATAATCCGAGGGGTTCAAGCCGTCGGAAGCCGCATTCTTGAGGCGGGCGATAACGCCCTTGCCGCTCGTGGTGACAACGCCACCTTGCGTCCACAACGGCGCGAATTCACGCGCGGTGTAAAATTTTTCGACCGCGGCCCGTTCGGCCTTGTGGTCGAAATAGCGCGACGATTTCGAGCCCAGCATGTCGCGCAATTTGTCGGCAACCGGCTGATCCGCTGCCGGCACATTGCTGGCGGCCTTGACCGGTTCCTGCGCTGGCTCGGCGGCCGGGGTCGCGACGGTGGCAGCCGGCGGTTGTGCGGGCGTGACGGTCGCGGTGTCGTTTTTGCTGGTATCGCTCTTGTTGGCTTCGCTGTTGCCCGGCTCGGTTTTGGCGGGTTCGGGGGCCGGCGCGGTGGCGACATCGGCTGGTTTTGTCTCCGGAGATTTCTCGGTCACCTTCGCCGCGTCGGGCGCCGGTGTGATGGTATCCGGTTTGAAATCGCTGGCGGTCGGGGGCGGGACATTTGCAGGTTCGGGGCGGGGGATTGCCGCATCGATCGCGAGTTCGGCGGCGCTGTTGCGGACCTGATCGCCTTGCGCGAATGCCGAAGTTGCGGACACCGTGAGAAAAGTCGCCGCGACGGCCATCAATACGCGGTCATACCCGGCACGGTTCTTCAAGCAGTGACGCATCATCACACCCCTTGGGTGAAACTGTTCCAGCATGGAACAGCTCTGGTTTTATCCATCAGCTCTCGCGAAAGCGCTGGCCTGATCGGGTTCTGAAGCACATTCATGCCATGCGCTCCAAATCTCAAAGCTTGGTACGCCTGCACGCCACGATTCAGACGCGGACGATACACGCGCGCCCCTCATGCAGCCAGCGCCACGCGGGGCAACTCACGACAAACTGACCTCAAAGCGCGTACTTGCTATAGCGGCTTGCCTGCTTTTGCCACGCGTATCCCGGTTTGTCTGTCACCGGCGAGCAACGGTTCAAATGTTCCGGGAATGGCTATGTTCGCCTGATCAGCGCCGCATCCGGGGCGCCGAGTTTCAGCTCGTTTGATCGGCGTCGTCCGCCGACCGATCGCTGGCGGCAGCCTCGTCGAGCTTGCGGTAAAGCGTTGAGCGGCCAATTTTAAGCCGCCGCGCGACCTCCGACATCTGTCCCCGGTAATGCGAGATCGCGAACCGGATAATCTCGTTCTCCATCTCCTCGAGCGGACGCATTTCGCCCGATCGCGTCAGCATTGCGAGGGTGCCGGCGGTGGACGGCAACGGCGCAATAGGTATCTCAGTACCTGAAATCATAGCCGGCGCGGTCGGCTGAAACGCGGGCTCGACGATCAGCGGTTCGCCCTGATGGTGCACTTGCGGCGTAGCCGCAGACTGCGCGGAGGCTTGCGGGAAATCGGCCGGTCCAAGCTGGTCGCTCTCGCTCATGACCACGGCGCGATACACTGCGTTTTCAAGCTGGCGGATATTTCCGGGCCATTCGAGTTGCGACAGCAGCGCCATCGCCTCGCCGCTGATGCCGGTAATCGGGCGGTTTTCCTCGGCAGAGAATCTCGCCAGAAAGTGCCGCAGCAGATGCGGGATGTCCTCGCGGCGCGCCCGCAACGGTGGAATGGTCAGCGGCAGTACGTGGAGGCGATAGAACAGGTCTTCGCGGAATTGTCCGCTTTTGACGTGGTCGAGCAATTTGCGGTTGGTCGCCGAAACGATCCGGACGTCGACCTTCACCGGCTTGCGGCCGCCGACCGCTTCAACCGCGCCTTCCTGTAGCGCACGAAGCAGTTTCACCTGCGCTGCCAGCGGCAATTCCGAGACTTCGTCGAGAAACAGCGTGCCACCGGAGGCTTCGACGAATTTACCGGTGTGGCGGTCGGTCGCGCCGGTAAAGGCGCCCTTCTCGTGGCCGAACAGGATCGACTCCACGAGATTGTCGGGGATCGCGCCGCAATTGACCGCTACAAAAGGCTTCGATTTGCGCTCGCCGCTGCCATGGATGGCGCGCGCGAACAACTCCTTGCCGACGCCGGATTCCCCTTCGATCAGCACCGGGATCGTGGAGGCGGCGGCTTTCTGCGCGATGCGCAGCACACCGGCCATGGCCTCGCTGCGGGTGATGATATCGGCAAAGGTCAATCGGCCTTCGCGGCTGTGTTTGATCCGCTGCAATTCGCCTTTCAGCGCGCTGGTATTGAGCGCGTTACGCAGCGACACCTGCAGCCGCTCGATGCCGACCGGCTTGACGACGAAATCCTGGGCACCGGCGCGCATCGCCGACACTACATTGTCGATGCCGCCATGGGCGGTCTGCACGACGACCGGGATATTGAGACCGGCTTCACGGATTTTTGCCAGCACGCCCATGCCGTCGAGGCCGGGCATCACCAGGTCGAGCACCAGGCCGTCGATCACGGGGGCGTCAGGCGAGGTCAGCATGGCGATGGCGGCGTCGCCGGAGTCGACGACGATGGTTTCATAGCCGCATTTCTGCACCATATTTTCGACCAGGCGGCGCGACACCGCGTCGTCATCGGCGATCAATATGCTGGCAGCCATGGCTTTCCCCGTGCGTTACAACTATCTGTCTCGAATCGGGGCACTCTCGCCGATGCCGATTAACGCCCTCTTAAACGTTGACGTCCGGTCATTGCCTGGTCGTCGCGGCCGTTCAGGTTGACAACGCACACACAGGCTCGAACCAGATGACATCGCGCTCCTCATCCGCTCTCCGCAAAACGACCGCCCAACGCAAATCGAATCCCAGGAAATCCGGGATGAAATCTGCGGTGAAATCCGCGACCAAAACCGGGAAGCTGCCGGAATGGAACCTGGCCGACCTCTATTCCGGTATCGACGCGTCTGAAGTGACGCGCGACCTGCAAAGGATGGACACCGATTGCGTCGCGTTTGAGACCGACTACAAAGGCAAGCTCGCCGAACACACGGCCGCCGAGGGTGGTGGCCGATGGCTCGCGGAAGCGGTGCGGCGTTATGAGGCGATCGACGATCTCGCCGGGAGACTTGGGTCCTATGCCGGTCTGGTTCATGCCGGCGACAGCGTCGATCCCGCGATTTCCAAATTCTACGGCGACGTTTCCGAGCGGCTGACCAATGCGTCGGTGCATCTGCTGTTCTTCGCGCTCGAGCTCAACCGCATCGACGATGCCGTCATCGATCGCGCGATGCAGACGCCCGAACTCGGACATTACCGCCCGTGGATCGAGGATCTGCGCAAGGACAAGCCGTATCAGCTGGAGGACCGCGTCGAGCAGCTGTTTCACGAAAAATCCCAGAGCAGCTATGCCGCCTGGAACCGGCTGTTCGATCAAACCATCTCCGCGCTGCGCTTCAAGGTCGGCGGCCAGGATCTCGCGATCGAGCCGACGCTGAGCCTGCTGCAGGACCGCGCCGGCGAAAAGCGCAAGGCGGCAGGGCAGGCGCTTGCGAAGACATTCAAGGCCAATGAGCGCACCTTCGCGCTGATCACCAACACGCTGGCCAAGGACAAGGAGATTTCCGATCGCTGGCGTGGTTTCCAGGACGTCGCGGATTCGCGCCATCTCGCCAACCGCGTTGAGCGCGAGGTCGTCGACGCGCTGGTCGGATCGGTCCGCGCAGCCTATCCGCGGCTGTCGCATCGCTATTATCGGCTGAAGGCCAATTGGTTCAAAAAGAAGAAGCTCGCGCATTGGGATCGCAACGCGCCGCTGCCGTTTGCCGCCACCGGCAATATCGCCTGGCCTGACGCCAGGAACATGGTGCTGACGGCCTATCGCGGCTTCTCGCCCGAAATGGCCGGGATCGCCGAGCGGTTTTTCACCGATCGCTGGATCGATGCGCCGGTGCGGCCGGGCAAGGCGCCGGGCGCCTTCTCGCATCCGACAACGCCGTCGGCGCATCCTTACGTGCTGATGAATTATCAGGGCAAGCCGCGCGACGTGATGACGCTCGCCCACGAACTCGGCCACGGTGTGCATCAGGTGCTGGCGGCCAAGAACGGCGCGCTGATGGCGCCGACTCCGCTGACACTGGCGGAAACCGCCAGCGTGTTCGGCGAGATGCTGACTTTCAAGCGGCTGTTGGCGCAGACTACCAGCACCAAACAGCGCCAGGCGCTGCTTGCCGGCAAGGTCGAGGACATGATCAACACGGTGGTGCGCCAGATCGCGTTCTATTCGTTTGAGCGCGCCGTCCACACCGAGCGGCGCAACGGCGAATTGACCGCCGAGCGCATCGGCGAAATCTGGCTCAGTGTGCAAGGCGAGAGCCTGGGCCCCGCGATCGACATCCGGCCTGGCTACGAGAATTTCTGGATGTATATTCCGCACTTCATCCATTCGCCGTTCTACGTCTACGCCTATGCGTTCGGCGATTGCCTAGTGAACTCGCTCTATGCTGTCTACGAAAATGCCCAAGAGGGATTTGCCGAGCGCTATCTGGCGATGCTGGCCGCCGGCGGCACCAAGCATTACTCCGAACTGCTCAAGCCGTTCGGCCTCGACGCCCGGGATCCTCAATTCTGGGACGGCGGGCTGTCGGTGATCGCGGGCATGATCGATGAGCTGGAGCGGATGGGCTAAATTAGCTCCGTATCACAAGTGTTGAACGTAGCAAAAGGGTGTGTTATACATTTGTATAACACACCCTTTTGCGTTCCGACGCGGTGAATACCTGAACCGATAGAGTCCCGCCGTGAGGAGAACCAGTCATGAAAATTGAAATCAAGAAAATCGGCAATTCCGATGGCTTGCTTCTACCCCGCGAATTGATGCAGCGGCTCGACCTCAAGCGGGGTCAAGAACTGCACATTACCGAACTCGCCGGGGGCGGATTTCAGGCTATGCCCTACGATCCCGACTTCGAAAAGACCATGGAGATCGCGGACGAGATTATGGACAAGTACCGGGATACGCTCGCGGCGCTTGCAAAGTAAGCAGAGCACCAGATGAGCGAGCCGAAAGAGCCGCTTTGGATCACTTACGACCAGGCCGTTGCCATCCATAGTCGCCAACTGCGTCGTTTTGGCGGGGCACCCGGCTTGCGCGACCAAGGCATGCTGCGATCCGCACTCGAACGCCCGATCAATAAATGGCGGTATGAGCAGTCGGACATGGCTGAACTTGCAGCCGCCTATGCATTTGGGCTGGCAAAGAATCATGCTTTTGTCGATGGCAACAAGCGCATTGCCTTCATGGCCATGATGGGCTTTTTGCTCAAGAATGGCGTCGCCTTCGATCCTGAACCCGCACAAGCGACAACTATCATCCTTTCCCTCGCGGCCGGCGAAGTCAGCGAGGAAAGCCTGACCCGCTGGATCAGGGACAATTGGCCGCCGTAGCCTCAGAAATAAGCCGAAGCCGCAGGCACAAATCACCCGCCGCCGTTGCCCTCGTGCCGGGATTGCGGTATTTCCACGCCGAACGCGAACACTGACCGGGGACACCGATGGCAGAGCATAACGAAGTGGCCTATACGACCGCTGACGGCAACGACTACCTCGCGCATGAGCAGACCTATGAGGGCTTCATCAAGCTGGTGAAGTACGGCACTGGCACCGTGATTTTCATCGTCGCCATGATGGCGATCTTCCTGACCTGATTTGTCTCCTGTCGCACCGCAGCGCGGCGGTGCGGCATTTGAAAAATTGCCCGTCGCACGGTTGCAAAACCGGTATCCAACTTAGCGGAAATAAAGCTAGTTTGCTTGCGCGCGCGCCTGTCGCGCCGCCGGAGGCTCCATGAAGATTGCCGTTGCCAAGGAAATCGATCCGTCCGAACCGCGGGTCGCCGCTTCGCCCGATACGGTGAAAAAATACAAGGCGTTGGGCGTCGATGTCGCCGTGGAACCGGGCGCCGGCATCAAATCGGGTCTGCCGGATTCGGAATTCACCGCGGTTGGAGCTGTCGTCAGCGCCGATGCCGTGAAAGACGCCGACATCGTCATCAAGGTGAAGCGGCCCGAGGCTCCCGAGCTTGCCAACTACAAGCGCGGCGCGCTGGTGATCGCCATCATGGATCCCTACGGCAACGACGCCGCGCTGAAGGCGATGGCGGACGCCGGAGTGTCGGCGTTTGCGATGGAATTGATGCCGCGCATTACCCGCGCCCAGGTGATGGACGTGCTGTCGAGCCAGGCCAATCTGGCCGGCTACCGCGCGGTGATCGAGGCTGCGGAAGCCTTCGGCCGCGCGTTTCCGATGATGATGACGGCGGCGGGCACGATCCCGGCAGCGAAGGTGTTCGTGATGGGCGTCGGCGTCGCCGGCCTGCAGGCGATTGCGACCGCGCGGCGGCTTGGCGCCGTCGTTACCGCCACCGACGTGCGGCCTGCGGTGAAGGAGCAGGTCGAAAGTCTGGGGGCCAAATTCCTCGCGGTCGAGGACGAGGAATTCAAGCAGGCCGAGACAGCCGGTGGCTATGCCAAGGAAATGTCGAAAGAGTATCAGGCCAAGCAGGCCGCGTTGACCGCCGAACACATCAAGAAGCAGGACATCATCATCACCACGGCGCTAATTCCGGGCCGGCCGGCGCCGCGCCTTGTCACCGCCGAGATGGTGAAATCGATGAAGCCGGGCTCGGTGCTGGTCGATCTTGCGGTCGAGCGCGGCGGCAATGTCGAGGGGGCGAAAGCCGGCGAAGTCGCCGATGTCGGCGACATCAAGATCGTCGGCTTCACCAACGTGGCGGGCCGCGTCGCGGCCTCGGCCTCGAGCCTCTATGCGCGCAATTTATTCTCCTTCATCGAGACGCTGGTCGACAAGTCGACCAAGGCGCTGGCGGTGAAGTGGGACGACGAACTGGTCAAGGCCACCGCGCTGACCAAGGATGGCGCCGTGATCCATCCGAACTTCCAGCCGAAAGCATAAGGAGCGCCGCCATGGATCATATCGCACAGGCCGTCGATCCCTTCGTGTTCCGGCTTTCGATTTTCGTGCTGGCCGTGTTTGTCGGCTATTTCGTGGTGTGGTCGGTGACCCCGGCACTGCATACGCCGCTGATGTCGGTGACCAATGCGATCTCTTCGGTGATCGTGGTCGGCGCGCTGCTCGCGGTCGGGGTCGGGATGATTTCCAGCGGCAGCGCCTGGGCGCGCGGCTTTGGTTTCGTCGCGCTGACCTTCGCCTGCGTGAACATCTTTGGCGGCTTCCTGGTCACCCAGCGCATGCTCGCAATGTACAAGAAGAAGACCAAGTGAACGGCGTGCACCTCGTGGTGACGAAGACAATGGGGGCCTTGAGATGAACGCCAATCTGTCCGCAATCTTATATCTCGTCGCCGGCGTGCTGTTCATTCTGTCGCTGCGCGGCCTGTCGAGCCCGGCGTCATCCCGGCAGGGCAATTTCTTCGGCATGATCGGCATGGGCATCGCGGTTGCGACCACGCTCGCCTCCCATCCGCCTGCCGATGGTTTGGCCTGGCTGCTGGTGATCCTCGGCGTCGCGATCGGCGGCAGCATCGGTGCGGTGATCGCGCGCCGGGTGCCGATGACGTCGATGCCTGAGCTCGTCGCCGCCTTCCACTCGCTGGTCGGCATGGCGGCGGTGCTGGTTGCGGCTGGTGCGTTCTACGCGCCTGAGGCCTTCGACATCGGCACGCCCGGCAACATCCATCCGCAGAGCCTGGTCGAAATGTCGCTCGGCGTCGCCATCGGTGCCTTGACCTTCACCGGGTCGGTGATCGCATTCCTGAAATTATCGGCCCGCATGAGTGGTGCGCCGATCATCCTGCCGGCGCGTCACCTCATCAATATCGGGCTCGGCATCGCGCTGATCGTGTTCATCGTCGGCCTCGTGGTGTCCGGCAGCGCGGTCGATTTCTGGCTGATTACCATCATCGCGCTCGCGCTCGGTGTGCTCATGATCATCCCGATCGGCGGCGCCGACATGCCGGTCGTGATCTCGATGCTGAACTCCTATTCCGGCTGGGCCGCCGCCGGTATCGGTTTCACGCTCGGCAATTCGGCGCTGATCATCACCGGCGCGCTGGTAGGCTCGTCCGGCGCGATCCTGTCCTACATCATGTGCCATGCGATGAACCGCTCCTTCATCTCGGTCATCCTTGGCGGCTTCGGCGGCGAGACCGCGGCGGCGGCCGCCGGCGCCGGTGGCGAAGCGCGGCCGGTCAAGCTCGGCTCGGCGGATGATGCCGCCTTCATCATGAAGAATGCGCAGAAGGTAATCATCGTGCCCGGCTACGGCATGGCGGTGGCGCAGGCGCAGCATGCGCTGCGCGAAATGGCCGACCAGCTCAAGAAGGAGGGTGTCGAGGTCAAATACGCGATCCACCCCGTCGCCGGCCGCATGCCCGGCCATATGAACGTGCTGCTTGCCGAAGCCAACGTGCCCTATGACGAGGTGTTCGAACTCGAGGACATCAATTCGGAATTCGCGCAGGCCGACGTCGCCTTCGTGATCGGCGCCAACGATGTCACCAACCCTGCCGCCGAGGACGATCCGAAATCGCCGATCTACGGCATGCCGGTGCTCCAGGTCTGGAAAGCCGGCACCGTGATGTTCATCAAGCGCTCGCTCGCATCGGGCTACGCCGGTATCGACAATCCGTTGTTTTACCGCGACAACACCATGATGCTGCTCGGCGACGCCAAGAAGATGACCGAGAACATCGTCAAAGGGATGTGACACGATTTGCGGTGAGCCAAGACTGTCTTGAAATGACTGTCCTGAAATGACTGTCCTGATATGACCGTCCTGAAATGGCTCGTGGCTCTCGCATTGGCCGGATATCTCGTTGGTCTTGCCGTGCTGTTTTTCGTGCAGCGGTCGTTCCTCTTTCCGATACCGCAAAAGCTGCGCACGACTCCTGATGCGGCCGGCTTCGCGGAAGCTGAAGAGCATTTTCTGACCACGGCGGACAATGAGCAGGTCATTGTCTGGCATGTCCCGGCGAAACCAGGCCACGCCGTCATCCTTTATTTTCCGGGCAATGGAGACTTCCTGGCCGGGGCCGTCGGCCGCTTTCGGGCCATGACGTCTGACGGCACGGGCGTCGTTGCCCTGTCATATCGCGGTTATGCCGGCTCAACCGGTCAGCCGAGCGAACGAGGACTGCTGCTGGACGCCGCGGCGGCCTATGCCTTCACCTCGACGCGCTACGCTGCGGATCGCATTGTCGTTTGGGGCTTTTCGCTTGGGAGTGGAGTCGCGGTGGCGCTGGCGGCCGGGCAGCCGGTCGGGAAGCTGATTTTGGAGGCTCCGTATACCTCGACCGCAGACGTGGCGGCGTTGCGGTTTCGAATCGCGCCGGTGCGCTGGCTGATGATGGATCAGTTTCGCTCCGACGAGCGGATCGCGCGGGTTACCGCTCCCCTTTTGATCATGCATGGTGCACGCGATTCCACCATTCCGATAAGATTCGGCGAACGCTTGTTTTCGCTCGCCCATGAGCCGAAACAATTCGTGGGATTTCCCGAGGGGAGCCATGACAACCTGGATAATTATGGTGCAATCGAAACCGCCCGAGACTTCATCCATGCTTCGAAGCGCTGACCGCGGCTGCTGTATGGCGCATGGTTTGTCGCGGTGGTCTAAGGATGTCGTGCTATGAGCGCACACGGCCCGATGCCGCGCTCGGCCTGGATTTTCCCGGCGTTGTCGGTCCTGCTTTTCGCGGGCGTGACCGCGCTCGGCTACACCTTCGCGCCATCGGCTGTCGGGCTGGCATTCGCAGCGGCGCTGCTGGTGATCCTGTTCGGCACGGTGTTCGCCGCCGTTCATCATGCCGAAGTGATCGCCGAGCGGATCGGCGAGCCCTATGGCACGCTGCTGCTGACGCTGGCTGTCACCATCATCGAGGTGGCGCTGATCGCGACCATCATGCTCGGCGAGACGGCGGTGCCGACGCTGGCGCGCGATACCGTGTTCGCGGTCGTGATGATCGTCTGCAACGGGCTGGTCGGCATCTGCATCCTGACGGGCGGGCTGCGGTACCGCGAGCAGGACGTCCAGATTACCGGATCCAATCTCTATCTCAGCGTCCTGACGGTGCTGGCGACGATCACGCTGATCCTGCCCAATTACACGCTGACCACGCCGGGGCCGATCTACTCGGCGGCCCAGCTCGGTTTCGTCAGTGTAGTCACCCTGCTGCTCTATGGCGTATTTCTCTATACCCAGACCATCCGGCACCGGGATTATTTCATCGGCGAAGCCGCCAGCACCGCGGATCACGGGGCGCACGCTCCGAATCGGACCCTGGTGCTCAGCGCCGTCTTGTTGGTGGTTTCGCTCCTGGCGGTGGTGCTGCTGGCGAAGAAATTCTCGCTGGTGGTTGATGCCGGCGCGGCGCTGATCGGCGCGCCGCCGGCCTTTGCCGGTATTTTGGTGGCGCTGCTGATCCTGCTGCCGGAGAGCGTCGCCGCGGTCGGCGCCGCGCGCAAGAACGATCTGCAAAAGAGCATCAACCTGGCGCTCGGCTCGTCGCTGGCGACCATCGGGCTGACGATCCCGGCGGTCGCGGTGGCCGCCTTCGCACTGGACAAGCAGTTGGTGCTTGGGCTCGATGCACAGGAGGTCGTGCTGCTGGTGTTGACTTTCGTCCTGAGCATGCTGACCTTCGGCACCGGCCGTACCAATATCCTGTTCGGGCTGGTGCATCTGGTGGTGTTTGCTGTATTTTTGTTCCTGGTGTTCGTGCCCTGACCCGGCCGGAGGAAACTGACAATGATGAGCGCCAAATCAGATGTTCAGGTCGACACACCGGAGGTGCGTGTCACCGAGTGGCGGCTGGCGCCGGGGAGCGCCACCGGGCATCACATTCATGAGATGGATTATGTCATTGTTCCCGTGACGGCCGGCGAAATGACCATCGTGGCCCCCAACGGAGAACGCTCCAAGGCGCAGCTCGGGCCCGGCAAATCCTATTTCCGCAAAGCCGGGGTCGAACATGACGTGCTCAACGAAAGTGCAACGGAAATCGTGTTCCTTGAGGTGGAGCTGAAACCATAAAGCCGCCATTTACGGAATTGCCACCGATCTGCCTCAAATATCCGCCATCAAAACCCCCGCGGGAGTGGTCGGAATGCTGAAAATTGCCTCGAAATTTGCGATGGATATATTCCCGTCGGTGATTGCGACCATCCTCGGGGCTTATATCGTCAATCATTACATCAATTCGAAGCCTGCTGACGCGCCGACCGCCGCCGCAGCGTTGTCGGCTGCGCCGAAGAAGGCCGACCTCAAGCGCGATTCCAAGCCGGCTGAGAAATCTGCCGATCTCGGCAACACTCCCGAACCGGGCGTGAGAGCGAAGGGTATTTCCGAAAAATCCGTCATCGACAGGTCGGCCGTGGAAAAGGCCGCCGCTGAAAAATCGGTCGTTGACAAGCCGGCAGAAAAGCCCGCCGACAAGCCTGCGGAAACCGCGAGCATCCCAGCGGACACGCGCCGTCATCCCGGAAACCCGCGCGAAAAGGCCGTCGCCAAGACCATTCCGGCGCAGCCCGTGGCGCCAGTGGTCGAGCCGGTCGTTGCCGCGCCGAATACCGCCCCGCCGGTCGAGGCCGCGATCACTCCGGATCGCGACGCCAACGATCTGGCGCGTGCAGCGATCGAACGCCTGCGCGGCACGTCCGACAGCTCGCCACGCGCGCAGGAAACCGTTCGCCTGCCGGATCCGCCCCGTGTGATCGCCGCGCCGGCAGCGCCGTCGGTGGCCTCGCCGTCAATTCAGCCGCTGCCGCCACCGATTCTGGTCTCGACGCCTCCCGCAGAGACATTCGATGCCCAGACCAAATCATCCTACCCGGTCACGGCGCGGGGGGACGATCCGCGACGCCCGACGCCGCCGGCCGATATTCCCGACCCCAAGCCGCTCGATTTGCGTGCCGACGCGATACCCCCCAAGCCGCGCACGAACGTCGCCGAGGACGTACTGTCGGCGGCGAAATCGATGTTTCACTCGGTCTTGCCGCATAAAGAAGCTGACCAGGATAGCGACGGACCTAACCGGTTCTGATCGAATCAGAACCGGGGCGCTTGTCAGTGGTGTTGCCGCGTTTTCTTCGCGCGAACCGGTCCCACTTCGCTCAATCGCTTCAGAATGTTTCGTAGGTCTGGCCGGCCTTGCCGCCGACGCGGGCAAAGCCGCTTCGCGCGGCCTCGTCCTTGGGGCGCAGATTGATGGCGCGGCCATATGAGCCGGCGGCCTTGGTCTTGTCGCCCAGACGTTCATAGGCGAGCCCCCGGGTAATCCAGATCTGCGCGTTCTGCGGGTCGGATTGGACCGCCTCGTCGAGATCGGCGGCGGCGTCCTTGGCCTGGTCCAAAGCGAGGTAGCTGAGCGCGCGGGCCAGCAGCGGTTCGGCGTGCTGCGGGGCGAGACCGTTCGCCGCCGTGAAATCGTCGATCGCAAACTGATGCTGTTTTTCGCCCTGATACAGCAGGCCGCGGTTGTAATACGCTTCGGCATTATCGGGACGCAGGCCGATCGCCTTGTTTAAATCCTCAAGCGCCAGCGGCGCCTGGTTCAGCGCCTTGTAGACCATGCCGCGGCCGAGCCACGCCGGAGCGTAACCGGGATCGAGCGCCAGTGCGCGTTCGTAGTCAGACATCGCCTGATCGAGCCGCTTGGTCTTGCGATAGATCAGGCCGCGATTGGCGAACGCTTGGCCGTAATTGGGATCAAGGTCGATCGCCTTGTTGAAATCGGCCAGCGCCTCCTCGGTTTTTCCGGCCTGCGCCAGCACCGAGCCGCGCATATTGTAGGCCTGCGGATCGTTGGGATTGTTTTTGATGGCCTCGGTGAGCGAGGCAATGTTGCTGGACGAGGTCAGCTGCGGAGGTTCTTCGCGCTGCTCCGTCGAGGACGACAACGATCCGAGGGTGATCGAACAGCCGCAAAGCGCGATGGCGACCAACGCGATCGGCGCACATGCGCAGCGACCGAGGCGCGACGCTCCGGAATAGGCATAGGGAACCGGAATGGCCATACTGCAGAACACTCACGCGGCTAACCCGGTATTGGTAACCTGCTGGCGCGTATTCCGCAAAAGCTGCGATCAGAATACGCAGGTTACGAAAGTATAGTCTTTCGCGCGACAAGCCGGGTCCGCACTCGGATCAGGGCCAAGGAATTGTTTGCCCAGAAAATGGTTTGCGCAAATTAATGTTCTGCACAAAACAACAACGCGGGCACAAGGCCCGCGTCATAGGATTCATATCCAACAAAACGTACGATCAGCGCGGTCCACGAGGGCCAGCGCCGGGGCCGCCACGACCGCCACCGGGACCACCGCGCTCGGCACCTGGACCGGCGCCGAACACCGGCTTCGGTTTCATCGGCAGCAGCCCCTCGCGCTGTAGCTTCTTGCGGGCGAGCTTGCGCGCACGGCGCACCGCTTCGGCCTTTTCGCGGGCCTTCTTCTCGGAGGGCTTTTCGTAGTGACCGCGGAGCTTCATCTCGCGGAAAATACCCTCACGCTGCATCTTCTTCTTCAGCGCCTTGAGGGCTTGATCGACATTATTATCGCGAACGAGAACCTGCACGCGGCATCCTCTTTCAATTGATCGGATTGGATTCTGGTAGAGCCAAAGGGCCGGCAAAAACGCCATGCCCCTAACCCTGAGCGCGCGGATGTATCAGACAAAGGTGGCAATGTCCACCGGCGGAAAGGCAAATAGGTGGTAATCCGTTTGCCGATCCGGTCTTCATCAGGTCCTGTCAGGCCCTTTGGGGCCGATCAGACGGTTTTTGGCGGCACCGCTCCAACCTGCGTCACATGGCCCATCTTGCGGCCCGGCCGCGGCGGGCCCTTGCCGTAAAGGTGAACGGTCGCGCCCGGGACGGTCAGCCATCGCTCATAGCTGTCGATCTCGTTCCCGATCAGGTTGGTCATGGTAACCGGGCCGTGACGGACCGGCTTGCCGAGCGGCCAGCCGGCGATGGCGCGGATATGCTGCTCGAACTGCGAGATCGACGCGCCGTCCAGCGTCCAGTGCCCGGAATTGTGCACGCGGGGTGCGATCTCGTTGACCAGAACCTTCGCCCCGCCAGCCTCCTGCACCACGAACATCTCGACCGCGAGCACGCCGACATAATTCAGGGCATTGGCGATCTTTTGCACGATAGCGCGCGCCTGTTCCGCCAGCGCTTCGGAGATCGCGGCCGGCGCGCGGGAGGTCTTCAGGATGTGGTCGCTATGCTCGTTTTCGGTGACGTCGAAGCATTCGACCTGGCCGTCGGCAGAACGCGCGGCGATTACCGAAATCTCGCAGGCGAAGGGAACGAAGGCCTCGAGGATCGCGGATTTTGTGCCGAGGTCCTGCCAGACCTGATCCGGATCGTCGCCGTCGCGGATGATCGCCTGACCCTTGCCGTCATAGCCGAAGCGGCGGGTCTTGATCACGGCGGGGAGTCCGATTTTTCCGATCGCCGCGCGCAGCCCGTCCGCCGATGACACTTCGGCATATTCGGCGGTGCCGATGCCCAGCCGCTTCACGAAGTCCTTTTCGATCAGACGATCCTGCGTGGTTTCCAGGATCTTGCGATCCGGCAGCACCGGGCGGCGCGCCGCCAGGATCATTGCGGAGGCCGCAGGCACGTTTTCGAATTCGTAAGTGATGACGTCAATGTCATTGGCGAACAATTCGAGTGCCTCGACATCGGCATATTCGGCGCAGGTCGCATTCAGCACGACATCGAAGGCAGGCGAATCTGGATCCGGCGAGAACACCTGGCATCGCAGCCCGAGCCGCGCCGCGGCCATCGCCAGCATCCGGCCCAATTGTCCGCCGCCGAGAATTCCGATGCTGTCGCCGGGCTTCAGCTTTATCTGTTTGGACGCCGTCACGCAGATCCCTCCGGGCGTTCGGCGACCGCCTCGGTCTGCTGCTTGCGCCAGGCGACAAGCCGGCCCGACAGCGCGGGATCACTCACCGCCAGCACGCTGGCGGCGAGCAGCGCGGCATTGATGGCGCCGGGTTTGCCGATCGCCAGTGTCCCGACCGGGATTCCGGCCGGCATCTGGACGATGGAATAGAGCGAATCGACGCCGGACAGCGCCTTCGATTCAATCGGAACGCCGAAAACCGGAAGCTCCGTCAATGACGCGGTCATGCCCGGGAGGTGCGCGGCCCCCCCGGCGCCGGCGATGATGATCTTGAAGCCGGCCGCCTTGGCGCCCTTGGCAAAGGCGAACAGCCGGTCGGGGGTACGATGGGCGGAAATGATGTGTTTCTCGCTGCCGACGCCGAGCGCGGTCAGGGTTTCGGCGGTGTGGCGCATGGTATCCCAGTCCGACTGGCTTCCCATGATGATGGCTATCGGGGCGCTCATGCGATCAATTCTTTTCGGGAATCCAAAAACATAGCCGGATTATAGGATCGGCCCAAGGTTCGGCAAGCGTGGCAAGGGGTCCGGAATGGACTATCCTGTCTTGGTGAAGACCGGCAAGCCTTCTTGAGGAAAAGTCTTGGTGAAGTTCCTGAGTTAAAGATGCCCATGAATAAGAAAACCAAGGCACCCGCACCAGGGGCCGCGAAGCGCCGCAAAGGCGCGAAGGACGCGCGCAAACCGCCGCAGCACGCCACATCGGTGCTGCCGGCAGCGCCGAATGACGCCAAAGCGACGATTCGCCGGCTCAGGGCCCAGTTGGCGCAGGCGCAGGCGCGCATCGACCGATTGGAGGCGTCGGCGGATACTGATTTCCTGCTGGATATTCTCAACCGGCGCGGTTTTGAACGCGAACTCAACCGCTCGGTTGCCTACATCAGGCGCTATCATGCGAGCGGCGCGGTCATCGTGCTTGACGTTGATCGCCTCAAGCCGATCAACGATGCCTTTGGGCACGCGGCGGGCGATCAGGTGCTCAAGGCCGTTGTCGCCGTGCTCGCGCGGCACGTGCGCTCCTCCGACGTGATCGGGCGGCTCGGCGGCGATGAATTCGCGTTGCTGTTGTGGAATCTGAGCGAGACCGACGCCCGCGCCAAGGCGGCCTCACTGGAACAAGCCATCGATGGGCTCAGCTTCATGTTCGGCGGCCGCTGCGTCAGCGCGGGCGCCTCCGCCGGCATTGCGATTCTCGGCCCGCATGCCGAAGCGGGCTGGGCGCTGGAAGAGGCCGACCGCGCGATGTATATCCGCAAGGCACAACGGCGCCATGAGCCTGAGTTGATCCGTGATCGCTGATGTTACAGTCCGCTTAGATCGTCCGGCACGCTGCCGAATTTCTTCAGCAATTGAGCATCGCTGAATTCGCCGATCATCGGATCGCCGGTGCGGCTGAAGGCGACCGCCCCGATGCTTCCTGGGGCCTTGGACAGTACTTCGGCACGCCGCAATGCTCCTGACGAACTCTGGCACTCTTCCGCCGCCCCCGCGACCGGCGAACCGCTATCGTCCTGCAGGAATGGCAGCGCGACGTAATAGGTGACATCGGCCATGGTATCGCTCCCGTGGGTCGCGCGGGTCTGGGTCAGGCGCTAAGCCGCGTCGTCCTTGGCTCGCAGCCGTTTGGCCGCGGCGCGGCCGTTGCAGCCGCCTGTAGCTCCAGCAGTTCGGCTTCCAGATACTCGTTCGCCATGATCAGCGCCTTGATCGTGCTGCGCGTGTTTCCATCGCACATCGCGATCGCCTGGTCGCAGGCCTGCTCGTAACGACTGACGTCAGACAGGGAAGCAGTCTCGGACATGATGAAATCCCCCGGATTGGTTGGTGGCGGAATTCATGTTCCTATTTTGTTCTTTTGGAGTCAAGTTACTTTCCCGTTTTGGTCTTTGCTTGGCGGGGTGTTGCGTCAAAGCCGCTAAATACACTTTTGCACATTTGTTCCGGAACGAAATGCCGGTTCCCGCGTGATGCTATTTGGGCTGGGCGGTTGCGTGGGGAAATCCTGTGGTCAGTAAAAGCTATTTAACGCGTCAGGCGATGACACTCGTCAAGTTTGCCCAATCAACTTCAGACCCCAAGGTCTTGACGGCATTGGTCGAGAAGGCAGCGGAACTCAAATCTCAAGCAGACGAGGCAGGGCCGTCATCCGACCTAAGTCCGCTGGCCCCGGATGTTGAATACCGCAAGAGTTAAGGTCGCCGTTGCCAGCCGCCGAGCGCCACGTTCACGGAAGCGGCATCCGGAACGTAAAACGCGTCTCTTCCGGCGAGGACGTCACATCGATGGTTCCGCCATGGGCGCGGGCGATTTCGGAGGCGATGTAGAGTCCCAATCCAATGCCTTGATGGGTGTCCTGCGCCGATACGCGATGGAACGGTTGAAACAGCCGCTCCATCGCATGGGCAGGGATCGGTTCGCCGGAATTGGCGACCGATAGTTCAAACTCACCGACTTTCGTGGTCGCGCGCACGTGGACCGGCGTCGCGGCTGTGCCATGGGTGACCGCATTACCGAGCAGATTGGAAAACAATTGCGCGATGCGCCCGGCGTCGCAATCGACCTGTTGTGTCAAATCGAACTCGGCCTCGATTCTTC
>Ga0210400_10001580_pt1 | contig 22350 bp, 19 predicted proteins | sample IncBWH26MmetaG_FD_155456 | JGI IMG/M metagenome (GOLD analysis project Ga0210400, IMG submission 155456) | Forest soil microbial communities from Barre Woods Harvard Forest LTER site, Petersham, Massachusetts, United States - Inc-BW-H-26-M | ecosystem: Environmental > Terrestrial > Soil >...
ACGAACGTACTATACAATATATTGATAAGCAGATGGCCGATATCTCGGGTATTGTAAAATATTTTGAAGATACGATGCAAAACTACAAATCAAGCAAAGCTATCCTGGATTTAGGCAGGGAAGAACAAAATTATTACAATAAGCTTACCACTTTTGAAAATCAAAAAGTTGCACTTAACCTTCAGATTCAATCCGCAAACGACCTTGAAAAATATGTTATTGAAGGAAATGACCCGCAGTTTTTACCTCCATCGGCTTTTGTGGTAGGAAGTAACGACGCGTTTTTATCAAAAGAAGCGGGGCATTTATATGCGCTTCAAACCCAATTAAACGATGCAAGGAATTTTGCCAAAGAGAAAAACTATTCGCTCGAGCAATTGGAGAACACCATTAAAAAAACAAAACAAGATATACTTGTTTACATAAGTAATAACAGAAACGCCATAAAAAAAACCATTGCGCACCTTGACGAAGAAATAGATTCATATATAGGAAGTATCCGTACAATACCACAAAAGCAAAGAGACCTTTTAGGAATTCAGCGCCAACTCGGGGTTAATGAAGGACTGTATAATTTCTTGCTCACAAAAAGAGCTAACGTAAGTATTGCCCGCGCAGCTATTTTACCCGAAACAAAAGTAATCGAAAGCCCGAGGCCTTCCGGAAAAGTGTATCCCGATAAAAAGAAAATTACTATGCAATATGTGTTTGCAGGGGTAATTATAAGTTTATTGATTATTTTAATAAGATTCTTCTTCTTTACAACTATACAAAATGTATTGGAGTTAAAAGAGATGACTACCACGCCTGTAATCGGCGATTTGGTGTTTGTAAAGAAAATGTCGCCAACCGGTATTATTGTTGATGAAGAGCCAAAATCGCATATAGCTGAAAGCTTCCGTACGCTTCGGACGAACCTGCAATATTTAAATACTATGCCGGGCCCGAAAATAATCCTGCTTACTTCCAATGCACCCGGTGAAGGGAAAACTTTTTGTTCGATTAACTTGGCCACCATGTTAGCAAAAGCCGGCAAAAAAGTGTTATTGCTTGAATTGGACTTGCATAAACCGCGCGTTCAAAAAGCACTTGAAATGACGGCTGATATAGGTATCAGTACAATTGTAGTAAAGCAAAATACAATCGAAGAATGTATCCGTCATACCAAAATAGAAAAATTAGATGTGCTTCTTTCGGGGCCGATTCCTCCTAACCCTTCAGAGATGGTTCTTTCTAACGAGATGAAAGAAATTATTAATTACGGAAAAAGCTATTACGATTATGTTTTAATTGATACTCCGCCTGCAGGTTTAATAAGTGATTCTATTTACCTGATGCAGTATGCTGATATTTCTTTATTTGTATTAAATACCAAGTTTGCCAATAAGGGCGTTGTGAATTTTATTGACGAATTAGTAGAAACCAACCAGATTAAAAACTTTGCTTACGTACTTAACGGAGTTAAACGCCGCCGCTCGGGCTATTACTATACCAAATACAGCTACCGATACGGAGCCGGTTACGGATATGGTTATGGCTACGGATATGGTTACGGCTACGGTGGCGGTAATTACGGAACAAGCTACGGCTCGCGCTACGGAGGAAAAAAATAAAATTTACACATGCACGCTCCCGATATAAAAGATTTACTGCTTTTGCATACTTCTGAACTGAAAGATGCACTTGCCCTTATTGATAAAAACGCGCAGGGAATAAGTTTCATCATTGATGAAAAAAATAAATTGCTCGGTATTCTCACCGACGGAGATATACGCCGCTGCATTTTAAATGGAACAACCCTTGATACAAGCGTTGAAAAGGTAATGCAAACAAAATTTACTTCTTTGCCCGTTACTACCGCACAGGAAATTGTTCAAAGCAAACTTTCTGATAAAATACGGCACATTCCATTAGTAGATGAAAACGGGAGTGTAGTTGATTATGCCTGCTTTTCTCGCATGCATCGTACGCCAATCATGCAACCTTTACTGAACGGAAACGAGCTTGCTTATTTATCGGACTGCATACAAACCGGGTGGATTTCTTCGCAGGGCGCTTATGTAAAACGCTTTGAAAAAGAATTTGCAGAATTTTGTGGCGCACAATACCCCGTAGCTGTAAGCAATGGAACGGTTGCCTTGCATTTGGCGCTCGCTGCATTTGATATTAAGAAAGGGGATGAGGTCATCGTTCCTGATTTAACTTTCGCAGCTTCTATCAACGCTGTTGTTTATACAGGAGCAACACCTGTTATTGTTGATGTGGATAAAACAACCTGGACAATTTCAATTTCTGATTTAGAAAAAAATATCACTCCACGCACAAAAGCCATAATGCCCGTGCATTTATACGGGCACCCGTCGCACATGGATGAAATTATGGCCATTGCCAAAAAGCATAATTTGCTGGTGATTGAAGATGCCGCAGAAGCAATTGGTGGAAAATATAAAAACAAACACGTAGGAAGTTTTGGTGATGCCGCCACCTTCAGTTTTTTCGGGAATAAAACAATTACTACCGGAGAAGGCGGAATGGTTTTCTTTAAAGATAAAAAAACCTACGAAAAAGCAATTGTACTGCGCGATCACGGTATGAGTAAAGAAAAAAAATACTGGCATGAGTACGTGGGCTTCAATTATCGCATGACGAATATGCAGGCAGCTATCGGCTGCGCGCAATTGGAACGCATTAATGAGTTTATAGAACAAAAAAGAAAGCTTGCCGGTTTTTACAATAAAACATTGGCCGAAACGGGAAATTTTATTTTGCCTCCGCAGGAAAGCTGGGCAGTGAACGGATATTGGTTGTATACTGCCATTTTAAAAGAAAGTGCCAATATCTCGCGCGATACGCTGATGGAAAAAATGTTGAAGAACGGAGTAGAAACCCGCCCCGCTTTTTATCCTTTGCACGAAATGCCTCCCTATAAAAATTATCCTTCAAAAAGTTCTTTCGAAAATTCAAAACATATTTCGGTGCAGGGAATCAGTTTTCCTTCATCGGTAAACATTACACAGGAAGAACTGGATAATATCGCGCACGCTTTACATTCTATTTTTCAAAATCATCATATATCCGCTTAAGGTATGAACTTTCCCGTTTTAGTTATCGGCCTCGGTTCAATGGGGAAACGCCGCGTAAGAAACCTGCAGGCGCTGGGTTTTATGAATATTTTCGGATTCGATAAACGCGAAGACAGAACAAAAGAAGCAAATTCTGTATATAAAATAACTGCCTTTACAGATTTCGAAGAAGCGGTTAAAAAATCATCTGCCAAAGCGTTTATTATTTCTCTTCCTCCTGATATCCATCACATCTACATGAAAAAGGCGATTGAATTGAACATTCCTTTTTTTATTGAAGCAAGCGTGGTTGATACCGACATGGAAAAAATTATCGCAGATGCTAAACAGAAAAAGGTTTTTGCCGCGCCTTCGTCAACCATGTATTTTCATCCGGCTATTCAAAAAATATTTGAAATCGTAAAAAGCAATTACCTCGGTAATCTCAGCAACATTATGTACCACATGGGAAACTATCTTCCCGATTGGCATACGTATGAAAAAGTAAATGAATTTTATGTTTCTAAAAAAGAAACCGGGGGCGCAAGAGAAATCGTCCCGTTTGAATTAACCTGGATGACCAAACTTTTTGGTTTTCCGAAACAAATCGTTTCAACAGTAAAAAAAACCATTGAGATTGAAGGCGCATCTTTAATTGACGATACCTACAACAGCATTTTAGATTACGGAACTTTTACTATGATGCTCACTGTTGATGTGGTTACGCGTCATGCAACACGCCGGCTTTTAATTAACGGCTCTTTACGTCAGTTGGAGTGGGATTGGAATACAAATGAAGTGCAGGTTTTTCATCACGACAGACAAGAATGGGAAGTTTTTACCTATGAGGCTATTGCAGCGGCCGGGGGGTATAATAAAAACATCACCGAGCAAATGTATATTGATGAGATGCACGCTTTCTTTAGGGGAATTGAAAACCCTGCGACGTATATAAATACTTTGGAAGAAGATCACAAAGTGCTGAAGCTTCTTTACCTGATGGAAAAATCGTACGCCGAGAAAAAATTTGTTGAGGTTAAATTATGATTGCCCTCCTTATAACCGCCCGTATGGGCTCCAGCCGACTTGCGCAAAAGCATTTAAAAGAGGCAAATAAAAAACCTTTGTTGTATTGGCTCATTAAACGTTACGAGTACGAATTTGCCAATGAAATTAAAGAAAACAAAGTTTGTCTGGTAATCGCTGCTTCCGAAAAACCGGAGAACAAAAAATTTTCGGTAGTAACAGAAGGAACGAGTTGTAAAGTAATTCAGGGAAGTGATACCAATATTCCACTAAGGCATTTGCAATGCGCCAAAGAAGTTAATGCAACACATATAATTTCTATCGACGGCGATGATATACTTTGCAGTAAGCAGGCGGCCCGCGTTTTATACGGTCAAATGATGAAGGATAAAGTGCATAATTTTTTCACTGCGGTTGGATTGCCTTTGGGAATGAATCTTTCCGGGTATTCAACAACCTACCTGAAAGAAAGTTTAAATGCACAAAGCAATAAAAAACTGGAAACCGGCTGGGGAAGAATTTTCAGGAATCCTAAAACATGGAGTGTTACACTGGGAAAATACGATATCATGGGTGATTTGCGTTTTACCCTGGACTACGAAGAGGACGCAAAGTTTTTTTGTGAAGTGATAAATCATCTGAAAGAAAAAATAATTTCCATCAGCGATACAGAGCTGATTAATTTTGTGCAGGAAAATAAATTATTTGAAATAAATGCTTCGTTAAAGGATATTTATTGGGAAAATTATAATTCAGAAAAACAAAAGGAGCTGGATGAGCAAGAATAAGGATTATCAAAAACGTTTACATGCCGTAATTCCCGGCGGAGCGCATACCTATAGTCGCGGCGACGATCAATACCCCGAGAATGCACCTTCAATTTTGGAAAATGGCAAAGGAGCTTATGTGTGGGATGCGGAAGGAAATAAGTTCCTGGATTACGGAATGGGATTGCGTTCCATAACCGTTGGTTACGACTATGATGAAATTTCAGCCGCAGCATTTGAAGCAATTAAAAAGGGAGTGAACCTTACCCGCGCTTCGGTTACTGAATTAGAAGCAGCGGAGCTAATGGTGAGTTTATTCCCCTGGGCACAAATGGTAAAATTCGGAAAGAGCGGTTCAACTGTTACAACTGCCGCCGTAAAATTATCGCGTGCGTATACGGGAAGGAAGCATGTAGCGATGTGCGCCGAACATCCGTTCTTTACTTATGATGATTGGTTTATCGGTACGACTCCAATGGACAAAGGAATTCCGCAGGAAAGCAAATCCTTCAGCCACCGCTTTAATTATAACAACATCGAATCGCTTGAGAAAATATTTAATGAAAATCCCGGACAAATTGCCTGTGTAATTTTAGAACCTACAACGTTTATGAACCCTTGTCCCGATTCTAAAACTATGTTGGACAAACCCGAATGCAAAAAGCACATTGATAAATCGAAACATTTTTTACACCAGGTGCAGGCTTTGTGTAAGAAGAATGGCGCAGTTTTTATTCTGGATGAAATGATAACCGGTTTTCGTTTTGATTTGCATGGTGCAATGAATTTATTTGACATAGAACCCGACTTAGCCACTTTCGGAAAAGGAATGGCAAATGGTTTTCCGCTTTCGGCGCTGATTGGAAAAAAGGAAATAATGAACCTTGGTGGCATTTTGGAAGAAGGGCAGGAGCGCGTATTTTTAATTAGTACCACACACGGCTGCGAGATGAGTTCGTTGGGCGCATTTATAAAAACAGTAGAAGTTTACAAAAGAGAAAAAGTAACGGATCATTTGTGGGACTACGGAAAAAAATTAATTACCGGAATGAATACCATTGCCAAAGATTTAGGCGTCGAAGAATATTTTGAGATTGGTGGTTATTCGGTATCACCGGTATATTTTACGAAGGACAAGAATAAAAATGTTTCGATGGACTTTCGCACGCTGTTCTCGCAGGAGATGATTAAAAACGGAGTTTTGATTCCCTGGGTAGCGTTATGTTATGTGCATAAAGAAGAAGAATTGAAACTTACGTTGGCAGCAACAGAAAGAGCGCTTACGGTTTACAAAAAAGCTTTAGAAGGTGATGTTAAAGATTACCTCGTGGGTAAGGCAATTAAACCGGTGTTCAGGAAGTATAATTAGTTTTATACTTTAAACAAAGAAACGCCTACTCATAAGTCCTTTAAAAATAATCACCACATTTTTCCGAAGAGATAGCAACTAATCAAAAAACCTCCTTATATTTGAAGGTTATTTTTTAATCAATGCAGGAGATCACAACCCTTACTGAAGGCAGAAAATTATATCCTTACCAGGAAGAAGCGGTTGCCAATATTTACAGGAAACTTGCCGAGCTTCCGGATAACGGAAACCTGCTTTTTCAGTTACCTACGGGCGGAGGAAAAACAATTATTTTTTCGGAAATAGCCAAACGCTACATTGCCGAACGCGGAAAAAAAGTTTTGATTCTTACACACCGTATCGAACTATCGCAACAAACATCCGACGTCCTTTCTGATTTGGGAATTATCAATATGGTAATTAACAGCACGATTAAAGTTTTGCCGCGTAATGATGAAAACCTTGCTTATACTGCATTGATAGAAACGCTTAACAACCGTTTGCACGATGAGGATAATTTAGATTTTTTACATGATATCGGCCTGGTAATTGTGGATGAAGCGCACAACAATTCCTTCCGCAAAGTGTTTAAACATTTTAACGCGGTAAATATTTTGGGTGTAACAGCAACACCTTTAAGCAGCAATAAAAAATTACCGTTATACGATACGTATGATGATATTATTATCGGCCAAAGTATTTCCTCGCTGATTGAAAGCACACATTTGTGTGAGGGAATTACTTACACATACGATGTGAATTTAAGCTCGCTTAAAGTTGGTTATACGGGAGAGTTTACCACCGCTTCTTTGGAATTATTATACAGCAACCCGTACATGCAGGGCAAACTGGTGCAGGCTTATGAAGAAGCTGCATTGGGAACCAAAACACTTATTTTTAACAGTGGAATTATTTCGAGCCGCATGGTCTATGAGGCCTTCAAGAAAAAAAATTATCCGGTAAAACATCTCGACAGTACTTTCAGCGACCGTGAGCGAGCCGAAACTTTAGATTGGTTTCATAATACAAAAGATGCTATTCTTACCTCGGTAAGTATTTTAACTCATGGTTTTGATGAACCGGATGTAGAAACAATTATCCTTAACCGCGCAACCAAATCGCTTACGCTTTACCACCAAATGATCGGACGGGGCAGTCGAATCACCCCGGTAAAAAGGCAATTTAAAATTATTGATTTAGGAAATAACGCGCGCCGTTTTGGTTTGTGGCAACAGCCTATTGAATGGAAACACGTATTCGCCGCGCCGCATTTGTATTTAGAGCATCGTTATAAAGACGAGTGGGATTATGAAATGGAGCGCGACTATGACATGCCTGAAGAAATCAAACAACGGTTTTTAAATTCATCGTCGGAAGAATTTATGGTACGTGATAAATACATGCAATGCGTTAAAAAAGGGCTGAAACCTCAATTGGTACTGGAGGAGTCTGTGGAAGAGCATTTTCATAAAATTCAGGATAACGCTTCGTGCTTTGAAGAGGGAATGGAACTTTTTCAACTCTTGCAGGAGGAAGTTAAATACCGCGTAAAACAATTTACTAAGTGTATTAACGCAACACCCAATTATGCCGACTGGGCTTACCAGAATTATGTTTCTAAACTCAGAAGAAAAGTTGTCATCCTGTTTGAAGAATAAAAAGCAAAACATGAAAAAAATAATCGCGCTTTTTTTTGCTGTGTACAGTTTTACTTTTAATGCGCAAACACTTTTTTCAAACGCATTCGGCGATCCTGCAAAGCCCGCGATTGTATTTATGCACGGCGGGCCGGGTTACAATCCCGTTTCATTTGAACTAGGTTGTGCAAATACTTTGGCTGCCGAGGGTTTTTTTGTAATTACGTTTGACCAACGCGGTTGCGGCCGTTCTAAAAAAGATTCTATTCCCGACCATTATAAATTTAATAAAGCCAACGACGATATAAATATTATTCTTAAAAAATACAATGTTGCACAGGCAGTTTTTATCGGCCACAGTTGGGGCGGAACAGAAGCTATCAAGTTTGCGGAAATTTATCCTGAAAAAGTGAAAGCTTTAATTTTAGTTGGTTCACCAATGAATTATCAGCTGGGGTTTAAATCAATTATACAACATTGCGAAGAAAAATTTAAAGCCAAGAAAGATAGTATTGCTTTAAAACAATTGGCGATGGTAAAAAAGATGGACACCACCAAACTTGATTACAGTTCCATGTGTTTTGTATTTGCAGGCAGCAATGGTTTGTATACTCCCGTGCGTCCTTCGACAGAGCGCGATGCAATTTATGACGAAATGAAAAAAAGCAAAAAATTTGAATACGTAAGTAAAATGTCAGGCGACCCTGTGTATGGTTTTTTCATGAATGAACAATATACCACACTCGACATGAATTATTATGTGAAAAAACTCATCGAGAAAAAAATCCCTGTTTATGCCATTTACGGAAAAGATGACGGACTATTTAATGAGAAACATTTCAACATGGTTAAAAATTCCGTTGGCGCAACCAATTTTATTTTAGTAGATGATGCTTCGCACAATGTGTTTTTAGATCAACGCGCTATTTTTGTTGCGCAGGTAAAAAAATGGCTTACTCCGCCACCTGAACCTGAAAAAAAAGGGAAGAAATAATTTAAAATTCGTTGATCCCGTTCACCGTAGTGTACTTCATGGTGTATTTAATTCCGGGGTTAATGTATTTATAAGCACTGTGGCTCATTAAAGCCGCTTCGTGAAAACCGCACAAAATTAATTTAAGTTTATTTTTATATGTATTGATGTCACCAATAGCGTAAATGCCCGGAATGTTGGTGCTGTAATCTTCGGTATTAACTTCAATGGCATTTTTGTCAATTTGTAAATTCCATTGTTCAATCGGGCCGAGTTTGGGGCTGAGGCCGAAAAGTGGAATTAAATCGTCGGCAGCAATTGTTTTTTCTTCTTTGGTTTTTATGTTTTGCACCGAAACTGTTTCCAGGTGCCCGTTGCCTTCAACTTTTAAAAGATTGGTATTTAAAAGCAGATTTATTTTTTCCTCTCCGGCAAGTTTCATCACTTTACTTACAGAATCGGGTGCGCCGCGAAAAGATTCGCTGCGGTGAATAAGCGTTAACTCTTTTGCAATCGGCGTGAGAAAAATGGCCCAATCCAAAGCACTGTCGCCGCCACCCGCCAACACAACTTTTTTATTTCGGAATTTTTCGGGGTCGAGAACCATGTAATCAACGCCTTTTCCGTTTTCAAATTTTTCTAAGCCTTGCGCTTCGGGTTTGCGCGGTTCAAAGCAACCAAGTCCGCCTGCAATAACTACAACTTTGCAGCGTACCTGAGTGCCCATATTGGTGGTTAGCAAGAAATCGCGGTCGCCTTTTTTTTCTAAACTCTCAATGCGTTCGCCAAAAGTAAAAGTAGGATGGAAAGGTTCTGCTTGTTTTTTTAAATGGTCAACCAATTCCTGCGCCATAATAATCGGATAGCCGGGAATGTCGTAAATAGGTTTTTTAGGATAAATTTCGGAAAGTTGCCCGCCCGCTTGCGGTAAATAATCAACAAGGTGGCAGCGCATTTTAAGTAAGCCACACTCAAATATGGCAAACAAACCTACGGGGCCGGCGCCTATAATAGCTATATCGGTTGTAATCATTTCTTGAATTATAGAATTTTTGAGTTATAGAGTTACAATCGAATGGGAAACACTCAATAACTCATTAATCGTATAACTCAACAATTGTTATGCAAAGGTACGAAAGGTTTGTAAAACATCAGTGATAAGTCATAACCAGATATCCTATTAAAAATACGCCTAAGACGGAAGTAAACAGCAGTATCATCCAGGCAAAGGCTTTTACTTCTATGTTTTTTATAAAAATGAACATCAGAGACAATGCTGCGCAAATAAGTATGGCAGGTAAAAATTTAAAAGTAACTGCGCTGTAAATAAAAAAATGTTCTCCTATGCGGGGTACGCATACTTTTTTAAAATCATTCAGTAAAAAACTTTTGTAAATAATAAGGCTGTCGTTTAACACGATTTCTTTACTGTCTTCCGGGTAATCAATAAAAAAAGTGTAATTCTTATTCGTACGGATAAAAACCTCGGCAGGCCTGAAGGTAGCGGGTGTTTCACGCATTTGCTCGGTAGAAGTGGTTTTAAAATACCCGTCGGTAATGGCATCTTTCTCTTCACGGTAAGGCAGAGCCCAATCGATTAAAATTAATTGTGATATCCACAAAAAAGCAATGCTGCTTTTGCGTGCAAAGCGATACAGGCGCGAAGCATAGAGTTCTTTTAAATTGGATTGATGGCGTCTTTCTTTTAATTCAGCGAGCTCTTTGGCTCTCTGCATGCGCTCTTCTATGGGAGGGCCTTCTTTACGAGGCATTTTATTTCTGTTCTACAATGAAGAGGGCGGCTTTTAGAGGGTCAAGTCCGCCATTTTCTCCGGGAACTATAAAAGAAATTATTTCTTTGTTCAACTCAATAGTAAAAACCTCAGCCTTTGGCGCTGTTTCGGCTTTTGGTGAGTTTGTTTTTTTTCCTTCAGTTTCAAATTTTATAACCTGTTTGTAGAATTCATCTCTGAACTGCATCTCCTGAAAAATTTTATTGCTGAGTCCAACGTATTGTATAGCTACGTACCCGGCTTTCGTTTTTGTTATGCCGATTTTTTCTTTTATGCTTTCATCAGAGCTTGTGCTGTAAATAATATATAGCGTATCATTCAGTTTTAATTTTTCACTCAGGGTTTGTGTTTCGGGTATGCGGGTATAAAAAGTTTCCAAGCCGCCTATTTTAATGAATGGTGTTTTTTTGTTTAACTCAACTTTTTTACTAACGCGGTGATTAAACAGAGAAACGGCACTAAGCATATAAGTACCTGGTTTTAAATTTTTTATTACATCCAGATTACCGCTGTGTAAACGATATACAAAAGAAGTGTCTTTTGATTTTACATGCAATTCCTGCCAATAGCAAAAACCATGTATGGTAATTTTATCGTCGGTTTTTACCGAAAGGGAAAGCCGGTGGTTTTGCCCGAAAAAAAACGAAACAAGAAAAACAAAGGTTAATGAAAAAATTACTTTCTTCATACAGATTAAAAATTTACGGCTTCTACCCGTATAATCTGCGGCACGGCCCGTTTAATAGTTTCTTCTATTCCGGCTTTCATGGTCATGCTGCTCATGCTGCAACTTTTGCAGGCCCCGTGCAGCTCCACAAGCACTACATTATCTTCGGTAATTTCAACTAATTCTACATTTCCGCCATCTGCTTCCAGGTAGGGGCGTATAGAATTAAGTGCTTCTTCAATCTTCTCGCGCATGTCTCTTTTTGGGTATACGAAGATAAACAATTTTACCTAAAACAGGCTATTACGCTTAAACCACCCCGTAATACTGTAACGTGGTGCATGGCATTCAAGTACTTCGTGCGATAAAATACTTTCAAATAATACAAGCCGGCCCGATTTAGGTTCAATTTTTTGGCTTGTTCCGTTTTCGGAATAAATGCATAATTCACCTCCGTGTTCGGCCGTCCAATCTTTATTTAAATATAAAACAGAAGATACCAAGCGGGCATCGCTATTTTTAAAAGTGTCAACATGTTTTGCATAATGGGTTCCGGTGGGATAAAAAGCAATATGATGCTCGCTTTTTGAAATATTGAGGAAGAATGTTTTGTTAAAAACTTCAATAACAGGGCTGAGTTTATTTAAATAAATATCAGCAAACAAAGTTTCCTTTTCGGGATCAATCCACTCAATAAAATCACCCCGAACCACAGAGTTTAACCGGTAATTAAGTTTGTTGCCAATACCGGCTTTTTGCAAATAATTTTTACGGCTTTTAATGTTATTTAATAGTAAACATACTTCTTTTCCGGAAATAAAATCATCATAAACCGCAACACTGTTTCTATAAAAGTCTTCGCATATTTTTTCAAGCACATTCATTAACAAAAATTAAGGAATTTTAACAAATTAACGATTTTATTCTTTTCTATTGGTTTTTAATATGTTTACTTTTGCGCCCTTATGAGAAAAACAGGTTTTCTACTCTTAGTTTTAAATAGCCTTTTTGGGTTCTCGCAAGTTTTTAAACAAACAACACCTTATGCGCCTACTGCCCCTCAGCAATCCCCCATTGTGCCTAAAGACAGTATTCGCACGGTTACCGATACCATTGCTATTACCTTAGCTGATGCCGAAGCTATTTTTGTAAAAAACAACTATGCCATACTGGCTGCCAAATATAATGTAGATGCGGCGTATGCCTTGGTGAGGCAAGCCAGGTTGTTTAATAATCCCAATGTATATTTTGAGCCGAGTGTTTATAACAAACAATACATTAATCCGGACGGCAGCACGGGCAAATTCTTTCCTTTAGCTACCGGAACTGCGGGAGACGCAACCTCAACCGGAGATTTTATCCTTAACCTTAGTTGGACTGTTTCACTTGCCCAAAAGCGGATAAAAACAGCCAACGTAGCCAAGCTTAGCGCTGATGTGGCTAAATACCGGTTTGACGATTTAATGAGGAGCCTGTTGTTTTCTTTACGTACAGATTTTATTGATTTATACTTCGGCTTAAAGTCGCTAAAACTATTTGATGAAGAAATTATTACGGTAAAAAATATAGTTGCCGGGTTTGAAATTCAATATCAAAAAGGCAATGCTTCACTTCGCGATATAACCCGCGTACGCGCACTGCTTCTTTCTTTACAAAGCGACAGGTTGGATTTATACACCGCACTTCAGCAAAACTCTGCCAAAGAATTTACGATATTGCTTAATAACCCTAAGAATGTTTACTACAAACCTGTATTAAACGAGGTAGAATTTGACAGCAAATACAATTTTTCAAGTTTGGCATTGACCGATTTAATTGACCAAGCTTTACTGAACCGCCCCGATTTAAAGGCGGATTTAACACAATTAGCAGCGTCTGATGCGAATGTAAAACTTCAAAAAGCAATTGGCGTGCCCGATCTTACCCTGCAACCCGGCACAACCCGAAACAGTAACTACATTCAAAACGACCCTGTATTAGGCTTTGGACTTCCACTTCCTATTGCTAACCGTAACCAGGGGAATATTCAATCGGCCAAATTAGCTTTGGCTTCTGATCAGGAACAGGTAAAGTTAGATTATGTAATCGTACAAAATGATGTGTTTGCTACGTACCAAAAAATACTTGAACTCCAAAAATTAAATGGCACTTTCAGTGCTGATTTCTCTGCCGATTTTCGCACTCTGTTACAGGAGGCAGAAAAGAATTTTAATAAAAAGAATTTATCGCTGTTAGAATTTGTAGATATGTTTGAGAGTTATAAGGCAAGCATGTCGCAATACAATAGTATTAAAAGCCAGCGTTACAGTGCTTTTGAAGAATTAAATTTTAATGTAGGAAAAGATGTATTTAAAAAATAAACTAAAATTAATTTTTGGTATCCCATTTTTATTAGGTATTCTGTTTATTTTTTCTTCTTGCGAAGGCGGAAAAAAAGAAAAAAAACAAGATGACGCTGTTGATATTTCCGACTCGCTGATAAAAAACATGACGGTTGGCATAGCCCGCACAACACAGGTTAGAAGCGAAATCAAACTAACCGGTAAAGTTGTTGCCGACCAAAGCAAACAATTAGATGTTTTCGCTTTAGTAGGAGGAACAGTTAAAAACGTAAATATAGAATTAGGCGATTATGTGCAGAAAGACCAGATTTTGGCCGTAATACACAGCGGAGATGTAGCAGATTATGAAAAGCAGTTTATTGAAGCATCGTCTGATTATGAAGTAGCAAAAAAGAACCAGGCCGTTGCCGAAGATATGTACGCTTCAAAATTAATATCATCGAGCGATTATTTGCAGGCCAAACAAGCGTTTAACAAAGCCGAGGCAGGGCTTACCAAAGCAAAGGAATTACAAAAAATATATAGTGTAAGTAATACCAGTGATTATTTAGTAAAAGCGCCCATCTCAGGTTTTGTTATTGTTAAAAAAATAAATAAGGATATGCAAATTCGTCCCGATAACGGAGACAATATTTTTACCATATCGGAATTAACCGATGTGTGGGTAATGGCAAATGTTTATGAAACCGATATTGATAAAGTGAAGGAAAAGGATACGGTTGCGGTTACCACAATTGCTTATCCTGATACAGTTTATAAAGCAACTATTGATAAAGTGTATAACATACTTGACCCCCAGAGCAGGGTAATGAAAATACGAGTTAAACTTAATAATCCCAATTATTTATTAAAACCCGATATGTACGGCAACGTTGTGGTTAATTATGCCGAGCCTAAAAGAATGATTACGATTTCATCAAGCGCTTTGATTTTTGATAACTCAAACAATTATGTGCTTATATATACCGGCGGTAAAAACTTTAAAGTACAAAAAGTAGATTTATACAAAGCAATAGGAAACAAAGCTTACATACGCAGTGGCATAAAAGAAAACGAAAGAATTGTTACCGCAAACCAGCTTCTTATTTATAACGCTTTAACCAATAACTAATAAAAAGCTGTTATGCATAAATTGGTTAAAAATATTATTACGTTTTCTTTAAAAAACAAGGGGTTTGTTATCATAACAACAATTGTTACAATTATTGCCGGCATCATTGCCTACCTTAAAACACCCATTGAAGCTTTTCCTGATGTAACCAACACACAAATTATTGTTATATCGCAATGGCCGGGGCGGAGTGCCGAAGAGGTGGAAAAATTTGTCACCATTCCATTGGAGATCGCACTAAACCCGTCACAACGAAAAACATCTATACGATCGATATCTTTATTTGGTTTATCTGTTTTAAAAGTAACTTTTGACGACGATGTGGATGATGCATTTGCACGTCAGCAGGTAAATAATTTGTTACGCAATGTTGATTTGCCCGACGGTGTGAGTAACGAAATAGAACCGCCCTACGGACCAACGGGAGAAATATTTCGCTTTACCGTAACGAGCAAAACATTAGGTGTTCGTCAACTTAAAACCATTGAAGATTGGGTAATTGAACGAAATTTAAAATCTGTTCCCGGCATAGCCGATGTAGTAAGTTTTGGCGGAGAAGTAAAAACTTTTGAAATTATTGTAAGACCAACGTTGCTTACTAAATATGACATCACTCCGTTAGAAGTTTACCAGGCGGTTTCAAGAAGTAATATTAATGTGGGCGGAGATGTTATTCAAAAAAATAACCAGGCATATGTAGTGCGTGGTATGGGCTTACTTACCTCTATCTCTGATATTGAAAATATTATTATTGATTATGATGATGGTGTGCCTGTTTTGGTAAAAAATGTAGCTACCGTAAAAGAAAGTGCGCTTCCGCGTTTAGGGCAAGTGGGCAGAGATACGGCTAATGATGTGGTAGAAGGCATTGTGGTTATGCGTAAAGGTGAGAACCCCGGACAGGTTATTACTAAACTAAACGCAAAAATTGCAGAACTGAATGATAAAATATTAACCGGCGATGTAAAAATTAAAACCTTTTATAACCGCGAGGACCTGATAAGTTTTTGCACGCATACCGTTATACATAATTTAGTGGAAGGAATTATTTTTGTAACCGTTATTGTGTTTCTCTTTATGGCCGATTGGCGTACAACGGTTATTGTAGCCATTATCATCCCTTTAGCTTTATTATTTGCGTTTATCTGTTTGCGTTTAAAAGGTATGACAGCCAATTTGCTATCGATGGGGGCGGTAGATTTTGGAATCATAATAGACGGGGCCGTGGTTATGGTAGAAGGGGTATTTGTTGTACTTGACCATAAAGCCTCAAAAGTGGGGATGGAGAAATACAACAAACTTTCCAAACTGGGATTAATAAGAAAGAACGGTGTTGAAACCGGTAAAGCAATTTTATTTTCGCAATTAATCATCATCAGCTGTTTATTACCCATTTTCTCTTTCGAAAAAGTAGAAGGAAAGATGTTTTCGCCATTGGCATATACACTTGGTTTTGCTTTGTTAGGTGCTTTAGTATTTACGTTGTTTTTATTACCTACACTCATCAGCTTTCTGCTTAATAAAAATGTAAAAGAAAAGCATAATATAATAGTTGAATTTATCAATAAAAACGTTATTCGTATTTTCAATAAACTTCATTCAGTGAGAAAAGCAGCCATTACTGTTGCAGGTATTTTTATGGTTGCCGGGTTATATTTGTTTCATTTTCTCGGATCTGAATTTTTACCGCAATTAAACGAGGGTTCCATTTATGTGCGTGCCAATTTGCCTTTAAGTATTTCATTAGATGAATCGGTAAGATTAAGCAATAAAATGCGCAGAGTGTTTATGCAGTTTTCCGAAGTAAAACAGGTAATTTCCCAGGCAGGCCGCCCGAATGACGGAACTGATGCAACCGGTTTTTATAATGTAGAATTTCATGTTGATTTAGTGCCCAAGGATGATTGGAAAAGAAAAATTTCTAAGGTTGAATTAATACGTGAAATGCAGGACAGTTTGGATGTTTTCTCCGGAATTAATTTCAATTTCTCTCAGCCCATTATGGATAATGTAGAAGAAGCGGTATCGGGTGTTAAAGGTTCCATTGCTGTAAAAGTTTACGGAGATGATATGCGGAACATTGAAGGAAGAGCTGTGCAAATACACGACATTTTAAAGACCGTAAAGGGCATCGAAGACCTGGGTGTCATTAGAAATATCGGTCAGCCTGAGTTACGCATTGAATTAGATGAAGTAAAAATGGCACAGTTTGGTGTTGCAACCGCGGATTGTAATGCGGTAATTGAAATGGCAATAGGCGGAAAAGCAGCTACCCAATTTTACGATGGGTTTAAAAAGTTTGATGTGCGTATTCGTTTCAGCAAAGAATACCGAAAAACGGAAGTGGAAATAGCAAATATATTGGTGCCATCAATTAACGGCATAAAAATCCCGTTAAAGGAAATATCAAAAATATATACTACAACAGGGCCATTACTTATTTTTCATGATGACACAAAACGTTTTTGCGCGGTAAAATTTTCGGTACGCGGGCGTGATATGGGCAGTACCATTGCCGAGGCGCAGGATAAAGTGAATGCACAAATCAAAGCTCTTCCTAAAGGGCAATCTATTTTATGGTGCGGCGATTTTGAAAACCAACAACGCGCGCAAGACCGTCTTGCCCATGTAGTGCCGATTACTATTTTATTGATATTTATTATTTTGTTTGGCCTGTTTGGTAATTTTGGCGATGCCGGGTTATTGCTTTTAAATATTCCTTTCGGGTTAGTGGGGGGTATTGTTGCTTTACTGCTTACGGGTGTAAATTTTAGTATATCAGCGGGAATAGGATTTATTGCATTGATGGGTGTTTGTATTCAAAACGGGGTTATACTCATGTCTGTATTTAAAAAACATATTACCGAAGATGGCATGCCTGTTACCGAAGCTGTAAAAAGCGGTGTTGCTGCAAGGGTGCGCCCGGTTGTAATGACGGCTACTATTGCCATGATCGGATTGTTGCCCGCGGCTGTATCAACGGGTATAGGCTCAGAGTCAAGCAAGCCGTTGGCTATTGTAGTAATTGGCGGGCTGTCTTTAGCAACCATTTCTACTTTGCTTATCTTTCCGCTGATATTTGAAAGTATTTACCAACGCAAATACCGGAAAAAATAAAATCCCGGCAGTAAAGGCAATGCCGGAATAATTTTTATGTACCATGAAGAAGGAAATCTTTTCTTTTCTTTTTATTTTCTGTAATTTCTGTTTTTTTTCGCAACAACCAAATCAATGGTACAACCTGGATTCTCTGAACAGAGCCTACTTAAATTCAATGGAAAAAAGGGAAATAGCCTATTCATTTAAAAACATCGGCAGCATTTATAACGGGGACAATAGTATTAAGCAATCTCTTGACTATTACAACCGGAGTTTAAAAATGTATGAGGAAATAAAGGATATGGAAGGCATTGCCAATGTACTTTTTGTCATCGGAAAAATTTACAATATTCAGCAGGATAGAAAGAGGGCCTTGAGTTATAAGGAAAAGAGCACAAAGTTGCAGGAACAGGTTGAGAAGGAAATCGGGAATGCCAATAGGTTGAATAAGCTCGCGTATGAATACAATAAACAAGGCAAAATAAACGAGGCACTGGAGAGTTATTACAAAAGTTTACGAATTTATTTTGAAATAAATGATAAGCCGGGAATCATAAATTCGTTGAATAATATGGGTACTATTTATCTGAACAAAGGTGACAAGAAACAAGGATTGGCATATTATGACCTTAGCCTGAAAATTAAAAAAGACAGTAAGCAAAGGAAAGCGGAAATGGCAACAGAAATAAATAACCAGGACAGAGTGGCTTATTCTTTAGCTAACATCGCGTCAATTTATTTAAAACAAAAAAAGTACGCGCTTGCCGGGCCATATTCAGACACCGCACTTTTAATCGCCAAAGAATACGGATACACCAAAAGTATTTGCAAATCGGAAAGTTTGTTAGCGAAAATTGATTCGGCAGCAGCACTGTTGGTCCTGAATTCAGAGGCTAAAACGACAGCGCTTTTAATCAGGGCACAGGCCCACTATAAGCAATACCTTGTTTTCAGGGATAGTGTAGGTAAACAAAAAACTCAGAGTGCAGCCGGTAAAAAACACCCAAGTAATATGATGCCCGGCGAAAAAGCAGAACAACCCGCGGGCAATATGAATAAAACCGGGTTATTTATTATTATTTCCTGCGGGGTGCTTTTTTTTGCAGCTTATGTTTGTTTCAGGATATTCAAAAACAAGAAGAACAGTTAAAAATAAAATGGCTTAAATCCTAAACGATACCTGTCGAACTCAATTGCTTATATGTTTTGTTTCAACCTTTATAATAACCCCCTTAAATTGTCTTTTTGTCTCGTAAGATAATCATTTAATAATTTTTTCTTGTCAACTTTAAAATTTGAAGAAAGTGGAAATTCTTTTACAACAATTATTTCAGAAGGAATCATATACGCCGGAAGAAGTTGTGAAAGTTTTTCTTTCAGTGTTGAGATTTTTTCAACATCTTTAAATATCGCGAAAGCGAGTAATCTTTTTATTTTTCCGCCGATTTCCAAAGGAAGGCATTCCGCACAGGCTATAAAATCAAATTTTTCCAATGTGATTTTAATTTCGTTCAGCTCAATACGGTACCCGTTAAATTTTATTTGCTCATCCATACGGCCCGCATAGTACAAATAATTATTTTTCAGCACGGCTAAATCTCCCGTATTGAATTTTTCATTTGATAATTGCAGAGTGTGTAAATACCCCTTACCAACCTGCTTTCCCGCAATAATTATCTCACCGTTCTCCAATAAAATATTTTCTGCCGGAAATTTTGAAACGGGTAAAGTGTTTTCATTCAGCATTTCATTGGTAATTTCTGTATACGAAGCGAAAATGGTAGTTTCTGTAGGGCCGTAAGCGTTTACGATACGCGCCTCCGGGAAACGGCTTCTTAATTCTTTAACAAGAGTTACCGGTAAATTTTCTCCCGACAAAACAAATTGATTTACAGATGACAAATTCTGCGCATTAAAATTTTTATCCGCCAGAAACATAGATACGAAGGAAGGGGTGGAGTTCCAGTAAGAACCTTTGTATTTGTTTATTCGTGAGAAGAATAAATTATCACTGATTATTTGACTTGTATTAAAAATAGCCGTGCCCCCGGTTTGCAGTGCTCCGAAAAAATCGGCGAGGGAAATATCAAACAAAAAGGAAGCCTGGTTTATGAAAATTGTTTTTTCGTTTACCTGAAAATTTGCAGTAAACCATTTTATAAACGTAGTAATATTTTCATTTGAAATTAAAACGCCTTTCGGCTCACCGCTGCTGCCACTGGTAAAAATAATATACGCAATACCATCAGCGATTTTATTTAATGTTGACGCTGAACCGACGACAATAAAATCATTTCTGATTACAACCGGCAATTCAGGCGCGTTTTCATAATCACCGCAAATAAGAATTACTGAACTTTTACTTTGCTCGATAATATTTTCAATCCTTTTAGGAGGTAAATCGGGACTAAGCGGAACAAAAGGTAAGTTTTTACGGTAACAGGAAAAAATTGCCGCTAAAAAAAAAGCTTCTTTGTCGCCATAAACTAAAACAGGATGCCCTTGTGGTACTTTTACTTTTTCAAGGGTTTCACAAATTTTATCCGAAAGAGTTTTTAATCCGGTCCATGATAATTCTTTATCGGCAGCTACGAAAGCAATTTTATTTCCGCCGGCTTCTTCTTCCAAAAATATTTTTGTGGCAACATCAAACCTCATCCGCCTCTTTTTTGGTATAAATATAACCCGGCCATGATATAAAAAACCAATCGCATGCTCAGTCCAATTTATTTTTAAGAAAAGCTTTTATTTTTTCCGGCGTGCTGAAGTTTTCTTTGTTTATATCTGTGAAAGAAAAAACAATTGAAAGAGTTTTTTCCAATTCAACTGCTAATTCAGCAAGTGTAATCGAATTTAAAATACCGCTTTCAATAAGTTCATCTGCCTGCGAAGAAATTTTTTTATGCGTAAGGGCAAAGATTTTTTCCGAAACAATTTTTTCTATTTCCGCTTCTGTAAAGCGCATTAATTTTGTTGTAAGGCTTCCCAATATTCGGCTGCTCGGCGCGTATGCGGTATCACAATAGTTCCGCCAACAATATTGGCTACCGCAAAAATTTCATACATTTCTTTAGTATCAGTTCCTGCTTCGTGGCATTTTTCCAAATGATATTTTATACAATCATCGCAACGTAAAACCATGCTGGCAACTAACCCTAACATTTCTTTTGTTTTTACAGGCAATGCTCCTTCTGCATAAGTGTTCGAATCTAAATTATACAAACGCTTAATCACTAAGTTGTCTTTACTCAGTATCAAATCGTTCATTTTAGCACGGTACTCGTTAAACTCTTTTACTTTTGGGTTCACGGGATAAGTATTTATATTTAAATAGTAAAATTGTAAATCAAAAAATCGTCAATTAATACTGCTCTTTAGCGTTGGGGAAATTTTTTGATTTAACGTCTTTAATATATTTTTTAGTGGCATTAATCATTTCATCATATAAACCGGCATACCTTCTTAAAAAACGCGGATTAAACTCGTTAGTCATTCCCAGCATATCATGTGTTACCAAAACCTGTCCGTCAACTTTATTTCCGGCGCCTATACCGATTACCGGAATTTGCAATTCGCCCGAAACCTGCCCTGCAAGTTTTGCCGGAATTTTTTCCAACACCACGGCAAAACATCCCGTCTTTTCTAAGACATGCGCGTTCTCCACCAATTGCTTGGCTTCTTCTTTTTCTTTGGCACGAACCGTGTAAGTACCGAATTTATAAATCGATTGTGGTGTTAATCCCAAATGCCCCATTACAGGAATACCGGCGCTTAAAATTCTTTCTACCGATTCTTTAATTTCTTTTCCCCCCTCTAATTTTACAGCGTGTGCTCCGCTTTCTTTCATAATGCGTATTGCAGAGTTAAGCGCTTCTTTCGAATTTCCCTGGTAAGAACCAAAAGGCAAATCAACTACAATCAATGCCCTGTCGATAGCCCGCACCACCGATGCAGCATGATAGATCATCTGGTCTAAAGTTACCGGCAAAGTAGTTTCGTGCCCGTGAATCACATTACTGGCGCTGTCGCCTACCAGGAGCACATCAATACCCGCATGATCAAGTATTTTGGCCATGGTATAATCATAGGCTGTAAGCATAGAAATTTTTTCGCCCCTGCGTTTCATCTCCAATAAAACGTGGGTAGTTATCTTTTTAAACTCTTTTTTTGCTGCCGACATGCCGGTTATTTGTTAAATCCTACCATTTGCCAAAAATTGACCCCCGAGGGACAAAACAAATGTAGCCATTATCCCGATAGCTATCGGGATTACAGATAAAAAACTTACTTTTGTATGCTATGCTGAAAAAGGCTTTTTTTATAACATTTCTCGTTTCTTTTTTTGTGAGTTGCCACAACAAATTAGAGATTCTGGCACCTTATAAAGAAAGTGTTGCGGTTTACGGTTTATTAAACCAGGATGATACTGTTCAATACGTGCGTGTGCAACGTGTATTTTTGGGTGCGGGTAATGCCTTTACCATGGCACAAAATCCGGATTCGGCCTATTACAAACCGGGGGAAT
>Ga0210400_10001581_pt1 | contig 22328 bp, 21 predicted proteins | sample IncBWH26MmetaG_FD_155456 | JGI IMG/M metagenome (GOLD analysis project Ga0210400, IMG submission 155456) | Forest soil microbial communities from Barre Woods Harvard Forest LTER site, Petersham, Massachusetts, United States - Inc-BW-H-26-M | ecosystem: Environmental > Terrestrial > Soil >...
GCTGCGCAGCGCTGTGCTTGCGGGCGTGCTGAATGCCGTGCTGGACGAAAAGGTGAACGTCGTTAATGCGCCGGCAGTGGCTGCGGCAAGAGGCTTGACCGTGGAAGAACAGACTCGCAGGCGCGAACATGGCTTCCCAAACACTCTGGAAGTCTCCGCACTGCCGGAAAAAACCGGATCAGCAGCAGGATTTACCGCCGAAGGCACCGTACTGCATGATGGTTCGCCCCGCGTTCTCCAGATCGAAGGTATTCCGCTGGAGGCGCAACTGGAAGGCACCATTCTTTATCTGAGGAACCGCGATGAACCTGGCGTCATTGGCCAGATCGGAAGCACACTTGGAAAGCTCGGAGTGAATATCGCTACGTTCGCGCTCGGCCGGCGCGAAGCCCAGAGCGGGGCCGACGCCGTTTCCCTTGTTCGCGTAGACGGCGAAGTGTCAGCCTCGGTCCTTGGGCCGATCCGCGCGATTCCCGCCATTACCGAGGCCAAGCTCTTGCGTTTAGGCTAGATAGAGTTTATTTGGTTTGCCGCAGGTACCATCCTTCCGCTAAAGATGTCCTCCTTAACCCGATACGAATGTCGCTTCGTTGAAGCGGGAAAATCTCGGCGTGGGGCGACGGAAGCAGGCAAGTACTGGTCCTTGCGGTACGAAGTATCTGAAAAAGGTCTGGATTAAATCGAAACAACTTGACTTGACATACTCGGGGAACCTGTTCTAAAAGCTACCTCAACGATAGATTCAGTCGAGTGGCTGGTGAGGTTGCCCGGGGATCACTTATATCTCGTTCATGGTGTTGAGTTGGCGGTGAGTCGGCGCCACTTCTCAATTGTCCGGCACCTTCCTGTAGGGTTTGATTCGATCCTCAATCATGGTGCGCGAAAGGAACTGTCTATGAAATCGTCTCTCACGAAGCTTGGATTCCTGATTTTGGTCTGCGTGGGTCTGTTTTTTGCGACTGCGGCTCGGGCGCAGGATCCAACGGGCAGGATACTCGGCACCATTACGGACCCGAAGGGAGGGAGTGTACCGGGCGCCAAAATCACTGTTACTAACATCGCGACGCAAATCCATAACGAAACTGTATCGAGCGGCGACGGAAGCTACCAGGTTCTCGACCTACCCATTGGCACTTACAAAGTGGAGATCGAAAAGAATGGCTTTCGAAGGGTGGTGACCGATAACCAGATTCTGACGATCAACCGCGCCCTGCGAGTGGATGTCCAGCTTGAGCTAGGTTCCAGCACCGATGTTATCGAAGTGACCGCGCAAACGTCCGGGATTGAAACCGTCAATGCCACTCTAGGGCAGACCATGGTTGGTTCTTCAATTACTGCCCTTCCTTTGAATGGCCGGAATACATACGACCTGGCGTTGCTTCTTCCCGGAGTGGTCGAAGTGAATCCAGATTCGACTGCGGCCGGGAATTTTGGCATCGCTGGGGGCCGATCGGATTCGGTAACCTATCTGCTAGACGGTGGGATGAACAACAACTTGCTGAGCAACGGCGTCGTCTTCAATCCCAATCCGGACACGATCGCCGAGTTTCGAATCCTGACCAGCAACTACACTGCGGAATACGGACGGAACGCTGGTGGAATCGTCAGTGCGGTTACGAAGTCGGGTTCGAACCAGTACCATGGCGGGGCGTTTGATTTCTTACGCAACGATGCGTTCAACGCAAATAAGTTCTTCAACAACTTGAATGGCCAGCCTCGAGAAGTCCTGAAACGCAATCAATTCGGCGCCAACATCGGAGGGCCGATCAGCATTCCCAAAGTCGTTCACGGGCAGGATCGGATGTTTTTCTTCGTATCTTATGAGGGGCAGCGCCAAGTCCAAACAGTAACAACCAACAAGATCCAAGTGTTCACGCCAGCAGAACTGAGCGGAGATTTCTCCAAATCGAATGGCGGGGCACCGGATCCCGGCGTTGTTTGCTTCCTAACGGGAAACAACCCCGATGGGACTCCATGCACTGATATCAGCGGAAATACGCCGGGAGTGGCGCACACTTTCTTCCAGCCCGATTCGGCCAAGGCAATGCTGGGCATCATCGATCCGACGAAGATAAATAGTGTGGCCGGAAAGTACATCAGTAGCGGTTTGGTGCCGAGCAATGCTTCGGGATTTCTGATCGGTCAAGGAGGAAGCAGGAATAATAACGACGGCCTGACGGGACGCTTCGATTTTGAGTTGACATCCAAAGATCGGCTCTCAGCGACCCTCGGGTCTTCGCGGAACCCATCGAATAATCCGTTCCGAAGCGCACTCTCCGACCCCGTCGGATATGGATCGACGGCGTCCGTGCATACCTATTTTGCAAACATCGGTTACACGAGGACCTTCTCCGCAACGACGCTGAATGAATTCCGTTTCACAACGCAACGGCACAATCAAGTTCAAGCAGTACCCGCCAAAACGTTACCAACTCCGGCGGACCTGGGAGTTGGCATAACCCCAGATCAATCCACCGGGCCTAGTCGCATATTCTTTTCAACGGGCCTTGGCCTTGGCTTTAGCTCGCAAGGACCTACCAAACTTATCGACAATACCTTCACCTGGTCCGACACGTTTTCCTGGACTCATGGCAGGCATAACTGGAAGTTCGGTGGATCCTATTCGCCGTATCAGAACAATACGCTGTATGACTTCTTCGTCGACGGCGAATTTGATTTCGACGGAGGCGCTGGGATTGGCTCTACGAACTCCTTCGCCGACTTCTTATTCGGATTGCCTGATTTCTACCTGCAATTCGGTTCCGCGCCATCCAATATCCGTAGCCACGCCGTCTATGGTTTCGCACAGGACGAGTGGCATGTTACTAAGAATCTGACGCTGACATTAGGCACCCGCTACGAGTACAGTTCACCCAAACTCGACACCAAAGGACGCTCGTTTTCCCTGCACCTTGGCCAGCAGTCCGTGGTTTTTCCTAATGCTCCAACCGGCTTGTTATTCCCCGGCGACCCAGGAGCGCCTAACGGCGCAAATCATCCCGACCGCAATGACTGGGCTCCGCGGTTTGGCTTCGCATGGTCTCCCGGCCGCAGTGGCAAGACTAGCGTGCGAGGCGGAATCGGTGTTTTCTACGACATCCTCAAGGGGGAGGACAACCTGCAGTTTAATGGCCAGGCCCCCTTCTTCGGGTTTGCGTTTCTGGGTTGGGATCCCATCGGAAATCCAACTCAAGAGGTCAACTACCTTACTCAGCCCTTCTTGAGCAACAATACAGGGACACCTAATTCATTTCCCTCAAAGCCTCCAGCCAAGAATCTAGACTTTGGCGCGGCGGGATTCCTGCCGTTTGGCGGTGGCGGTGTTTTCTTTGTGAATCCCCACCTGCGTACGCCGTACGTCTATCAGTACAACATTAGTGTCCAGCGAGAGGCAGCAAAGAATATGTTTGTCGAGGCGAGCTATGTGGGGAATTCGTCCCATAAGCTGACTTCGCTCGTGGATGCCAACCCTTTCACGCTAGGCACCACTACGCGTATATTTAACGCTGGTCCTGGCGCGGCGGGGAACTTCAGTTTCTTGCCGGAATTCCGCAACATTTCGAATGGAAACTATAATAGCTTGGAAGCCAGCCTTCAGAAGCAGCCTTCCGAAACCGGCCCGCTCGGGCGAATGGGGTTCATTCTCTCCTATACATTCGGACACGAAATCGACAATGCTTCGGGCTTCCGCCAACGCGGCAGCGAAGTGCCCTTTTACAACCCGAGACAATTTAGAACCAGCGGGGACTTCGATCTGCGGCACCGCATCAGCTTCAGCGGCGATTGGGAACTGCCGTTTGATCGTGCCTGGTCCTCGGGTCCGAAACGGTTGACGAAAGGATGGAGCCTCGCTCCCATTTTTGTATACCGGACCGGCTTTCCGCTCGACGTGTTTGGACCCTTCACGCAGAGCGGGTCGAGCACTGGACCGTCGGGAGCCGGCGATCGCGACAACGTGCGCGCTAACTTTGCTGCAGGCTCGCTGGCAAACTTCCCAATGTTTGATCCTAAGACCAACCAGACCATTAATGTTGTCACTACTCCCGGTCAGCCTGTGACTCCCACTACTGGAAATTTCTATTTCAATCCAAACAGCTTTAACCTTGACCCGAATGCTAACTTTGGATTTCCGTCGAGCGCGGCGGTTCGGGCCAATCTTTCTTTGGCCACCTACGGCACGGTGCCTCGAAACTTTTTCAGGGGACCGGGAAGAACCAACTTAAACCTCGCTCTTATCAAGGAGACGGCATTGGCGGGCGAGCGCTTGAAGCTGACCTTCCGTGCGGAGTTTTTCAATATCTTCAATCACACGGAATTCGACAATCCGGATACGGGTTTGCTGAGTGGCACATTTGGCCAAATTCTGTCCACGGCCGATCCGCGCATCATTCAACTGGCTCTGAAGCTCAATTTCTAGCTTCGAGCTATGTTCCAAGATCGCCGGGGCATGCCCTCGGCGGTCTTGTTTTTACCCCATAAGTTGTCTCTTGAGCGCAATCATGAAATACCCAAGGCACTTCAACTAGTAGCGCCTTGGCTGAAAGTAGTGGAAGTATGGAAGAAGGAAGCGGCCCGGTGTAGCCCGCGAGCGCGGGGCTATGTTAATCTGAGGGTGGCGCTTGGGGTGGAAAGTCTGCCCCGGCGTATCGGTCGGGGCGTAGCGCAGCCTGGCTAGCGCGCCTGGTTCGGGACCAGGAGGTCGATGGTTCAAATCCATTCGCCCCGACCATTATTTCCCGATTCAACAATTTACGCTGCGTTTTCAACTTCAGGTTTTGCCTCGTTCTTACGGACAATACGGACAACATCTGTGATTTTGCTTGGAAGTTCGAAGCCCGGATGTAGCGGTCTGTGGTTACCCACGATTTCGCAGGAGGAATTGGACGTACATCCGCAGTTAGTCTTGCAAGGCGTGCGGAAACGTACTGCGAAGCTCGGGCTTTGCTTGCAGAGTTTCCGCGCGAGATTGTAAGTGTGCTCGGAGTATCTCTCGTTCCACGGCGGAGAGTTTCGCGATTACCTCCGATGCGCTCGTCATGAGAATTGTTCCTCGCGAAAAAGCTCCGCCAAATGCGGCGCTGGGCAGAAACTGCAGAGCGAGCGTCTGCGTTATTCGGATTCGGGCATTCTCAAGAGCTGCCAAATATTCCTCCGTCAGCTTAGGAAGGCGCTCCCAATCGCAGCTGTCATCGATGGCAGCGGCGAGACCGTAAAACTCGGGAATGGGAAAGATGAGCGAGACAACGCGGTGACTGCGTTGCACTTCCCGCTGTAACTCCTCTCGCACATTCCGGCCGGCGGGTATGTTCGCAGCGAGGTGCTCTTCATAGACCAGGAAACCAGGTGATGTCGGCTCGCGGAAGAAATCGTGAAAAATGCGAAGTACGCGAGCCCGAGAAGAGGTTCTCGCAGGAACTCACGAACAAATGCTTGCGCGAACTGGGCGGGATCCAGTTGCGCCTTCAAAACGGCGACGATGTCTGCCGCGTGGGTCCGGGCTTCTTCCCGGTCATGGCGCGCTTCCTGGGGCCCGCGGATGTTGTGATAGCGGTCAAACAAAGCTAAGAGTTTGAGCATGACGAGCGCATGTGGCGTGGTGACGCGCACGTAGGTGTTGAACGCTTCGCCATTCGGGAGCGTGCCCTGAAGCGCATGGCTTTCGGATTCCACGAGCGCGATCGATCCTCCTGTACAGGCGCGGGCGTGAACGCCTTCTTGCACTTCCACGCGGAAGTCGTTTCTCCGCCGAAGTTCCTCCGGCGCCATGAATTCAATGCGCATTTTCTCTGTACTGTTGGGAATAGCCTTTTCGAACTGAAAGTTCTGGGCGCCTTCGACGGGCGCATACCCTAACCGCCTTAGGATGTTGGCCAGAGGTGTGTGAGATCCCCGGAGGGGGATCACGTCGAGCAGGAAGTCGAAATCCTTGGTTCCCCCGGGCTTCTGGGAGTGTGAACTTAATGGCTTGGGCGCCAGCGATAACGAAATCTTTCGCTGCGGGGCCGAGCGCAGCGAGGAATTCGAGCAGATAGGCCTGCTGGGGCTCGGGAATCATGCGGCCTTCCAGCGGGGTTCGATGGCGTTGGTCAAGAGGTAGTCCGCTTGTTTGAGATCCCGTCCACCGCGCGCGTACAGGTCTAGATATGCTTGAATATTGGAGACCATCGGCACGGAACCATCGGTTCGGGCATAGAGGAAAACACCCGAATCGTAGGGATAGGTGAAGCGCAGTTTTCGACCAGATTCCGGACGCTGATCGAGTTGTCGCAGCTTGGCGTCGTCCTTCCCTGAGAGGAGAAATAAATCGATAGTGTCAAGGTCGATGAACGGCGCGTCGATGGTAGCGGCGGCTCCAGTGAAAGCGTAGGGAGACCGGAGGAGCGGTTTGAGCCCGTTATTGATTTGAGACAGTGCGGCTGCAAACGGGTTCGCGGTCTCGAAGGAGTTGCGGAGACGCCAGCGGTAACGCTCCTTGTATTTTTCGGCCCACGCCAGCAAAAGGCGGCGGGGTTCAGGGACTAGGATGGACGAGCCCTGACGCCGTATCCAGAGTTGCTCGTCAAGGCTCGCCAGAGCTTTCGAGATCGTGCCGAGATGGATCGCGAAGTCCACTTGTTTGGTGGAGAAGGCAAGTCCGAATCTCTTCGTTTCCACTTGCAATTCATTGGCGATCCCGGTGAGCGTCCTAGCTCTCGACTCCTCAAGCAAGACGCGCAGCACGCGGGAAGACCGTCCGGAAAACACGTTGGTGCTGGGAAGGGAATTCGAGGGGGTGCTCCATTCCTTGCTTTGCATGCCGAGTCGTTGGAGGGTGAAGGTGCCGGGCACGTTGATCGAGACATTGCCCGCGAGGTCCATGAAATCGATGCCATTCTCGATGCAGAATGCTTGCGAGCGGGGGGACAGGGCTAGGCAGATGAGAGCGAAGGAAACGCCCTCCCGGAGGGACTTCATACGGCGAATCCAGGGGGCAATTCCCTCGAGGAGTTTGGGAGAGACAACAGATTTGATTTCCCCGAGGACAAGGACGCGCTTCTTCCCGGACTCGAGCTCGAATTGGACGTCAAACCCCTCGGTGGGTTGTGCTTTGACCGCGCGGATTCGGACGCCCGGGAGGCCGCGGACGGGGATCTGATTCCGTAGCGCCTCCTGGGCCGCCTTCTCGTATTGGAGTGTTCTGGCTTGCACGAGGGTATTTTCTCAAACGGGAAAGTATCTTGTAAAGGAAAAGTTTCCTATATATCATACTTTCCGCAAGACGAAAACCTGCTTCATAGCCTGTTTGTTGTCAATAAAAAACAGCGTATATACTGTTTATTATGGGGAAGAGAGAGCATATAACCTGGCTGTGCTTCCGATCCTTCCTCGCAAACTAGATGCTACAGGCCACGTGTCATTCGGGTCATTCTTCTCCTTAGAGGGTCGGAGCGGCGCGGAAGTTTGGTTTTGTTGGTGTGTTGGCCTAGCCAGGACTTGAATTCCTCATCTTTCTTGAAGAGGAGTTTCAATGCTTCGGTGACAACGTAAGCCGGAGAGGAATTAATGAACTCAGCGTACTTTTCGAGTCTGAGTTTCATGTCCTCTTCGACACGGATTTGGATGGTCGCTGACTTGGGTTGTTTGGGTGGTGCTTTCAGCAGTGGCAAGTATGACGATCACGCCCGGCTCGTTTTCGAATATCCTCACGACGGTGTCGGCGGATAAATTCCATATTTTGGCTATTTCCTTGACGGTGTAATGCCGCACCGCATGGGGCGGTGTGAGTTCTCGCGCCTCCTTCCTAATCTCCAAAGCGTTGGTCTCCCCGGAGCATGCTCGATCCTAGTCGAGATTGGAATTCTAACAACTTGTCACTCTCCCAGCGACGCTAGGCTGCATTGGACTACCGCAGCATGGTGAGTTTATCCGGACGCACAAAAGCCGGTTGTCACAGCTTGTCACAGTGGCGGCGGTAGTATTTGCTGGGGCTTGTAGATGCTGTTCCCGCTTGCCCTTGAGCTTCGAACAAGTTGTCACTGACTTCTTTTTGGCAGTTCTGTACCTCGGTTGAGAATTTCCAGGTAGCGATGATACGTGAAGAGCCGATGCCGTTGCTTGCCCGTGGTCTCACGAACTATGCCGAGCTTCACCATGTGCTGCAATGCCTTCGCCACGGTGGGCGCAGAGAGAGAGAGTTGCTCTGCCGTCGCCGGGATCGTGATGATCGGTTTCCTCTGAAGGTGCTGGTGAACGCGCAGAACTGACGCAGCTGGTCGGCCAATCTCCTCGATTTTGCGGCGATCTTGTTCGATGAGCGTGAGTATCTCCTTCGATGTATCGGCTGCCTGCTGGGCTGTTTCTTTGACGCCTATTAGGAAAAATTCGAGCCAAGTCTCCCAATCTCCGTGGGTGCGGACACGGTCAAGCAGTTCATAGTATTTCTGCCTGTTGGTCTTGAAATAGAGGCTGATATAAAGAATGGGCTCTCGGATCGCACCAGCGACACACAGAAGAAATGTAATTAGCAATCGGCCCAATCTCCCATTTCCGTCTAGAAATGGATGGATGGTTTCGAATTGCACATGAACAAGCGCCGCCTTTACCAATATGGGCAAGTCTTCCTTCTCGCGATGCAGGAACTTTTCGAGCGCATCCAAGCATTCCGTCATCTTCTCAGGTGGCGGCGGAACAAATGCTGCGTTCCCGGGCCGTGTGCCTCCGATCCAGTTTTGGCTTTCACGGAATTCACCCGGACGCTTCTGACTTCCGCGCCCCTTGGACAAGAGAATCTTGTGAATCTCTCGTATCAACCTCAGAGAGAGCGGAAAATCCCCCCGGAGCCGGCGAAGTCCGTGATTCATCGCTGCCACGTAATTTGATACTTCCTGAACGTCTTCCAGGGGGACACTGGGGGCTTCGGCGCTTTCGAATAGCATCAGGTCAGAAAACGACGACTGTATGCCTTCAATCTGCGAAGAGAGCACCGCTTCCTTCCGAACGTAGAGGTAAATGAAGAGCGAAGGGTCGGGCAGGATGGACGCAAGTCCGTCGAGACGTCCGAGTGCCTGGTTTGCCTGCTCAAGCAATGGCAAGAGCGGTTGAAGGGCCAGCGGCGGGTCTGGCGGCAATGGGGGTGGCACATAGGCCTTGAAGGACTCGTCCTTAGAAAGTCTTGACGACATAAGTCCCGAGGCGGCTGTTCGGTTTGGTTGGTGTCGCCATCACAAAACCATCGTTTCGTTAGAAATTGGCTAACGAAACTATATAGCCTTTTCCTTTCGTTATCCAGTTAAAACAAGTATGCACTAAAAGCAACAATTATAACGACTTAGGAACGAAGAGAAGCTACAAGCGACGACCGGCTCGCTTTCGAGGGCATTGTCGCGATAGGTCAACGCTTGAGATTGCCTCGCAGAAACTGCGTCTAGAGGATAATGCCTTCCCCGACGACACCGAAACAAATCCATTCGCCCCGACCATTATTACCCCTCTCGTTTCAACAATTCACACTGTGTTTTTAGCTTCCGGTGTTGTGTCAACGCCGGATGAAAATTCCTCATTTCGCCGGTCGAAAATTCCCCACCCCTGAACTCTATAAAGCTGCCTCCTTGGCCTCGGACGCAGTGGAGCCCAGCGCCGTCTTTTGGCGCGTTTTGGGCGCAACGGAGTCCGAGGCCAAGGAGTTGGACCCCGCTCGCTCCTGTTCTCGGGCTGGCACCAGTCCGGCCTTGCGACGCTCTTTCAGCCGATAGCTCTCGCCGCGGATGTTCATCGTCGTCGAGTGATGCAGCAGGCGGTCCAGAATCGCTGTCGCTATGATGGAGTCTCCAAAGATCGAGCCCCAGTCCCCGTAGCTCTTGTTCGAAGTCAGAATGATGCTGCCTCGTTCGTACCGCGCGCTGATCAACTGGAAGAAGATCGTGGTTCCCAGATCGTCCAGCGGTAGGTAGCCTACTTCATCGATCACCAGAACTTTCGGCGCCAGATACACGCGCATCCGGCGATCCAGCCGACCTTCGCGATAGGCTCGTCCCAGGTCGGCCGCCAGATCGTGCGCGGTGATGAAGTAAGCTCCCAGGCCCGAGCGGATCGCCGCTTCCGCCAACGCTACACTCAAGTGCGTTTTTCCTACGCCCGGTGGACCCAGAAAAATCACGTTGCTGGCTTCGTGGATGAACCGCAGCGATCGCAATTCCCGAATCTGCCGTTCATCAATCGATGGCTGAAAACTGAAATCAAACTGCTCGAAGGTCTTCACGAAAGGCAGATGCGCCAGCTGAAGCTTGGCTCTCATGTAGCGAGTCCGGCGAGCCTCTACTTCCCAGTTCAGCAACTCATCTAGAAAATCGGCATAGCTCGACTCTTTCTTCGACGCTTGCTCCAACAAATTCTCTAGCCTCGCCTCCACCGCTTTCAGTCCTAACGTCTCCAGCGCCGTGTGCAGCCGCTCGATCGGAGTGTTCATCGCCCACCTCCGTTCGCAGCGCTCTCATACGCCAACAGCGAACGCTTCTCCACAACCGGCGCACTCTGTCGTATGTGCACCAGGATCTTGCCGTCCGCCCTTCGCGCTCCCAACGGAATGCCTTGGTGGTGCGCAGGAAAAGTGACTACCTCATGTTTACGCTGCGCTCTGGCGTGTGCGGCGATCCTCGCACGGCCGTCCAGTACATCTACTGCATCAGCGATCTCCCGCACCCACACTTCCTTGCCGGCATACTGCCAAGGTACCGAGTAGCGGCTCCCTTGCCAGTCGACATACGCATCGCGTGCCACTTTCCGCAGTTCGCCATCTACATACGGATAGCTAAGTCGGCCGCTGAGAGACTGCAGGCCGAACTGTTCAACGTCCCACCGGACCGCGACCTGATAGTGTGTCGTTCCATGCACGCGTTGGTTCGCCACGCACGCCACCCACTCGCGCAGCTGCGCATTCATATCCGTCAGGCTGCTCGGTTCTCGTCCTTGCAGTCCGCAAAGAAAGTTCCGCCGCAAATATTTCACTCCAGACTCGACCTTGCCCTTGGTCTGCGCTCGATACGGCCGGCACAGCCGTGGTGTGAATCCCCAGTACCGCGCAAAATCCAAAAACACCGGATGCCAAACGATCTCGCCTCGTTCATCGCTGCCTAGCCACACCGTCTTCATGCGGTCATAGAGAATCTCTTCGGGAACTCCACCCATCTGCCGAAAAGCTTCTTCGTGCATGCGCAGCAGCGTGCCGATCTTCTGGTCCAGCGCTACTTCCGCCATCATCCTTCGGCTATAACCCAACGTGAAGGTGAACGCCCAGAGCTTCCGCTCTTGGTCTTCCCACTCCAGAGTTCCCAGATGTCCCCAGTCCACTTGCGCCTGCTTGCCGGGCGGGGTCTCGAATCGCCGCACCGCCACGGTTCGCGTGGCCTTCCGCTGCGGTTGTAGCCAGTCCTTCAGAATCGTATACCCACCGCTGTAGTTCCGTTCGCGCAGCTCCCGCAACAGGACGCACGCGTTCCACACTCCAGCACGCATCCGTTCTTCCAGATACGGCTTGAAAGGATCGAGCTTGCTGGCTTGTTCTCGCCGCGGTCCGTACTCCGGCAGCGCGCTTGGTTGTTGTAGGTACTTTCGAATGGTCTTGCGGTCCCAGCCGGTCAGCTTGCTGATCCCCTGGATACTCATACCCTGTCGTTGCAGTTCTTTTAGTTCTTGCACTTCTCGCCCCCTTAGCAAGTTTCGGAACCTCCCTCCATGCGGAGTGGGTTCCGATTTACCACGCTAGGGGTGGGGATTTTTCAACCGGCACTATGGGGATTTTTGCACCGGCGCTGACAGTTGGTTCGTGTTTACGGACAATACGGGCAACTTCGGTTTTTTTTTGCGGAAGTGCGAAACCAGACCCACTGCTTCCGCTTGTTCCAATCGGAATGCAACATCTTCTTTCATCTTGCTATAGCCGTCTCCAACGGTCTCATTTCGTGTCCCATCCAAAATCGTTCCAAGTCAGCATGGACGCGATTCTTTCTGAGCCATGTAAGACGGTAGCGACGGAAAGCATGAAAGCCTGCTTTGGGCTGCTTCAATTTCTCCAAGGCGGGATGTAATCCCCGTCTCAAGAGATCCGTGTGTGAGAGAAAGTTCCCATTCCGATTTTGAAAGAGAAAACCGGAAGTTCGGTTCCCTACAAACGCTCTGAGGAGTGCTGTGAGCTTCGGGCAGAGATCAACGTCCCTGCGTGTAAAGACGTTGTAAAGACACACCGCGACGCCGCTTTTATTTGACGTGAAGCAAAACATTCTGCGTTAAGCACGGTATTTTTCATCGAGAGCCCCCTGTGGGCCGCTCGACCGTGTCGTCGAAGCGTTGCGATAGTTTGTGAAGAATTACTGGGAAGGCAAATGATACGACTGAACAAAACTCTCAGGCTGTGCGTCGGGGGCGTCCTGTTCTTCCTTTCGGGACTGATTGTCGCTCCCCAGGCGGTACTCTGCGGGCAACAACCTCAAGAGGCTCCCAGTTCTGCCACTACGTCAAATCAGGACAAGCCAGCCGACGCGACGGCCGATGCCTCCGCATCAACGGAGGCAGAAACTTGCCAAACTTGTCACAAGGACATCACCACCAGCTTCGAGAAATCGCCGCACTGGAAGACCATGAATGACACGCGCGGCGGGCATTCGAAACAAGGTTGCGAAGCATGCCACGGCCCAGGCGGAGATCACGCAGATGATCCGAGTAAGCCGGTGTTCGATTTTAAGACGGCAAAACCAGAAACCATTACGGACCGTTGCCTCAGCTGCCATGCCTCAGGCTCGGAGCACATGAGTGCTTCGAATTCATTTCACCGGCAAAACGACGTTAGCTGCACCTCCTGCCACTCGATGCACCATGCGAAGACAAGGGAACACATGCTGGTCAAGGCTGAGCCCGAGCTTTGCTATTCCTGCCACTTGCAACAGAGGGCACAGTTCAATATGCCGTTTCGCCATCGCGTAAACGAGGGGCTGATCCAGTGCACCGATTGCCACAACCAACACGGAACGGGCGGCGTCCTGGAAGGGGACCATCTGGTGCGGCAAGTGCGGACTTCAGCCTCTGGAGACATGGTTTGCTTTAAGTGCCACGGAGACAAGCAGGGACCCTTCGTGTTTGAGCACGCGGCCGTGAGGTTAGAGGGATGCGGCTCATGCCACATCGCACACGGGGGGGCAAATGCGCACATGCTGAAATACAGCAACGTGAACCTCCTGTGTTTGCAATGCCACACCAATTCGCCTGGCATTCACGCGACGGTGATGGATGCGAACCAATCTCACTACGAACAAGCGTGCGTCAATTGCCACGTGAAAATCCACGGATCGAACTTCAATGGTTTGCTGGATAGATGAGCCTGATGGAGATCCCATTTTGTGGCGGAGAAGAAATCGTGTGTAACACCAGAGCCTGGCGGAAAGTGCAATTCATATACGGTAGGGAGAAGAGCCATGAATAGCCGTGCGGGAATCAGATCGTTCGGTTTGCTGTTGGCGGCGGCCACTCTATTTCTTTTTTCGCCTCTTTCCCGGGCGCAGGAAGATCCCGATGAGGAAGCCAAAGGCGTCGAATCCGGCAATTATAATACGCAGCAGACCGCGGAGACAGGCTATCGGGCGACGTGGATTGACGGGAACCAAGGTAATTATGGAACCTTCGTAAATCTAAATTCCGGGCTGCGATTGTTCGATTACACGCTGAGTTCGAGGTCGCTCAACCACCATGGATCTCTCTTCGACGGCCTTTACTTCAGCAACTTCGGTTACGGCGGCGATCCGAACAACGTCTCGCGCCTGCGGATCGATAAGAACGAGTGGTACGACCTCCAGGTGATGTTCCGACGCGATCAGAATTTCTGGAATTACAACCTTTTCTTGAATCCATTCAACCCGACGGTCATAGCTCCGACAAATCCCGCAACGAATCCATCGTTCGCCGTCACCTCTTCGCCGCATGCCCTTACCCGCATTAAGCGCATGCAAGATTACAATTTGACACTTCTCCCTCAATCGCGCCTGCGATTTCGGCTGGGTTATTCGCACAATGTGGACGTAGGGCCTGCATTCAGTACATTCAATGGCCCCGCCGCCCGCTATCTGCTCGCTGAAAACTACAGGATAACGATGAATGGATACCGGTTGGGAATGGACTTCCGGTTTCTCCCAAAGACCACGATTTCTTACGACCAGATTCTCGAGTTTGACAAAGATGACACCACCGATGCACTCGCATTTCACAACGTCTTGCCGACGGCCCCAGGTACGGTACCGGGACCGGTTGACTATGGAATAGAGTGGTTCTATCCGCCGCAAGGAGGAACGCGCCCGTGCACGCCGGTGTTCCTTCCCAGCGGTTTCGCCAATCCGGATTGCAGGGTCTTCCTTGGCTATTCCCGGTATAACAATCCGCGAAACTTCATGCCCACGGAGCGGCTTAGCTTCCAATCCACGTCCATCAAGAATCTGGAGATGTCCGGGTCGGCAAGCTACAGCACAGCAGACAACGTCATCAATACATTCAATGAAAACATCAATGAATGGACCGCCAGCGCGGCAGTAAAAACTCGTGGCATTCTCAATTCTGGTCCGGCGGAATCCAAGATGGTTGCCGTGCACGCGAATTGGTCTGGAGTTTATTCACTGACCGGCAAAATGAGGATTGTTGACCTGATCCGTTATGACAACTGGCGCAATCCTGGATTGTCTGATCTGCGGAGCGCAACTCTGTTCGCCACCCAACCACAAGCGCCAGGCCAGGTTGGCATTCAACTGCCGCAGGCGCAATTTTCGGCTCTCATCCCCGGCGCCCCGGCGTTCGCAAGCATCTGCCCGGGACCAAAATATAATGCAGCGACCTGCCCACAGCATACCGCGGCAGCTCTCCCCGACGTCACGCGCACATTGATATCGACCTATCTCGGCCAAAAGATGTTATCGAACACGGTCCAGCTCCAGGCCGACATCACCAAGCGAATCAGCGGTCGAATCGGATACATGTATGAAGACCGCGTGATAACCGATACTGGATACTTTGGGGGAACGGTGGATTATTACGAAGCCACCAACCATATCCCCCCCTACGCGAACGCAACTTACTTTCCGGGCGGAGCTGCGGGCACGGCGGCGAACTATTTCCTGGCAGCGCGCGGATTATGCGCAATTCCGTCCGGATCGAGCGCGCTTCCCGCTGGCTGCACCTTGAATGCCGACAGCACGATTTCCTACGTCAACCCTACACCCACCAGCCCGGCTCGCGTGGACCTGCCCATCGCCGAACACGTGGGTCTCGCGGGGCTTACGCTGCGCCCGATAGATTCACTGCGCATCCATACTGATTTCCAATTTGGATATAACAACCGGGCCTACACGCAAATTTTCCCGCGGCAATTCCAAAGCTATAAGATCCACGCCACCTATAAACCGAAGCTTTGGGCGACCATCGACGGAGCAATCGACATGCGCGAAAATCGCGACAATGTCAGTAACATCAATGCTCTCGAGCATGGGCGGACGTACAGTTTCGGGACCACGCTGGTGCCAAATTCCAATTTCGCGTTCTCTCTCGGATACAACTACACCGACCTCTACATGCAGTCCTATATTTGTATGAGGGATACCGGATTCGGCATCGCGCCCTATGCATCTTGCCCCTTTTTCAGCGGAACCAAGGCGATAACCTTGGGTGCGATGTCGTTTTATAGCAACAAACAGCATTTCGCCTATGCCGACGTCATGTGGAAGCCTGTTAATCGAGTCACAGCTAGCCTGGGTTATTCCGGAACCTTTACCGGAGGCGACACACTGTTTCTGAATCCGCGAATACTGGGCGGGACCCTGGCCTTCAATTATCAGAAACCTTTCGCTGCCCTCACGATCGATCTGTTCAAAGGTCTGAGCTACAAGACCACGTGGAACTATTACGGATACAATCTCAAAACACCCGCGGATTTGCCGGGGCTTCAGCCAATCGGATCCGAAGGCTTCAACGGCAGTAGTGCCACGTTCGCGGCTCGCTATACATTTTGAAATATCAAGGCTCGCTCCTGATTGGAATGAGCTCGAAGAGTGATCAAGCCTCATAAAGGAGAGATTCGACAAGGAATTGGTTTGCACCTGTCAGGGTGGGGTTCTTGTTAGCCTCACTCTCTCGTGGAGCTGGGATTAGGCTGGAGGGCAGTACCACTGCCGGTAGGCGGTCAACGACTATGATGATTGGAGAATTCTCGTGAAGAAGGCGATTGGAAAGATTGTTGGAAGGTCAGTTCTCTGCCTGGCGCTGGTCGTCGGTTTCGTTTCCGCTACTCGCGCCGAGAGCAATGCAGAGAAACTCTATAAGGCCAAGTGTATGGGGTGCCATGCGGCCGATGGGAGCGCGAACACGAAAGCGGGCAAGAATACAGGCGCCCACGACTTCCGCTTACCCGATGTGGCGAAAGAAACCGACGCCACATTGATCGAGATCGTGACGAAGGGCAAGAAAAAGATGCCTAAGTTCGAAGAGAAACTGAAGGCCAAAGAAATAAAGGAGCTTGTTGAGTACGTTCGGGGCTTCTCCAAGAAGTCCTAAATAATGTTTTCGCTAGGTAACACGGTAATGAGACGCAAGAACAAAAGGAGTCAAGCGGGTACGCTCAGATGCAGGTAGGGAGCAATGATGAATCATCCAGAAGAAATGTTTATCGGCAAGACTGCTGATATTTCTCAAGAAGGCTGTGGCGGATACCGCATAACTTCTCCCAGCCGCCGAACGTTTCTCGGACTCTTGCTTAGCGCAGGAGCTGCGGGCGTTGGTGCGCTCCTCTCTGTGCCGCTCTTTCGTTTCCTACTTCATCCCCTGCTAACCGCTACGAGTTCATCGTCGTGGAAGGAAGTCGGCACGGCGGAGGATCTCGCTTCCGTTACCTCGCCAGTAAAGAAGCTCGTAAAGATCGAGCAGCGAGATGGCTGGCGCAAGATCGTCTCGGAAAAGGCCTTGTACGTGTGCAAGGATGCGACCGGCCAGCTCCGTGCGTTTTCTTCAGTTTGCCCGCATCTAGGATGCTCGATCGCCTGGCATGATGAGAAAAATAGTTTCGTGTGCCCGTGCCACAACGGGCAATTCACAGCAGACGGCAAGCTCTTGGGAGGGCCGCCACCAAGAGGAATGGATCAACTGGAAATTAAGATCGAGGATGGCGTGCTTATGGTGCATTACCAGAATTTTCGGCAGCTCGTTCCGCATAAAGAAGTTATCGCCTGAACGGTGGGTGACAAGTGGCAGAGAATAGTTATGTATTTGGGAGGGAGCGTCGTTTAGCCCCTCCGCCATCAGAACCCGGAACACTCAATCGCTGGATTGATCGGCGGAAGTACGTCGACTCGTTTCTCCGCGCTGTACTCGATGAAGCGATCCCCGGAGGTGCCAGTCTTGCCTACGTGTTTGGATCAGGATTGCTGTACCTCTTGTTATCGCAGGTTATCACGGGTATGTTTCTGGTGCTTTACTACGTTCCTTCTGCTGACCATGCGCATACCACTGTTGCTTACATCACCAAAGAAGTGACATCGGGTTCTTTCATCCGCAGCATCCACGCTTATGGTTCAAGCGCGATTGTCATCGTCTTGCTCCTGCACGTCACCCAAACTTTTCTCTTCGGATCGTACAAGGGACGGCGAAAACTGCTCTGGCTCGCTGGATGCGCGTTATTTGCCTTGATGCTGGGGATGTCCTTCACCGGCTATCTGCTGCCGTGGGACCAGAAGGCCTACTTTGCCACAACGGTGGGCACAAATATCCTGACTTATATTCCCTTCGTGGGGAACTCACTCAAGAGTTTGCTACGCGGCGGGACGGAGATGGGCACATTGACACTTTCCCGCTTTTTCGTCCTCCACGTGTTCCTGATTCCGGCTTTCATCTTCGCCTTTGTCGCCATCCACGTTTTCATGTTCCGCAGAGCCGGACCTGCAGGGCCGGTTCAAGGAGAGCCCGAGGCGCTGAAACAATCGACGGAGCCGTTTTACCCGAAACAGGTTCTCTACGATTTGATCTTTGCTGTCCTCATTATCGCCGGTCTGGGCCTGCTGGCCCATTACGCCCCTGTGGACCTTGGTCCGAAGGCAAACCCCGCCGACACCCAATATGTGCCGCGTCCCGAGTGGTACTACATTCCCGTTTTTCAGTGGCTGAAGTACTGGGAGAGCGGCCTTGCGGTCCTTGGGATTTTGGTGATCCCGGCGTTTGTTGGCCTTCTCTTCGTGGCCCTGCCGTTTCTTGATCGACGGCCCGAGCGCCGCCCGTGGAAGCGCCCCGTCTCAGTATCGATTTACGGCTTCGTCTTCATTGCGCTGGGCGCCCTGGGCGCTATCAGTCATCGCCATGATTTGCGCGATCCGAGCATAGCGCCGCAACTCGCAAAGCAGCGCGCGGACGTCGAGGCCTTCATGAAAAAACCGTTCGAGCCCGAGTTGTCGGGACCTTCGCTCATTGCTGCCACCGTGGCGCTCACTAATCCGGTTGCGGCTAAAGGGAAGAAAGTGTTCGACCAAGAGGGTTGTGCGGAGTGTCACGGCGAAGATTTGACGGGAACGTCGGCGGCACCAACATTGATTGGAGTAGGAGATAAGCGCGACAGCGCAAAGTTGGAGAGCATTTTGAAGCAACCCACAGATGCAATGACGGACGGAGGAATGACGCCCGTTGAGTTGAACGACGAAGACCTTAAGAATTTGATTGTATTCCTTAAGGCTCTTAAGTGAGTCGCTGGCAAACGGCATAAAGGCGGCCGGCGTTGTCGATTTCCGCTATTGGTTCAAACCCAGGGCCAGCAGCTCGCCGCACGAGTTGAAGCTCTCGATCAAAAACAGCTTGCCTGCTTGGCAGATTTTTTTCCAGACAACGCGAGGTTTCTCACGCACAAGTGTTGGGGAGTGTGACATTCTGCCCTGGTTCGTGGTCACCTCGTGTTTGGTTACAACCAGGCTGTCGCGAGGCCGCGTTCGAGCGGAACGTCGAGGAATTTGCCCACAGAGCGATGATTTCGCTCGTGAGTGATCTTGAAAAGGACGACCGCTTATCTTGGCCGCGAAGTGGTCCTAGACTGTTTTCTTGAGGGCCTGAGGGGCTCGTAGCCTTGCGGAATTACAAACAAATCCGCCGATTGCGGGCCTTCCTCAATGTTGCGGAGCTCCCCCTCGGTTTCATCCTTATGCCATTTTGTCACATAATTTAGTTTCGGATCGACCCAAAGGTAATCGGCTGCCTTATTTGGAGTGGCGCTTCTGTACTTGACGGTCTTCCGTCCGTCGACTACGTCATTCCCCATTTTTTCACAGGTGATCTCCTTGCCGACAGCCTTTTGCCAATCAGGACACGCATTTTCGGCATCGGTTACCCGAAAGTACGCCGAGAAGCGAGACCCCAAGTGCCGGTACGATTTTTGCGAAGGGAAAAGAGCCACGGTCGTATGATTCGCAGCATCGACAATCATTGTCAGGCCGGTCAAGCTCCCGGATTCGATACGCATCCTGTCCTTACTCACGTAGAGTTTGGCAGGGGGCACGGGTGGTACAGGGCTCCTATCAGCTGGTGCATCCTGCTTCTTGAGAACAGGCGCGTACACCACATTAGCGGAAAATTCCTGAGGGGCACAGACCGCCGGCACTAACGCCAGCAGAGCCACGGACAGTGAAATCGCACCAGCACATTTCATATGGTTCTCTCTTTCACAAGATCATGCTCGCGCAAGTGGCCTGAATCAACCCGTGCCCGCGCGACGGAATGATCGATGTTGTGGTGTCGTCCGACCTAGCGGGCCTCCGTGAACAGGGCCACGCCCCGGATGACTAGGGAGCGATAGCAGGCTGGCCTTTAGTGACCTTCAGCCAATCTTCCAAACTGGCCTTAGGCGAAATCCCTGGGACCTCCGGCTGCCGAGGCGGGTTGTATTTTTCCTTCTGCTCCTCATTCAGAAGAGCCGTGATTCGCTCGACCGTATTCTCGTTGATGGCCCGAAATTGGTTTACTCGGTCGACGGATGACAGCGATTGAGCCCTCAAGATCTTAATGACTTGATCGTGCCGACTCCAGAGGACTTTTTTCAATTCGGACTGTTGCCTCTCGTTGAGGTCTAACCATTTGGCCAGTGACTTGACCCGATTATCGATACTCGATCTTTTGGATTGACGCTGCCGATGATGATGAGGGATAACATTCCCCGACGATTGGCGTCCAGCCGAGGCATGCAGGGGCATCAGGAAACAAACCAGCAGTGCCATGACGAAAGGTAGGTGTGTCCCGCCTCGGAATTCTCTGAACCTCGCGTCAGATCTCATGCTCGTGCCGCTTCTCCAGACGATTGTGTTACTTCCTCGGAACTTTGTCCTAGGTGGCTTCGCTTAACTTGCGAGAGGAATGCGTGGCTCGACAACTATTGGACCGTGAGCCCGTCCACGCGAAACCTTCCAATTACCACACTGACGCGATTTCCACGTTTGACGAATGCGCCTTTGTTGGAAAACACCATCCAGTACGACTTGCCTGGCTCGGGTGTGCTGCTCTGCCGCAACTGCCCAACCTTCTCCATGCTTGGTACAACCAGCTTTACGCGGGCCTTTTCGTCGATCAAGTACGGAGTGGCTTTTTTGTCGTTCATACCCTTGGCCTTCTCCGCATCAATCACGCGGTAGCTAAAACGGATCATCTGGCCTGACTCCACCGACTTCACCTCGAAAGAATCGACACCCCAAGTGACCTGGTAGTGGTTTCTTTGGCGGTTGGAGGCTCCCGTGGAATGAAAGGGGGAAACTTTACTCGAAGGACGAGACGCCCGAGGAGCCACCGGAGTCTGCGACTTGTCGGGATTTTCGACTGCCGTGGTAGGTGGCTCTTGACGGCATTGCACGACGGCCGCAAAAACGAGAATACTGCCAGTGACAAGAACCACCTGTAAGGCTTTCCGCTGGATCCAAGTTGATTGATGGCGCATAGTTCCTTCAGAATGGACTATTTGATCTTTCTTGATTGCCTGCACGCCTTCGCTAACCGCCAGCAGGCCTAGAATTCAAGTGCCGCCGCGGTTGAAGCGGCGGCACTTGTTCATTCGTATTGGGCATGATTTGCCCCGGTTATTGTCATCACGCCTCCGACTACCGCGCGACCAGGGCGAGTGGCGTGTACGGAGGAGCCGGGATGGGAACCGTTCCGCTACCGTTGTTGCGAACGGCGAGCGCTCCCACGTCATTAACTGCTGGCTGAGTGGCTGGCGTCGCATACCTCACGCTGAAGGTGCATGTGCCACCAACCGCCAGTGGGGTAATGAAGGAACAGGTGTTTGCCGGTACAGAGTACAAGCCTCCGATGTTGACCAGGAGGTTTTCCGCCGTGATTTGCAAAGGCCCGGTACCAGTGTTAGTCACCGTGACTACGCTTGTGACCGCAGCGCGCGGCGTTGGAATCGTGAATGTGAGCGTCCGCACTCCACCTACTGTCGTAAGCGTTCCATTGCTCGCAGAGGCAAAGCTCAACGTACCCTGCGGAACGACCACCGTGAACGTAACGTTATTGCTTGTGCCGGTTGGGGTTGTGACGTTGACGCTGTGGGCCCCAAGTGCCGTGGCAGCCGCGATCGTGAAAGTAGCCGTGACCGTAGTGGCATTCACGACCGTAACATTGCTAACTGTAATGTTTGGAGAGTTCACGACCGTCACCGCCGTGGTTCCCGTCAGGCTCGTGCCGCTGAGAGTCACCGAAACGCTGGCTCCGCGTGCGCCCGTGTTGGGAGTGATGGAGGTCAGCGTCGGCGCGGGCGTAATAGCGCCCGCGAACTCCACGGCTCCGATATCAAACCCGCCGCCTAGCGGCCTTGGGGCACCGAAGAAGTCATGGTCCGGGGCGCCGGAAGCGGTGGCGTTATTGATCGCCACGGAACTGCCTGTAATTGAGTAATCCCCGAGCGGTACACCGTAGCCCGCGCTTCCCAACGCGATCGACGGATTCGACAGCGACAGCGGACCATAGTTCATATTGATCCACTGGTTGCCTTCATCCGGCGTTGCGGAGGGCTGCAAGAAGAACAGAGGGTTGGGCAGGACCGTGTCCGAGATGCCCGGCGGCACGGCAAAGCCCGCAAACGCCCCGCTGGCGGGGTTCCCCGCGGATTCTGCCGGTACACGCGAACCATTGCAGTACTGGCTTGCAACTCCCGGACTGGCTGGTGCTCGGTTGTTCGTGGTGTTGTAACCGGTACCCGTCAGATTGGTGAGGATCGAGAACGTCGGGTTGAGCGTGAATCCCGAAGCATGGTTAGTCGATCCAGTATCGCCAAAGGCGCCGAGGTCCCAATAGACAGCCCCCGGGGC
>Ga0210400_10001582_pt1 | contig 22322 bp, 23 predicted proteins | sample IncBWH26MmetaG_FD_155456 | JGI IMG/M metagenome (GOLD analysis project Ga0210400, IMG submission 155456) | Forest soil microbial communities from Barre Woods Harvard Forest LTER site, Petersham, Massachusetts, United States - Inc-BW-H-26-M | ecosystem: Environmental > Terrestrial > Soil >...
GACGGCGCAGTGCTCGGCGCGCGGGTCTGGTTGCTGCGGTTTTTTGCCGAGGATGCCGATCGCCTACTGATCGTCAATCTGGGCCCGGACCTGACCTTGCGGCCGGCTCCGGAACCGTTGCTCGCGCCATTGGAAGGACAGGCCTGGAAAACCTTGTGGTCGAGCGAAGCCCCGGAATACGGCGGTGTCGGCACCCCGCCGCTCTACCGCAGAGGATACCTTCGCATCGCGGCCGAAAGCGCGCTGGTGGTGGCGCCCGCGCCGATCGCATCCGGTCGGCCGCAGAGCCCGAATGGCCGGAGACGGTGCGATGGTTGACGTGATCCGGGTTAGCCGCGATGAAAACCCGGTGGCCGACGCGCGGCGCGAATGGCTGGTGACGAACGGGCTCGGCGGCTTTGCCTCGGCGACGATCTCCGGCGAGATCACGCGGCGCTATCACGGTTTCCTGATCGCCGCGCTGCCGGCTCCGCTCGGCCGCATCGTGATGCTGAGCGATGTCGAGGCAGAGATCGAGCGCGCCGACGGCACCACCGCCAACATCCGCGAAACCGGACGATTCCTTGGTTTCACGCTGGCGATGGGACTGCCGAGTTGGCGCTACGAGATCGACGGCATGACGCTCGAAAAGTCGGTCGTGATGCCGGCGCGCCACAACATCGTGCACATCACCTTCCGCCTGATCGGCGGCAACGGGCCGGTGCGGCTGCGACTGCGCCCGTTCACCAACTTTCGCCGGCTTGAATCGGCGGTAAACGAGGCCCTGGCCGGCAGCTACGCGTTGAGCGTGCAGGGCACGCTTTACGAGGTGACGGCCGGCCCCGACCTGCCGGCGTTGCGCCTGATCACGGTGGGCTGCGACAACGCAACCTTCACCGCGGATGGCGGGTCGCGCCGCGAATCCCTGTTTCCGGCCGAGGCGCAGCGCGGCTACGACGCGCGCGGCTGGGTGTGGAGTCCGGGATATTTCACCGCCGAGCTGAAGCCGGATTGCGCGGCGACCCTTGTCGCGGCGATCGAGCCCTGGCACATCATCCGCGCGCTAACCCCTGAGAACGCCCGCAATTTCGAGGTCGAGCGGCGCAGCCGGCTGGTGGCGCTAGCGATGCCGCCGGCCCGCGAGGGACTGGCCGCCGAGCTCGTTCTGGCGGCCGACAATTTCATCATCACCCCGGTCGGCCGCATCGCCGATATCGCGCGCGCCCACGCTGAGGGCGACGACGTGCGCACCGTCATCGCCGGCTATCACTGGTTCACCGATTGGGGCCGCGACACGATGATCTCGCTCGAGGGCCTGACCCTGGCGACCGGCCGCGAGCCCGAGGCCAAATGGATCCTGCGCGCCTTCGCCCATTATGTGCGCGACGGGCTGATCCCGAACATGTTTCCCGAGGGCGACATCGAGGGGCTCTACCACACGGCCGACGCGACGCTGTGGTTCTTTCACGCGCTCGGGCGCTATCTCGACCGGTGTCCCGACGAGGTGACGCTGACGATCATGCTGCCGATCCTGCAGGACATCGTCCGCCATCACCTCGAAGGCACCCGCTTCGGCATCAAGGTCGATCCGCGCGACGGGCTGCTGACCCAGGGCGCCGAGGGCTACCAGCTGACCTGGATGGACGCCAAGGTTGGTGATTGGGTAGTGACGCCGCGGCGCGGCAAGGCGGTCGAGATCAATGCGCTGTGGTACAACGCGCTGTGCCTGTTGGCGGGATGGCTGCGCGACGCCGGCAACCCCGAAGCCGCCGATATCGCCGGCCATGCCGAAAGGGCACGACAATCCTTCAACCGCCGCTTCTGGCATGACAAGGGCAGCTGCCTTTACGACATCGTCGACGGCGAGAACGGCGACGACGCCTCCTTTCGCCCGAACCAGATCTTCGCGATCTCGCTGACCCATCCGGTGCTCGACCGAAAACACTGGGCGAAAATCGTCGATGCGGTCGAGGCCAAGCTGCTGACCCCGTTCGGCTTGCGATCGCTGGCGCCGGACGAACCCGATTTCAAGCCGCGCTATTTCGGCGATCTGCGCGCCCGCGACGCCGCCTATCATCAGGGCACGGTGTGGGCCTGGCTGATCGGGCCGTTCATCGACGCGTGGCTCAAGGTTCACCCGGACGAGCGGGACAAAGCGCGCGGTTTCCTCGCCGCTTTCGAGCCGCATCTCGCCGAGGCCGGCATCGGCTCGATCAGCGAGGTGTTCGACGCCGAGCCGCCGTTCACCCCGCGCGGCTGCATCGCCCAGGCCTGGAGCGTCGCCGAAGTGCTGCGCTGTCTCGTCAAGACCGCAGCGTAGAGGCCGGACCGCGGGCGTCTCGCCCGCAAAAGCGGCGGCCGGGACGGCCGCGGTCCAATATTGCTACGCCGCTTGCGCCTGCCGCGGCGTGGCGGCTTTGATCAGCATCGCTGCTTTTTCCGCGATCATGATGGTCGGCGCGTTGGTGTTGGTCGAGGTCACTGCCGGCATGACCGACGCATCGACTACGCGGAGCCCCTCGATCCCGTGCACGCGCAGCTCGTCATCGACGACCGCCATCGCATGCTGGCCCATCATGCAAGTGCAGCTCGCGTGGTAGACGGTGTTGCCGTTCCGCTTCGCGTAGTCGAGGAGCTCGTCATCGGTCTGGGCCCGGACGCCCGGCAGCTTTTCTTCACCGATATACGGCTGCAAGGACGGCGCGTTGAAGATCTGGCGCACGAAGCGCAGTCCCCCGACGATCGCGCGGCGATCGGTCTCTTCGGTCAGATAGCGCGGATTGATGACCGGCGGATCTTCGGGCCGCGGTGAGCGCGCCTCGACATAGCCGCGCGACAGGGGCCGCATCTGCCACGGGCCGCCGGTCAGTCCCGGTTCCTCTTCGAGCGCCCCGATCTGCCCGTCCTTGAAGCTGCCCGGCGCAAACGAGATCTGCACGTCGGGAGTGGCCGACTCCGGCAATATCTTGACCGAGGCGGCGACCAGCGAGGCGCTGTAGGTCAGCATCCCCTTGCCGGTGACCAAATAGCGGATGACCTCGGCGGCGAGCGGCAATCCGCGCGCCCTTTCGTTGGCCGTCGCCATGCCGTGAATAGGGTAGGTGACGCGCACGACGTAATGGTCTTGCATGTTCTTGCCGACGCCAGGCAGCGCGTGATGGGTCTCGATGCCGATCTTGGCGAGATGCTCGGGATCACCGACGCCGGAGAGCTGCAAGAGATGCGGCGAGGACACCGCGCCTGCCGACAGGATCACCTCGCGCGCGGCGAGGGCGCGCTCGACCCGGCCGTGGCGTGAAAAATCGACACCGATCGCACGCTTGCCGTCGAATACGATGCGATGCACCAGCGCGTGCGTGACGAGCTGCAGATTGGGGCGCTTTAAGGCCGGCCGCAGATAGGTGCGCGCGGTACTGGCGCGGCGGCGGCCGCCGCGGGTCTGCTGGCACCACCCGATGCTGGGGCCGGTGCCGGGCGGCAGGTCGTTGACGTCCTCGCGGTAGTCGAGCCCGAGCTGCGTGCCGGCTTCGATGACCTTGGCGCAGATCGGCGAACGGTCCATAGCCGAGGTGTGCAGGTACCCCTCAGTGCCGTGAACCTCGCTCGCCCCCTCTCCCCAGCGCTCGGCTTTCTTGAAGAAGGGCAGGCAATTGTCCCACGACCAGCCGCGGTTGCCGAGCTGAGCCCAGTGGTCGTAATCCTCGGGTTGGCCGCGGATGTAGATCAGGCCGTTGATCGAGCTCGACCCGCCGAGCACGCGGCCGCGCGGATAGATGATCTCGCGCTCCTCATTCGCCTGTGCCTTGAACCCCCAGGTCAAGGTCGGATGGTCGAGCATCTTCATGAAGCCGGCTGGGATGTGGATCAGCGGGTTCCAATCGCGCCCGCCCGCCTCGATCAGCAATACCCGCGTTCCCGGATCCTCCGTCAGCCGGTTCGCGAGCACGCAGCCGGCTGAGCCGGCGCCGATGATGATGAAATCCGCCTGCATCTCTCCACTCCCTCTCGGCATGCCCTCGACACGCCTGAGCTACCGTCACGACGAGCCAGTTTAGAGCAACTGGGGAGCCGTGCCAGCGGGTTAGAGCCAGCCGGGTGGAGCCAACCGATTAGAGATGGGGTGAGCTTGACGCTGCACCGGGGATTCGCTACCTCCATCAAGGACGGCGGGTGTAGCTCAGGTGGTTAGAGCGCCAGATTGTGGATCTGGATGTCGTGGGTTCAAGTCCCATCACTCGCCCCAATTGCCTTTAATAGGGTAGGTAAAATCGGGGGAGCTCAACCACCCTGATCTGCCCCTCTGAAACCGATTGGGTAACGTTCTTCCTAACGCGACAGCCCTTCGGAACGCCGTGTAGACTAGGCGTGGCGGGGCAGCAGGCCGGCAAGATCGGGATGCCGCCAAAGCCGGCGGCGGCGCTTCAGTCCCGGTTATGGCGGCAGCGCCTGTCGATTTGTGACGATGCCAGGTGCCGTTTTGTTGAGGACGTCATGGCTAAAGACGCGAAAGCCCTGCTTTATGAGCGACGTGCGTCGCTGGCTCTCAGGAGTGGAGCGGCGGTCCTCTTCGCCATCGCGTGCTTTTGGCCGACGATCACCGGCGCAATGCTGATCAAGCTGTTTGCGGCCTATGCGTTCGTGGATGGCATCCTGACGCTCTCGTCCGGAGGTTGGAGTCTCTCCTCTCGTTCCCTCTGGCCGCTCTTGACCGGCGGCTGTGTCGACCTGGCGGCCGCGGTCGCGGCATATGCGTGGTCCGGGGCGACGCTGCTCGATCTCGTCAGTCTGATGACGATCTGGGCGATCGCCCTTGGGACGACGTTCACGGTGGCGTGTGCCAGCCTGCGGCAGGCGGACAGCGATTGCCTGTTGTTGCTGAGCGGCATCGCATCCGGCCTGTTTGCGCGGGCCTTGCTGTCGTACACGGAGGCGGACATTGTCGTAATATCGACATGGATCGGGCTGTACGGCCTCGCACTAGGGATTTTGCTTCTCAAACTCACATTGCAGCGTTACCAGCTGGTTGTGCTGGATCTTTCGGCGCAGTGACAACGGGAAAGCCGGGCGCGCACGCGCCGCGGTTTAGACAGATGGGAGCTGCGCCCGGGGGGGGCGCGCCCCGATGGCCGTGTCATCGAGGTTCACCGCAACTCGGTTCCGGCTGGCGGGAGCCGCCTCACTCGATCACTTCGTCGGCGCGTGCGAGCATCACCGCTGGCACCTCGAGACCAAGCGCTTTGGCGGTTTTGAGATTGATGACCAGTTCGAATTTGTTGGGTTGCTGGACCGGCAGGTCGGCGGCCTTCTCGCCCTTGAGAATGCGATCGACGTAGCCGGCTGCGCGACGATATTGATCGGTGACACTCGGGCCGTGGGACATCAAGCCGCCGCTGCCGACGAAGAGCCGATAGGGATAAACCGCGGGCAATCGATGCCGATCGGCGAGCGTGACGATCAACTCGCGCTGGATCTGCGCCAACGCACTCGTCGTGACGATCAGGCCGCCATTCGGCTGGCGCGCGAACCCCGAGACGGCACCCTCGATCTCGCTGGCGTCGCGCACGCCGAGCGGGCTGACCTCCACTCCGAACAGCGGCGCCACCGCCTGAATTGCCCCGATCTGCCCGCCGCCCGATACTTGCCCGGGATCCCGGATGACTCCCACCCTTGTCACCTGCGGCGCGATCTGCTTGAGCAGCTCCAGCAATTTCCCGCTCATGGCGTAATCGCTCGAGGTAAACCCGGTGGCGTTGCCGCCCGGCCGCGAGAGGCTCGCGACAAAGCCGCCCGAGACCGGATCGGCGACCGACACGAACACGATCGGGATGGTTCGGGTTGCCCGCTGCAGCGGCCCCATGATCGTGCTGCCGTGCGCCAGGATGACTTCCGGCGCGAGTGCCACCAACTCGTCCGCGTTTGTGCGGTGGCGGTCGAGGTCGCCAATGCCCCAGCGATAGTCGATCCGCAAATTGTCGCCGTCGCGCCAGCCCAGCTGCTGCAGTGCGTCGAGAAACGCGGCGCGGCGAGCCTCGGTCTCCGGATCCTCCGCGGCCAGGTTTAGCAGCACGCCGATGTGACGCACCCGGCCGGCGGGTTCGGCGCACGCGGCGCGCGGTCGGAGCACCGAAGATGCCGCTGCGCCGCACAGAAGCGTGAGGAGGTCGCGCCGCCTCATGCTAACCCCTCCAGGGCTGGAATGTGGTGCTAAGGATCGTGCCGGCGGAAAGCGTATCGAAATGTCTGCTCTCGGTCACCATCGGCCGTGCCCGCGCCTGCATCGAAATACCGGCGAGGCATGGACCGGGTCTTGAGAACCTGACGCGCGCCGGGCACAGTGCACCCAAGCGAAGTGACCGGAAGGGTAGCGGAGGAGCCAATGGACACGATGATGGCCGACGAGACGCGCCTGCCGGCGGATATCGATGCGCAACCCGTGGTGCAGGCCGCCGCCGCGCTGCAGCCGGTGCTCCGCGACTATCATGACGAGCTCGAGCGCGAACAGCGCCTGCCGCGCGCCCTGGTCGAGGAGATGCGCGCCGCCGGCTTCTACCGCCTGGTGATCCCGCGCGCGCTCGGCGGCCTCGAAGTCGATCCATTGACCTATCTGCGTGTCGTCGAGCTGTTGGCCGAGGGGTGCGGCTCGGTCGGCTGGAACCTCGCCAACAACAGCATCGGCCAGCTCGTGACGCTCGGCTTGCCCGAGGAGGGCACCCGCGAGATCCACGGGCAGGGGCCCGCCACGATGGCCGGCACCGCGGTGCAGGGCGGCGGCCAGGGGGTGCCGGTCGATGGCGGCTACCGCGTCAGTGGCCGCTGGAGCTTCGGCAGCGGCTGCCAGGAGAGTAGCTGGATGCTCGGCAGCTTCCAGATCCTCGACGATGGCAAGCCGCGCCGCAGCCCCGAGGGCAAGCCGCTGTTCTGGCGCGGCGTCTTTCAGCGCGCCGAGGCGGAGATCGTTCCCGGCAGCTGGGACGTCGCCGGGCTGCGCGGCACCGGCAGCTTCGACTGGACGGTCGACAACGTCTTCCTGCCGGAGCGGCGGACAACGCCTCATGTCGGCATGCCGCTCGACAACCAGTGGTCGCGCTGGCCTGGGGTCACCTACCAGTTGCCCGCCGTGTGCTGGGTCGGCCCGCACCACAGCGCGGTGATCACCGGCATCGCACGGGCCGGCATCGACGCGCTGATCGACCTCGCCGGCGGCAAAACGCCGCGCGGCCGGACCGGTCTGCTGTGCGACAACCCGCAGGTCCAGGACGCCGTCGGGCGAGCCGATGCGATCCTCAACGCCGGCCGCGCCTACCGCACGGCGATGATCGCCGAGCTGTGGAACACGGTCGCATCGGGCCAGGCGACCACCCTCGAACAGCGCGCCCGCTGCCGGCTGGCGTCGACTTATGCCGGCGACAGCGCGCGCCAGGCGATGGAGCTGGTGTACCGCCACGGCGGCAGCACCTCGTTCAAGCGCGAGAGCCGCCTCGCTGAGTGCTGGCGCGATTTGCACACCGTCGGTCAGACCGTCACGATCGCGCCCGAGTGGTACCCGATCGGCGGCCGCGTGTACCTGGGGATCGACCCAGGCCCGCGCCTGCGCTGAACCCGGCGCGCTGACACGATTTTGCTACAACCTGGCGAACGGCCGGATTCCATAAACGCTTTTGGGATCGGTGACCGGATCGGAAGGTGTAGAGCGGGTGGACGAAGAAACGCCTCTGGCAAGAGCGGAGCATTTTCGCCGCGTCGCCGAAAACCTCCGCGGCCTGGCGACCGCAACGCGATACGACTTCCGCCGTAGGGACCAGCTCCTGGCCTTGGCTGACGGTTTTCAGCGGTTTGCAGATCGTCTTGAACAAGAGGCCGAAGCCGATACAAAATCGGAGTAGCGGTCAGGAACCGACCGGCTGGCCAGTTTGAGAAAGCACGTTTCGGAGGGGTCATGTCGAGCGATCTCGCTCCAGCAGGCACGGGTGGCACCGAGCTGGAGCGCGTCATGCATTATCGCGAGCAGGCGGCACAATTTCGCGGCTGGGCCGCGGACGAAACCACCAAGGAACTCCGCGATGGGCTGTTCGACCTTGCCCGGCAATACGAGCGGCTGGCGAGCGAACTAGAGGCGCGGCGCCGAAACCCCCAGGCCCTCCTCTAGCGCTCGACCACGCAAAGCATGCACTGAAAGTGTGCCGCCACGGCCGGTGGCGCGCCATGCGGCGCGGGTCGCAATCGCTGTTTCCCCCCAATCGAGCGACGGCGCGACTGTTACATAAATCCGCGCTTTTCCGCGCTACGCTTTCGGGCAGAGGATAGCGAGCGACTGCAGTTCAGGAAGGCGTTGCCATGCCTGTGGAGATGATCGGCTGGATCGCGCGACAGCCTCGTTACCCTCCGTCCGCAAGTCTGATCGCAGATCCTTGAACAGCAAGTGACTTCGGCTGCGCCGGCCGCCTCCTCGAACGTCGGCGTCATCGTCGTCTGGCCGAGAAAGGCCCGGGTTGGTGGTGACGAAGCTGACTGCTTCACGATCCGGTGTGGCGGCATCAGTTCCACAAGCAGACAACCGAAGCCTCGAAGCATCAGCCTCGGCCGGCGCCAAACACCCGGACGAGCCAGTCGATGAACACGCGGACGCGTGGTGAAAGCTGCCGATTGCGGGGATAGAGCAACGAAACCGGCGTCGGCGTCGGCGGATAGTCGGGGAGGACGGGAACCAGCGTTCCCCGCCGCAAATCGCTCTCGATGTGGTAGCGCGGCACCTGGATCAGCCCCAGGCCGAGCCTGCCGGCGGCGACGAGACTTTCCGCCCCGTCGACCGCCACCGCGGCCGGGAGATGGACGTTGCGCACGACCCCGTCGAGAATAAATTCGAGCGGCAGCAGCGCGCCCGTTGCCGAGGAGCGGAAGCCGACCATGCGATGGCCGTCGAGCGCCTCGATGGTCGATGGCATGCCAAAGCGATCGATATAGGCCGGTGCGGCGCAGGTCATCTCAGTCAGCATCGCCACCCGTCGCGCGATCATGTCGCTGTCCTGGAGGTTGCCGACCCGCAGCACGCAGTCGATCCCTTCGCGGATGAGATCGACCAGCCGGTCGCCCTCGCTCATGTAGAGTTCAATCTCGGGATATTCGGCGAGGAAGTCCGGCAGCCGCGGCAGCACGAAATGGCGCGCAAGCGTGCCGTGGACATCGACGCGCAGCAGCCCCTTCGGTTTGGCGCGGCCGAACGCGGCCTCCGCATCCTCCAGATCGGCGATCAGCGCGAGACAGCGCCGGTGGTAGGCCTCGCCGTCGAGGGTCGCATTGACGTGACGCGTCGTCCGCTGCAGGAGTTGGACGCCGAGCCGCGCTTCGAGTTGCTTCACGGCGTCCGTCACCGTTGAGCGCGGTAGACCGAGATCCTCGGCCGCGAGCGTGAAGCTGCGCCGCTCCACCACCCGCGTGAACACCCGCATAGCGTCGAACCGGTCCAATAGTTTGTTCGCGATTTTCGGATTGTGATGCCAAAGAATGCCGGATTATTCGGAGAGTGGAAAGGCTCATCTCCTGCTCATCGGACGCGGATTGGCCGCGAAAGATGATCAGGAGACTGGAAATGGAACAGCGTACTGGAAGGATTGCGATCGTGACCGGTGCCTCGCGCGGCATCGGTGCCGCGGTGGCCGAACGGTTGGCCCGCGACGGTTTCGCCGTCGTCATCAACTACTCCGGCGATGCCGCACCCGCCGAGGCGCTGGTGCGCAAGATCGAGGACAAGGGCGGCCGCGCGCTAACCGCCAAGGCAGACGTAAGCGATGCGCAGGCGGTGCGCCGGATGTTCGACGCCGTGGAGGCGGCGTTCGGCGGCATCGACATGCTGGTCAACAATGCCGGCATCATGCCCCTCTCGACAATCGCCGACACCGACGATGCGACCTTTGAACGCCTGATTGACGTCAACCTCAAGGGCACGTTCAACACGCTGCGCGAAGCCGCCAGGCGGCTGCGGAACGGCGGCCGCATCATCAACTTCTCGTCGAGCGTCGTCGCCCTGCTGCAGCCGACCTACGGCGCCTACGCCGCCACCAAGGCGGCCGTCGAGGCAATGACCAGCGTCCTGGCCAAGGAGCTGCGCGGCCGCGCCATCAGCGTCAACGCCGTGGCGCCCGGGCCGACTGCGACCGGGCTGTTCATGAACGGCAAGCCGCCGGAGCTCATCGACCGGCTGGCGAAGCTCGCGCCGCTCGAACGGCTCGGCCAGCCCGAGGACATTGCTGCAACCGTCGCCTTTCTCGCTGCGCCCGACGGAGGCTGGATCAACGGCCAGACGCTGCGCGCGAATGGCGGGGTTATTTGACGCCGAGCCCCGAATACCCGGCGTAATTCCGGCATCACTCCGTCAGGAAGGATCATGTCATGAAACAGGTCATCGTCATCACCGGCGCGTCCAGCGGCTTCGGCGCGCTGGCCGCCCGAGCGCTCGCGCAGGCCGGGCACACCGTCTACGCCACCATGCGCGAAACAGCCGGTCGCAACGCCCCCCGAATGGCCGAGGTCGAACGCTATGCCGCCGAGCACGGCGTCGATCTAAGGACAGTCGAACTCGACGTCGCGTCCGCTGAATCGGTGGAGGCGGGCATCGCCAAGATCATCGCCGATACAGGACGCCTTGACGTGGTGATCCACAATGCCGGCCACATGTCTTTTGGTCCGGCGGAAGCCTTCACGCCCGAGCAATTCGCCGAGCTCTTCGACGTCAATGTGCTCAGCACCCAGCGGGTCAATCGAGCGGCGCTGCCCCACCTGCGGAAGCAGGGCCGCGGCCTTGTCGTCTGGGTTTCATCGAGCAGCGCGCGCGGCGGCACGACACCCTATCTCTCGCCCTATTTCGCCGCGAAAGCCGCGATGGACTCGCTCGCGGTCTCCTACGCCGCCGAACTTGCGCGCTGGGGGATCGAGACCTCGATCATCGTGCCCGGCGCCTTCACCAAGGGCACGAATCACTTCGCCCACGCCGGCTCGCCGGCCGACAAGGTTCGGACGGCCGAATATGACGATGGGCCCTACGCCGGCGTGTCCGAACAAGCCCTGAAAGGCCTCGCTTCGCTCGAACCGGCCGATGCCGATGTCGGTGCGGTCGCCGCGGCGATCGTCGCGATCGTCGACATGCCGTTCGGCAAACGGCCTTTTCGCGCTCATATCGACCCGTCGCAGGACGGCGCGGAGATCGTCAATGGTGTGGCCGACCGCGTCCGGGCGGAATTGTTCCGGCGCATCGGCCTGGCGGATCTGCTTTCGCCTCGGGTGGCTGGCTGACTGCTCCAGCCTGCCGCGATCATAATGGGCGCGGCTAGATGGCAACCCGTCGATGTCCGCTTCACGATGCCGAAGCGGACATCGACGATGCCGGTTCACGATGTCGTAGAACCACCTCGATAGGCGTTCGTTTGGTCTGGAGACATCGGCAGCATCGACCATTTCGGGCATAATCCAGCAAGCTGTTCGAGTTCAGGAAGGCGTTGCCATGCCTGTGGAGATGATCGGCTGGATCGCGCCGCGGGTGTCGTCGGAGCTGATCCCCGCATCCGGCCCCCCGTTCTCTGCCGAGGTGATCGCCGAGACAGCGCGCATCCACGAGCGGGCCGGCTTCGACCGCGTGCTGATCGGCTATTTCTCGGATGCGCCCGATGGTTTCCTGGTCGGGGCGCACGCCGCGGCGGTCACCGAGCGCCTCAGCTTCCTGCTGGCGCATCGGCCCGGCTTCGTCGCGCCGCCGGTCGCCGCCCGCAAGCTGGCGACGCTCGACCAGCTCTGCGATGGCCGCCTCGCGGTGCACATGATCGCCGGCGGCAGCGATGCCGATCAGGCCAAGGACGGCGACTGGACCGATCCCGAGACCCGCTATCGCCGCTCGGCGGAGTATGTCTCGCTATTGCGCCGCACCTGGACCGAGCCGGCACCGTTCGACCACGCGGGCGAGTTCTACCGGACCCGCGGCACCTGGTCGGAGATCCGCTGCCGGCAAGAGCCGCACATCCCGATCTATGGCGGCGGCGGCTCCGACGCGGCGATCCGGGCATTGGCGCCGCATGTCGACGTTTTCATGCTGTGGGGCGAGCCGCTGCAGGAGACCGCCCTGTTTATGGAGCGCGTGCGGCGCGAGGCGGCGCTCTCCGGCCGCAGCCCGCGCTTCAGCCTGTCTACCCGCCCGATCCTGGCGGCGACCGAGGCTGAAGCCTGGGACCGCGCCAGGGCCATCCTCGACCGGGTGTTGATCAATCGCGGCGGCGCTCCGGCGCCGCAGCGCCAGAACATCGGCTCCAAACGGCTATTGCAGGCCGCCGCGGCAGCCGAGGTGCACGACACCTGCCTGTGGACACCCTTGGCGGTCGCGACCGGCGCTTCAGGCAACTCGACGGCCCTGGTCGGCACGCCCGAAACGGTCGCCAGGGCATTGCTCGAATATTACAAGCTCGGCGCCACCAGCCTGTTGATCCGCGGCTACGACCCCCGGCCCGACGCCGTTCAGTATGGCGAGGAGCTGATCCCGCGCCTCCGCGCGCTAGTGGCGGAGCACGACGCCGCGGCGGCTCCGCCGGCGTGAGTCGGAGGCGCCCATCGAGGTGTCCGCCGACAAGCCCGCATCTAATACGGCCCGCTGCTGCTACGATCGCGCTGTTCTGCAACGGATGATCATCGCAATGACCTCAACCCCTGCCCGCCCGGGAATGCCGGGACATTTCGGCATCCGCGTCGTCGAGGCCGGCAAGGACAAGCTGGTCGGCGAAATGGATGCCGACGACCGGCACCTCAACAACAGCGGTCATGTGCATGGCGGTGCGCTGGCGGCCTTCGCCGACGATCTCGGCGGCGGGCTGGCCGGGCTCAACGCCCCGAAGGGGTTTCGCACGACGACGATCGAGTCGAAGACCAACATCTTCCGCGCCTGCACCCCGGGGCGGCTGACCGGCGTCGCGGTGCCGATCCATGTCGGGCGACGCACGATCGTACTGCAGACCTCGATCTATCGCGCCGACGGCAAGCTCGCGGCGATGATGATCCAGACGCAGATGGTGCTGCCGCGCGAGCCGTCGCCCAGCGCCGCTGCTGACGGTCGAGACACCCCATAGAGGACGCCAGCGTCCGGTTATTTGCGGGTCCAGTAATCGGCCGCCGCCGGAAAAGCGGTATCGCAGCGCGTCGCCTGGGGTGGTCCGTCCAGCGTGTCCGCGGCGGCGCGCCAGACGGCGTAGTGCGGCGCGGCGCGATGCGCCTCCAGCGCCGCCTCGTCGCGGTACACTTCGTAGAAGTAGTAGACGTTCGGGTCCTGCTGGTCGTGCAGCACGTTGAAGCGCAGGCAGCCCGGCTCGTCGCGCTCGGAGCCGAGGGCATCCACCTCGATCGCCTTCAGGAAACGTTCGCGCCCCTCCGGCTTGACCCGGACCTTTACCCACATCGCTAGCATATGACCTTCCTCCCGATGACGAGGCGCGCCCGATCGGCGCTGGCTCGCCGCAAACACCAGCCGAAGCCAGGGCGCAGTTTACGCAGACGCCCGAGCCGGCGTCATCCGCATACGGCTGAGCGCGAACAGGAACGGCGCAGATCACCCGGCAAGAGCAAGCGGAACCTGTGCCATGGCCGATGTTGAATCTGCGGGAACCGCAGCTTCACAAAGGGCAGGTCATGATCAAGTTCGGCTACAAGATGATGTCCGAGGAGCATGGGCCGGCCGCTTTGGTGCGCAATGCCGTCCGGGCCGAGCAGGCCGGCTTCGACTTCGCCGCGATTTCCGACCACTTCTCGCCATGGCTCGACGAGCAGGGTCATTCACCGTTTGCTTGGTCGGTGCTGGGAGCGGCCGCCAACGCCACCAGCCGGATCGGCCTGATGACGGCGGTGACCTGTCCGATCATGCGCTACCATCCGGCAATCGTCGCTCAGGCCGCGGCAACGATCGGCTTGCTCAGCAACAATCGCTTCACGCTGGGGCTCGGCTCGGGCGAACGGTTGAACGAGCACGTCGTCGGCCAAGGCTGGCCAGGCATTATCGAGCGGCACGAGCGCCTGGCGGAAGCGGTGGAGATCATCAACGGCCTGCTCGACGGGTCACTGACGCATTACCGGGGCGATTACTTCACGCTCGATCACGCCCGCCTTTTCGACCGGCCCGACCGCCCGCCTGCGATCACGATCGCCGCAGGCGGCGAGGCAGCGGCGCGCCTCGCCGGCGAAACCGGGAGCGGTCTGATCGCGACCGACCCGCAGGCCGATCTCGTCGAGGCATACGCCGCAGCCGGCGGGTCGGGGCCGCGCTACGCCGAGGTAGCGATGTGCTACGCCAAGACGGAAAAGGCGGCGCAGCAAACGGCGCATCGATATTTCCGGTGGGCGCTGGGCGGCTGGCACATCATGCCGGAACTTCCGACCACGGAGGCGTTCGCGGCGGCGAGCAAACACGTCGCGCCGGAAACCGTCGCTGAGGAGATCAGCTGCGGGCCGTCAGCCGACCATCACCTCGAGGCGATCGGCCGCTATATCGATGCCGGCTTCGATCACTTGATCCTGGTCCAGATCGGGCCGGAACAAGACGCCTTTACCGATTTCTTTACGCAGAAACTGGCGCCGCAGTTGCGTCATCGCAAAGCCGCCTGATCGCAAGGCGATTTATGCCCCGAGGCGCGTTTCGGGGCTTCAGGGCCGGCTGGCGGCGCTGGCAAGCCGGCTCTTGGTCCGGCGAGCGGGCAGATGTTGCACCGGCCCGCTCCACCCTGTAGCACGGTCACGCAAACGGAGGGGAGACGATGATGACCGGACGCGTGCCGATGGTGTCGCTGGAGCGCGCCCGCGAACTCGGCGAGGCGATGGGAATGCCCGCGCGACGGACGCAGAGCGAGGCGTTTCGCACGGTCGCCAATAATCCAGGCGTGGCCAGGGTCACGTTCAGCCAGTTGATGCAGCTGCTGGAGAACAACAAGTTCGACACGCGGCTGCGCGAGCTGATGATCATGCGGATCGGCTGGGTCACCGGCTCGGCTTACGAATGGACGCAGCACTGGCGGGTCGCGACGACGGCGGGGATCCCGCCCGAGGATGTTCTGGCGGTGCGCGACTGGCGCAACTCCGCGCGGTTGACGCCGGCGGACAAGGCGATCCTGGCCGCCACCGACGAGTGTCTCGCCGGCAAATCGATTTCGGATGCCGCCTGGGCCGAGGTGGCGAAGCATGTCACCGACCCGGGGCAGCAGGTTGAGTTCATCATCGCGATGGGAAATTGGATGATGTTTTCCCTGTTGTTCCGCAACCTGCGCATTCCGCTGGCGGAGGGGCTGATGATCTGGCCGCCCGACGGCCTGGCCTCGCCGGCGGCGGAGGCATAGCCCTCCGTCCGCACTGTGGTAAGCTCGCGGATCGCTTGATTATCGGGCGGCAGCGGCTATCATTTTTTGGCATCAATGAGGGGTGGCGACGATGGCTTACGAAGGCATGATTGCGGAGACGATATCGATCAACGGCGACAAGGGTGAGCCGATCTCGGCCTATGTGGCGAAGCCGTTAGGGCCAGGCCCATTCCCTGGTCTGGTGGTGCTGCACCATGCGCCCGGCTGGGATGAATGGTACCGCGAGACCACCCGCAAATTCGCGCATCACGGCTATGTCGCGATCAGCCCCAACCTCTATCACCGCGCCGGCGAGGGCAAAGCGGACGACGTCGCCGCCAAGGTGCGCGCCGAGGGCGGCGTACCCGACGCCCAGGTCATCGGCGACACCGAAGGCGCGGTAGCGTGGCTGCGCGCGCAACCCGTTCTCAATGGCAAGGTCGGCGTATTCGGCACCTGCTCGGCGGGCCGGCAAACCTTCCTGTTTGCCTGCCGCACCAACAGCATCAATGCGGCGTGCGAGCTGTGGGGCGGCCGGGTAGTGATGAGCAAGGAGGAGCTGAACCCGAAGCAGCCGACCGCGCCGATCGAGTTCACCAAAAGCCTGTCCTGCCCACTGCTCGGTCTGTTCGGCAACGAGGATCGCTCGCCGACCCCTGAGCAGGTTGACCAGCACGAGGCCGAGCTCAAGAAGCACGGCAAGAATTACGAGTTCCACCGGTACGATGGTGCCGGGCACGGCTTCTTCTATTACGACCGGCCGGCCTACCGGATCGAGCAGGCGCTGGACGGTTGGCAAAAGGTGTTCGGCTTCTTGCACAAGCACCTGTCCACAAGATAGGCCCGCATGTGCACCTCGATCGTTGAGATTGTCGGCGCCGACGGCGCCGGCAAGGGCGGTGACGGGTGGTTCGATCTGACCCACTCGGTGGTGTCCTACGACCACCCGCACCACGCTCTGCTGGAAGAGGCGATCACGATCGATTTCGTCAACGCCGCGCTCGGGCCGGCCGCGCGCGTCGCGGTCGAGCTGACGCTGGAATCCGCCAAGGAGCTAAGCGGCGCGCTGATCCGGGCGATAGAGGCGGCCGAGATCGAGGAAAGCCACCGTCTGCGCAACACCTGAAGCCAGCCCTAGGAAGCGAAAACACGGCGGCGTCCAGGCGAAGGCCGGGCCCCACCGCGAAACCGATCTGTCGCCTGTGGAAATCGATTCCGGCCTTCGCCGGGACGCCGATTCAAGCGGGAGGCTCAGAACGCGGCATCGGCGGAAGACGCTTCGCTCTTCCGCCCTGCGGCATTTCGGGCGTCAGGGTGAGCCTAGCCCCACTTGGCCTGGCCGCCGACCGCCGTGATCGTGATGTGCCCCATCGTCGTGTTGGCCTTGGCGCCGTGCCAATGGCGTTCGCCGGCCTTGATATGCACGACATCGCCGACATTGATCTCCTGCTGCTCGTTCTCGGTCGCCACCATGCCGGAGCCCGAGGTCACCACCAGGATCTGGTCGCAGGTATGGATGTGCCAACCCGTCGTACAGCCTTGGCTGAAATTGACCACGCTGCAATTGTAATTCGGGGAGTCTCCGGCCTCGATGATGGTCTGACGCGAGCGCGACACTGGCCCGGTCCACCCTTCGATCCGATCGGCGCCTTCCACCGGAAGATCCGGGATGTCCTTGAGCGTGACGACCTTCATGATCTCTCTCCCTCGTGTTTTCCGTCTTCCGACGGTGATTATGCGCAAATGACCGCTGGGGGTGGCAAGCGGCCTGTAACCAGCCGGCGACGAACCCCCGTCGTACGGCGCGCGGCCCTGAGCCGGTAACAATCGCGGCGCAACCTCGCCGCCGATTAGGCTTGGCGGCATGCTGCCCTCCGCGACCGGGAGGCGCGGCCATGCGCCTCGCAGGCAAGATTGCGGTCGCCGTCGGCGCCGGAAGAGACCCGGCGGAGCGACCCGCCCTGATCGTCTTTACTGTTCTTTCAATCTGTCAAGCGCATCGGGGATATCGCGAACAAAATCTTGGTCGTGGCCTGGATTACAATTGAAGGAATAATGCTTCATCTTGATCGGTACATCGCCATAGTGCTTGCCATCCGCGTAGATCAGATAGAAATCGCCTGATCCTTCCTCGTGGACAAAGACGGCCCGACACTGGTGGCGATTGCTGCCCTTGATCTGCCATGTGAGCATCGCGGCGGCCATGTAATTGAAGATTTTTGGCGAGCCAAAGACCACCACATGGCCACGGAAAACATGACCGTCAAAGCCCCAGATCGCGTATTCGGATTCCGAGCGGCCGGCGAGCTCCCACATCGACTTCTTGATGAAGTTTATATCGGTGAAATCTTGATGATGGATGTCGGATCGGCCCGGAATATCGCCCGAACAGCCAGCCCATACCCATTCGGGATGCTCGGGATAGCAGAGTTTCAGGGCTGCAACCTGCTCGCGGCGTCTCTGGTGCGCGCGACGGAATGAGCCTAGGCCGAAAGCGCTTCCGCGATATTTCGGCACTCCGCCTTTGATCAAATCGTAGGCGGCATTAATGGATTGGGCCGTGTCGAGGTCGCCGCCCCGGTCGGGGTGATGCCGATGGATAAGCTGACGCCGGGCCTCTCTCAGGACATCCGACGGCATGCCTGTGACGTCGACTCCCAGCCGCCGGAACAGCAGGATCGCGTCGATGACGCTGACCTCGGGCAGGATTTCCGTCGCAAGCATCAATTTCCCATTTTTGGTGGGGGGTAGCCGGTACCAGAAACCGAAAAAACCGATCGTACAGACCGCAGCGCCTCAGCACGGCAGGCGGCGCCACCAGAGAATGGGGTTTATTTGATAAAATCGACTTAACTTTAGGCCGACCGCCATTCAAATTGCCTGCCGAAAACCCGGCCGCTCGTCTCCGTGACAGCTTGCTGAAGCAATATTCCAGGGATTTGCCATGCGCCTCGCAGGGAAGATCGCGATCGTCATCGGCGCCGGGCAGAGCCCCGGCGAGGGCATCGGCAACGGCCGCGCCACGGTACTGCGCTTCGTCCAGGAGGGCGCCCGCATCCTCGCCGTCGATCGCGATCTCGCCGCAGCAGAGGAGACGGCCGCGCTGGCCATCAAGGAAGGCGGCGAGTGCGTCGCCTTCCAGGCCGATGTGACCCGCGAGGCGACCCTCGCCGCCGCGATGGCAGCAGCGGTCGAGCGTTGGGGCCGCCTCGACATCCTGCACAACAATGTCGGGGTCAGCGTCGGCGGCGGCGACAAGCCGATCGAGGAATTGACCGAGGAGGCGTTCGACCGGGTCTCGGCGATCAATTTGCGAGGCACGATCATGGCCTGCAAGCACGCGCTGCCGATCATGCGCCGCCAGCGTTCCGGCGCGATCGTCAACATCTCTTCGGTCGCCGCCTTCGAGAACACCTACCCGCTCGTCACCTACAAGGTGACGAAGGCCGGGATGGTCGCCTTTACCCAGCAGCTCGCGCTGCAGAACGCCGCCTACGGCATCCGCGCCAACTGCATCCTGCCCGGGCTGATGGACACGCCGATGGCGGTCGACACCCGGGCGCGCGCCAGCAACCGCAGCCGCGCCGAGATCGCCGCCGAGCGCGACGCCAAGGTGCCGTTGCGCGGCAAGATGGGAACCGGCTGGGATGTCGCCAACGCGGCCCTGTTCCTCGCCTCGGACGAGGCCAGTTTCATCACCGGCGTCGCCTTGCCGGTCGATGGTGGCGCCTTGGTCAAGATCGGCTGACAGAGCGCCCGGCGCAAGAACGCCGAGGAAGCCGAGCGCGCCGGCAGGCCGGCTCTTTTCCGATATCCGGGCAGCGGGCCGCTTTGCTAGGGTTTCGGTACCGGCATTGCATAAGCCGACAAACGACAAGCCGCCAGAACGGAGGGGATCATGCTGTCACGCCGCCTGTTCGCCGCTACTGCCGCCGGGGCCGCCGCCGCGGCGGGGGCGCCCGCCCTGCTCGCCGCCGAGGCGCAGGCCCAGACCGCGCCGGCCGAGTCGACGATGGACCGGATGAAGAGCACCAAAGTGCTGCGGATCGCGGCGCTGCCCGGCGAGGCGCCCTATTTCAATAAGGATCTCGCGACCGGCGCCTGGTCGGGGATGTGCATCGACATGGCCAAGGACATCGCCGGGAATTTCGACGGCACCGTCGAATACATCGAGTCGACCTACGGCAATTCCGTGCTCGACCTGCAAGCCAACAAGATCGATCTCGCCTTTGCCCTGAACCCAACGCCGAAGCGGGCGCTGGTGATCGATTTCACCCACCCGTTCTACCTGCACGGCTTCGGCATGGTCGGGGCCAAGGGGTTCAAGGCGACCAACTGGGCCGATCTCGACAAGCCGGAGGTCAAGATCGCCTTCGACATCGGTTCGGTGCACGAGATCGCGGCGCGGCGTTTCGCGTCGCATGCGACGCACATCGCGCTGAAGACGCGCGACGAGTGCGTGCTGGCGGTGCAGTCGGGCCGCGCCAATTGCGTGATCATGGCGGTCAATCTCGGCCTCACCGCGGTCAAGAAGAACCCGTCGCTCGGCGAATTCCAGATGCTGCATCAACCGCGCATCCAATTGCCGACCTGCATGGGGGTGCGCAAGGAAGCCAACAAGGATTGGCGCGATTTCCTGAACGCCTGGGTTGACTACAACCGCGGCGTTCAGCAGGTCCGCGAATGGCTCTTTGCCGGCCTCGCGATCAACGGCGTCAAGCCCGAGGACATCCCGGCCGATGTCGAATTGTAGCGTTCTAGTTTCGCTCGCCAACCCTTATCGTCATTCCGGGGCACGAGCGAAGCGAGGGAGCCGGAATCCATATTCCAGAGGCCTGTGTTCATGGATTTCGGGCTCGCCGCTGCGCAGCGCCCCGGAATGACGGGCTAGAACTATGTCCGCCCCATCCTACGCCTGGGATTTCTCGTTCCTGTGGGGCTATCGCTGGCTGATCCTGCTCGGCCTCGGCGTTACGATCCTCTACACGATCGCCACGATCCTGATCGGCCTCGTGATCGGCCTCGCGACCGGGCTATTGCGGCTGTCGCGTAACCGGTGGCTGACCGCGCCGCTGGTCGCCTATGTCGAGATTTTTCGCTGCACGCCGCTCCTGGTGCAGATCATCTGGTTCTATTACGCGCTGCCGGTGGTGCTCGGGATCGACATCCCGGCGCATATCGCCGCGACCCTGGTGCTGTCGCTCTATACCGGCGCGTTCTACGCCGAGATCGTGCGCGGCGGCGTCAATTCGATCGAGCGCGGCCAGTGGGACGCGGCGCGCGCGATCGGCATGCGGCGCCGTCAGGTCATGCTGCATGTCATCCTGCCGCAGGCGGTGAAGCGGATGATCCCGCCCTTCATGAACCAGTCGATCATCCAGCTGAAGAATACCTCGCTGGTGTCGACGATCGCGGTCGCCGATTTGCTCTATGAAGGCCAGATGATCACCGCCGCGACCTACCGCCCACTCGAAGTCTATACGATGGTCGCAATCGTCTATTTCGTCGTGCTGTTCCCGCTGACGCTGATGGCTCAGGGGGTCGAATACCGCCTCGCCCGCGCCGACTGATGCAGCGCTCGACTATCTCTGCTGTCTTTGGATCAACTCACTGCCGTGTCCCGGCTTTCGCCGGGACACGGGATTGGGTCGGGGTCGGTAGAGCGCAAAAAAGTCGGGCATCGAGTTCGCGCAAATATGTCAGCTGAACCCGACCTGCGGGCGATGATCGAAATCGCGGATCTGTGGAAGGCGTTCGGGCGGGTCGAGGTGCTGAAAGGCGTGTCGCTACGGGTGGAGCGCGGCGCGGTCGTCGCGCTGATCGGCCCCTCCGGCTCGGGCAAGTCGACCCTCTTGCGCTGCATCAACCTGCTCGAGAACCCCGACCGCGGCCATATCCGGGTCGGCGAACGCGAGATGCGGTTCGGCAGCGGCCGGCGTGCCGGGTCGAGCGACCGCGATCTCGCCGGCTTCCGCGCCGCGACCGGCATGGTGTTTCAGCATTTCAACCTGTTTCCGCACATGACCGCGCTGCAGAACGTCACCGCCGGGCCGACCATCGTCAAACGGATGCCGCGGCGGCAGGCCGAAACCGAGGGACGCGAGCTCCTCGCCAAGGTCGGCCTCGCCGACAAGGCCGATGCCTATCCGCTGCACCTCTCCGGCGGGCAGCGTCAGCGGGTCGCGATCGCCCGCGCATTGGCGATGGGGCCTGCGGTGATGCTGCTAGACGAGGTCACTTCGGCGCTCGATCCCGAGCTGGTCGGCGAGGTGCTGAACGTCATCGAGCAGCTCGCCGAGGAAGGCATGACGATGGTCATCGTCACGCATGAGATCGCCTTCGCCCACGAGGTCGCCGACCAGGTCGCGTTCATCAGCGACGGGGTCATCGCTGAGATCGGGCCGCCGGCTTCGGTGCTGGAACAGCCGGAGAACCCGCGCACCCGGAATTTCCTCGCCCGCTTCCACCGCTCGCGCGCCGGGGCACCGTAGAGGGGCCATCCGGGCGGGGCCGCAATGCGGAAACGGCAGGCCCGCCCTGCTTTACGAGGAGGCAGCGCGCGGCGTACCTTGCGGGAGTACAAGCCTTCACCTGCCCGGGGGAGAGCGCCGATGCTGCGCAACCGCGACGAGATCCGCGAAGACAAAGCCTTCGACCAGCTGACCGATGCGATCCTGCAGCGCGATCAGCCGCGCACCGCTGGCCTGTTCCACCGCATGGTGACGAACGAGGGGCGCTCGATTGGCGAGGCGTTGAGCGTCGTGACCGCCGCCGAGGCGCCGTTCGTCCAGGTGCCGTGCCATATCAACATCAAGGACGGCGCGGTCGTGTTGACCAACAACGACCACACGATCCTCGGCTTGCGCGCCTCGACCTACCTGATGCCGTATCTGCCGGAGAAGTATCGGCTGCTGCCGTTGATGCAGAGCGTCTGGTACATCCCGGCCGGTCTCGATATCTGGAACCAGCTCCTCTACAAATACCCGGGCCGCT
>Ga0210400_10001583_pt1 | contig 22314 bp, 22 predicted proteins | sample IncBWH26MmetaG_FD_155456 | JGI IMG/M metagenome (GOLD analysis project Ga0210400, IMG submission 155456) | Forest soil microbial communities from Barre Woods Harvard Forest LTER site, Petersham, Massachusetts, United States - Inc-BW-H-26-M | ecosystem: Environmental > Terrestrial > Soil >...
AATCCCGAGGCGGCGACGCAGCCGGCCGATCCCTCGAAGATGATCACGGGCCGCGATCTCCAGCGCATGCTCGACCGGGCCCGCGACATGGCGCGCAGCGGCGCCCGCGACCAGGCGCGCGAAATGCTCTCGCAATTGCAGAACATGCTGGAGAATTTGCGCGCCGCCCGGCCGGGACAGACGCCGCGCGGCGACAACCAGGCGCAGCAGATGATGCGCGGGTTGCAGGAATTGATGCAGCGCCAGCAGCAGCTGCTCGACAAGAGCTTCCGGGCGCAGCGGCAGCAGGGCAAGCAAGGCCAACCGGGACAGCAGAACGGCTCGCCTCAACCCGGCCAGCAGCCGGGCGACGAGCAGGAAGCCGGCCAGTCCGGCGAGATGGGCGACGAGGCCGGCCAGCAGGAAGGATTGCGCCATACGCTGGGCGACCTGATGCGCCGCCTCGGCGAGGGAATGGGCGATATTCCCGATCCGTTCGGCCGGGCCGAACGGGCGATGCGCGACGCCACCGGTGCGCTGCAGCGCGGCCAGGCCGGCGAGGCGATCGGGCCGCAGACCGAAGCGCTCGACCAGCTGCAGCAAGCGGCGCGCGATTTCGCTCAGCAGCTGCAACAGCGCCTGGGCAAGGGCTGGGGCGACCCCAATGACGACCAGATCGGCGCCACCGATCGCGATCAGCGGGGTCGCGTCGAGCGCGACCCGTTCGGCCGCCCGACCTCCAGCAACGGCACTTACGACCAGAGCGACGTCCGCATTCCGGACGAGAATACCCTGCAGAAATCGCGGCAGATCTTGGATGAACTGCGCCGACGTGCCGGTGAACGCTCTCGACCTGTAATTGAACTGGACTACATCGAGAGACTATTAAAAAGATTCTGAACACCGCCGTTCTTGTTAAATCTATGCAATTCTGAAATCTCCGGGTTTTAATCCGAGAGGTTTCGGTTATATACTGTTGCCGTCTGTGACGCTCTGTAACGAGCCGCGTCTCGGAACAGGGGGGAAGCGGGCATATCGGGGTCGAAATCTTCTTTAATCGGGGACGATGGATCGACGGCTTTTTTTGTCTGTGATCGCCGGCACAGCCGCGCTGCCCAGCATGCTCCGCGCTCTGCCACTCCCGCCACCGCAACCGCACCGGCTCAACCTCGCCAATCCGCACACCGGCGAGACCTTCAGCGGCATCTACCGCGACGACAACGGGCCCATCCCGGGGGTTATGGATGAGCTCTCGGTGTTTCTCCGGGATTTTCATTCCGGGGAAAAGATCGCCATCGATGTCGGGGTGCTGGATTTCCTGTCCGGCGTGATGCAGGCGGTCGGCCAGACCAAGGCGATGATCCTCTCGGCGTACCGGACGCCCGAAACCAACGCGATGCTGGCGCGCACCCATTTTGGCGTCGCCGAGAACAGCCAGCATCTCTACGGCCGCGCCCTCGACGTGCATTTCGGCGACAAGCTCGCCGACGCGATGAAGGCGGCCCGTGCGATGCAGCGCGGCGGCGTCGGCTGGTATCCCCATTCCGGCTTCATGCACATAGACACCGGGCCGGTGCGCAACTGGGATCTCGATCATCCCAAGCTCGTGACCCTGCTGACCGGCAGCCGTCGGACGCAATTCAACAAGAAGGGCCGCATGGTGGTCAGCGGCAAGACCCAGGCGGTCGCGGCCCGGCCGCAGCCGGCTTCCACCGGCGCTCGTCTCGTCAGCGGCAACACCTACCATGTCGACGGTCAGCGCCAGGTGCTGGTGTTGCGCGGCGATGGCCCTGTTCTGATGCGGGGCGAAGGGGCCGGCGGCGTCAGCCAGCGCCTCTCGCGGCTGCGGCGACTCGCCCGCACCCAGTTCGCCGCCAGGACTCGCTGAGAGCGGCTCTTCTATTCCCGTCCGAACGTCGCCACGACATCGGTCGCGGTGACGCTGGGGTGCTCGAACACTGCCTTGAACTGCGCGACCTTGCCGGCGGGCAAGGTTCCGACTTGCAGGTCGATGATTTGAAACTCGACCTCATTTTTGTTGGTGTCGCGCAACGCCAGCCGTAGCGGCGGCACGCTCAGCAGCTGGTCGGTCGTATTGGTGATCTCGCCCGTTACGACGAAGGAACCCTCGTTCCGCAGCGGCCTCAGCGTGATGTCGAGCCCGGTCCCCGGGCCCGCGGTCTTCAACCCGACCGCATCATAGACCTTGGTCGCCTCCGGCCAGGTCCGCACGACCGTGTTGCGCCCCAGGATCGGCACCAGCACCGCGGCGGCAACGACCAGGATTACACCCGCTTGGAAGATCGCGCGCCGGCCATGTCCCATCCGCCCGATGGCCGGCGCCGCCGCGCTGCCTAGATCCAGCGTCGTCGAGAGCGTCGAGCCGGCATTGCCTTCCAAGGCGCCGGCATCGGCCGTTGCGGCGCCCGCCGTCGCGGTCGCCAGCGCGGCTTGGGCTGGCCCGCCCCGCGCTGGCGTGCCTCGAACCGGAGTTCCCTCAGTCGGGAGATTGTCTACGAGAGCCGGCGCGAAGTGCCAGAGATAGCCGCAATTGGCGCACCGCACCTGCCGCCCGGCGGCGCGATCGATCGCCGCGTCATCGACCTGATAGCGGGTCTCGCAGGATGGGCAGGTCAGGATCATCTGCATGGAATATCGCTGTCCGCCGGCACGCCAATGCGCCTCCTGGTTCCACCGCCCGGGGCGGAAGCTGCCGGCACATTGAAAGGCGTTCATTATTAAAAGGCGCTTTCGACGGCGCCTCGGCCATGTCCATCATTCCGGATTTGCCGGACATTGTCGATGTGAGCCCCGATAGTCCGGCGTTCGCTTGACTTGAAAACCGCCGACCGGCAGGCTCCGCCCCGCGCAAAAATCGGAATCGATCACCGCGCGGAGGAACGGCGTGGCGGCGGTTGAGACGGCGGAACGGCATCCGGCGACACGAGCGCGCTCCTCGATCCACCTGCTCGAAATTCGCGACATCGCGCTCCGCTTTGGCGGCATCGTCGCGCTCGATGGCGTGTCGTTCGCGATCGAGGAGGGGCAAATCCTCGGTCTGATCGGCCCGAACGGCGCCGGCAAGACGACGCTGTTCAACTGCGTCAGCCGACTCTACACGCCCAACCGCGGCGACATCCTGTTCGTAGGCCGTTCGATGCTGGCGCGGCCGCCGCACCGGATTGCCGAGATCGGCATCGGCCGCACCTTCCAGAACCTCGCGCTATTCGCGCCGCAATCGGTGCTCGACAATGTGCGGCTCGGCGGCCACGCGCACAGCCGCGGCGATTTCGTCAGCGACGCCTTGCGTCTGCCCTGGGTGCGCCGCCAGGAGGCGAGGCTGACCGAGACCGCCTGGTCGTTGCTCCAGATGCTCGAGCTGGAGGATGTCGCGTTGCGCCCCGCCGCCGGATTGCCGCTCGGCACCCGCAAGCGGGTCGAGCTGGCCCGTGCGCTGGCTGGCCGGCCGAAGCTGCTATTGCTCGATGAGCCGGCCGGCGGCCTCAATCACCAGGAGGTCGGCGAGCTCGGACGGCTGATCCGCCGCATCCGCGACGAGCGGCAGGTCACCGTGCTGTTGGTCGAGCATCACATGAACCTGGTCATGTCGGTATCCGACAAGGTCGTCGCGCTCGATTTCGGCCGCAAGATCGCCGAGGGCACCCCGGCCGAGGTGCAGCAGGACGAGGCGGTGATCCGCGCCTATCTCGGCACCACCCGAAAAGCCGGCGCGGGATCGTACTGATGATGCTCGAAGTAGCCGATGCTTGAAGTGCGCAACCTCGACGCTTTTTACGGAGAAAACCAGGCCCTCTACGGCGTCGCCTTTGATCTCGGCGAAGGCCATATCCGCACCCTGCTCGGCGCCAATGGCGCTGGTAAGACGACCGTGCTGCGCGCGCTCTGCGGCATGGTGCGGACAAAGGGCGCGATCCGTTTCGACGGCAAGGCGATTGCCGGCTGGGCGACCGAGGACATCGTGCGCCTCGGCATCGCTCACGTGCCGGAGGGTCGCGGCACGTTCCTGCGCGTCACGGTCGAGGAGAATCTGCAGCTCGGCGCGATCACTCGCCACGACCGCGCCGGCATCGCCGCGGACATCGAACGGGTCTACAGCCATTTCCCGCGCCTCCGGGAGCGCCGCAACCAGCAGGCCGGCACCTTGTCCGGCGGCGAGCAGCAGATGCTGGCGGTCGGCCGGGCGCTGATGCTGCGGCCGCGGCTGATGCTGCTCGACGAGCCGTCCTTCGGGCTGGCGCCGCTGATCGTCGAGGAGCTGTTCGCGATCCTGCGCGAGGTCAACCGCGAGACCGGGGTGGCGATGCTGGTCGTCGAACAGAACGCGGCGCTGGCGCTCGAATTGGCCGAGCACGCCTACCTCTTGGAAACCGGCCATATCGTCATGGACGCCCCGGCCGCGGTGATCGGCGCCGATGAAGGCGTCCGCCGCGCCTATCTCGGGTATTAACCCGCGGTGTCCGGCTTGTCTCACAAGATCGCGATAACCGCCGCTTACTCCCTCTCCGCCCCCGGGGGCGGAGAGGGTCGGGGCGAGGTGGGGGATTCCACAGCGCTTACCGATACCCACCTCACCCTCCCACGCCTGCGGCGTGGGCCCCTCCCTCTCCCCCCTGAAGGGCGGAGAGGGAAAACAGGTGGGGACTGAGCCATGGAGCTGTTGCTGCAGCAGGTCATGGCGGGTCTGGCGACCGGCGGGATCTATGCCTGCATGGCGCTGGCCGTCGTGATGATCTACCAGGCGATCGACCACCTGAACTTCGCCCAGGGCGAGATGGCGATGTTCTCGACCTTCATCGCCTGGCAGGTGATGCAATGGGGCCAGCCCTACTGGGTCGCGTTCGCCGCTGCGGTCATCCTGTCGTTCCTCGGCGGCATCGCGATCGAGCGTGTGTTGTTCCGGCCGATCCACAACGCGCCGATCCTCAGCAGCATCGTCGCCTTTATCGCGCTGTTCAGCATCCTGAACAGCGCCGCGGGATACATCTGGGACTTCACGATCAAGAGCTTTCCGACCCCGTTCGGCAACAAGCCGCTGCTCGGCGGCGCGCTGCTCGGGACGCATCAGGCCGGCATGATCGCCGTCACGCTCGGGATGCTCGGTCTTCTTTACCTGTTTTTTCGCGGCACTCGCCTGGGGCTGGCGATGCGTGCGGCCGCGGCCAATCCGGAATCGGCCCGCCTCGTCGGCATCCGGGTGGGCTGGATGACCGCCCTGGGTTGGGGCATGGCGGCGGCGATCGGCGCAGTGGCGGGCATGCTGATCGCGCCCGTGGTGTTCCTCGAACCCAACATGATGCTTGGCGTGTTGCTTTACGGCTTCGCCGGCGCTGTGCTCGGCGGGTTGACCAGCCCGGGCGGCGCGGTGCTCGGCGGCTTCGCGGTCGGAATCATCGAGAACCTTGCCGGCAGTTTCATCCCCTATGTCGGGCGCGAGTTGAAACTGACGATCGCGCTGGTTCTGATCGTCGCCGTGCTGATGGTCCGGCCGAGCGGCATTTTTGGTCGCAGCGTGGTGAGCCGGGTATGAGCGCGCCCCTTGAAGAGCTGACCGCCAGGGAGAGCGTGCCGCTCGTGCCGGTTCGCAGTCAGCCGGCCGCGCGAGCGCCCATTGGCCGTCAGCTCGCCATCGCAATGGCAATTCTGGCGGGGCTGCTGATACCGCTCCGTGCCACGAGCTTCGTCACCTTTGAGCTGACCCAGGTGATGATCTATGCGTTGGCCATTCTTGGCCTCAACTTGCTGATCGGCTTCAACGGACAATTCTCGCTCGGCCACAGCGCCTTCTACGGCATTGGCGCCTATACCGCGGCGATCCTGATGTCGCGCTGGGAGGTTCCCTATTATTTGACGTTGCCGGCCGCGGGCGGGGTGTGCTTCGCGGTCGGCTTTCTGTTCGGCCTGCCGGCCCTGCGGCTGCAAGGCCTCTATCTTGCGCTCGCCACCTTCGCGCTCGCCATCGCGATGCCGCAGATCCTCAAATTTCATCCGTTCGAGGATTTCACCGGAGGTGTCCAGGGCCTCGTCATCGACAAGCCGGATCCGCCGTTCGGACTGCCGATCGATGCCGATCAATGGCTCTCTTACTTCACGCTGGCGGTGCTCCTCGTGCTGCTTGCCGGCGCCTCGCGCCTGATCAGGAGCCGGACCGGGCGCGCGATCATGGCGATCCGCGACAATCCGATCGCGGCGGCGGCGATGGGCATCAACACCGCCCTCTACAAGACGCTGACCTTCGGCGTCAGCGCGCTCTACACCGGCGTTGCCGGCGCGCTCGGAGCGATCGTCGTGCAGTTCGTCGCGCCCGACAGCTTCAACTTTCTGCTGTCCGTGTCATTCCTGGTCGGGCTGGTGATCGGCGGTGTCGGCTCGATCCCGGGATGCCTGTTCGGCGGGTTGTTCGTCTTGTTTGTACCCAATATCGCCGAGAGCATTTCGATTGGCTTGGCGGGCGCGATCTACGGCGTCATCCTGCTGATCGTGATTTTCGTCATGCCGTCGGGCGCCGCCGGTTTCGTACGCCTGACCCTCGCGCGTCTCGCCGCATTGCGGCGACCGCGACCGAACACTCAGCTGAACCCCAAGCCTTGATGGGAGGAAACCATGAAGCGACTGACCCGCCGATCGATTCTCGCCGCCGCGCCGGCAGCTGCCCTGGCGCTGCGCGCCTGGCCGGCGCGCGCCAAGAACCCGGGCGTCACCGACACCGAGATCAAGATCGGCAATACCGTGCCCTATAGCGGACCCGCCTCGTCCTACGGCACAATCGGCAAGGCGCAGGCGGCCTATTGGAAGATGCTGAACGACAATGGCGGCATCAACGGCCGCAAGGTCAACTTCATTTCCTACGACGACGCCTACACGCCGCCGAAGACCGTCGAGATGGTGCGCAAATTGGTCGAGCAGGACGAAGTTCTCTGCACCTCCGCCACCCTCGGCACCCCGACCAACAGCGCCATCTGGCAATACATGAACCAGAAAAAGGTGCCGCAGCTCTTCGTCGCCACCGGGGCGACCAAGTGGAACGACCCGAAGGGTCATCCCTGGACGATCGGCTGGCAGCCCAACTACCAGAGCGAGGGCCACGTCTATGCCGCCTATATCCTGGCGACCAAACCGGACGGCAAGATCGGCGTGCTCTATCAGAACGACGATTTCGGCAAGGACTATCTGAAGGGGATCAAGGATGGGCTGCGCGACAAGGTCTCGATGATCATCAACGAGTCGCCCTATGAGACGACCGACCCGACCGTCGACTCGCTGATCGTCGGCATGAAGGCGGCGGGCTGCGACGTGTTCCTCAACACGGCGATCCCGAAATTCGCCGCTCAGGCGATCCGCAAGGCGGCGGAGATCGAATGGAAGCCGCTGCATGTTCTCAGCAGCGTCGGCAATTCGGTTGGAGCGGCGTTGAAGCCGGCCGGGCTCGAAAACGCCAAGGACATCGTGTCCGATTTCTACCTCAAGGACCCGACCGATCCGGCATGGCAGGACGACCAGGCGCGGAAGGATTGGCTCGCCTTCATGGACAAGTACTACCCCGAGGGCGACAAGACCGATGTCGGCAATGTCATCGGTTATTCATTCGGCCAAACCGTGGCCCAGGTCCTGAAGCAATGCGGCGACGAACTGACCCGCGAGAACGTGATGAAGCAGGCGGCGAACCTGCATGATTTCGTCGTTCCGATGACCTTGCCGGGCATCAAGCTCAACACCACCCCGACTGACTTCGCGCCGATCAAGCAGGTGCAGATGGCGAAGTTCACCGGGGAGCGTTGGGAGCTGTTCGGTCAGCTGCTGACCGGCGCGTCCAGCTGAGCCGCCGGCGCGGCGTAGCCCTGTGGTTCCGCCGGACAATCGCCGCACTGCTGCGCAGGCACCACCATCGCCCGCAACACAGTGCGGCGCCGTGCGGCAGCGGCACTCAGCCGCGGAAGCTTTTCGCCCAGCCGGTCAGTCTCGCGCGCCACCCGGCTGGCGCGGCCGGCTTGCTGCGCAGCGCGGCCAATCGGCCCACCACGAGGTCATCGCGGGCTCGCGCCAAGACCTCGACGACTTGGCTGTGATTGGTGTCCGGATGGTCGTTGAACGATTCGATGCGCCGATAATGCCGGCCGGTCACCTCGTTGATCGCCCGCAACACCGCCGGCTGCAGCGTGCCCACGCCATCCACGGCCATGATCGCGCCGCGGATGCAGCGGCGGCCGTCGTGGGTTTTCAGAGTGCCCTTGCACCAGCGGTCCGGCGTCCCGAGAAGGTCGATGACCTTGTCGATCTTGCCTATCCGCTCATCCAAACCTAAACCGACACCGTCGAACGGCATTTCCTTGCCCTCCGAATGCAGCGAATGCTCCGAAGCCATAACGCCGGGTTCGGGCCAGGGTTCAAACGCTAAACTCGAACGTGATCGCCGATCCGGAGCAGCCGGGTAGCAGCCCAACCGGCGGTGGCCGCCGGGACCGTCGAGCGAAACTGGACGGACTCGACGGCGGTGTGTCAAGGTCGTGTGGGACGCGGCTGCGGCGCTGCGGGGATGGCGGTGGTCAGGCTCGACAATATCGGCAAAAGCTATGGCGCCGGGGCCGATGTCCTGCACGATGTATCGCTCACGCTGGAGCCTGGCGATCTTTGCGTCGTGACCGGTCCGAGCGGCGCCGGCAAAACCACCCTATTGAACCTCATCACTCTAGCGACGCCGCCCTCGTTCGGCAGGCTGACGCTGTTCGACACCGATGCGCTGGCTGCCGATCGCGTCGCTCGGGCGGCGCTGCGCCGGCGTATCGGCATTGTCTTCCAGGACCTTCGCTTGCTCGATCACCTGAGTGCCCGGGACAATATCGCGCTGCCGCTGCGCATCGTCGGCGTATCGGAGAGCGAGATCAGCGATCACGTCGGTGAATTGGCGGTGTGGCTCGACATCGCGCATCGGATCGAAGCGCGCCCGCAGGCCCTGTCGACGAGCGAGCGGCAACGCGTTGCGGTGGCGCGGGCCATCATCAGCCGGCCCGATCTGCTGGTCGCCGACGAGCCGACGGATCGCGTCGACGGCGAGACCGCGCTGACGCTGGTGCGCGCGTTCGAGCGGCTCAACAGCCTCGGCACGACCGTGCTGATCGCGAGCCACGATGTTGCGCTCGCCCGGCGATTCGCGTGTCGGCACCTGCATCTCGAAGCCGGCGAGCTGACGAGCCCCGATCCCGGTGCGACGCAATGAGCGGGCAACCCTCCGGCGCGGCGAGTCTCGCGCTGCCGGTCGGCGGCGATCCGACCCGGCCATTGCTGTTTTGGCTGTTCGCGCTGATCGGCTATCTCGCGGCGCTCTGCGGACTCGCACTCGTTCTGTTGAGCGGCGAGATGCGCGAGTGGAACCGCTCCTTGGACAACAGCTTGACCCTGCAGATCCCGGCGGAGACCTCGGCGGCGCGCATCGAGACCGTCTTGGCACTGCTGCGGCAGACCGCCGGGATCCGCGGCGTGCGCCTGCTCGAACCGGCGGAGACCGCGCGCTTGCTGGAACCCTGGCTGGGCCCGGCGGCGACGCTGGACACGCTGCCGGTGCCGCGCCTGATCGATCTGCAGATCGATCCTGGTACGGGGATCGATTTCGCCGATTTGCGCCAGAAGCTGTCGTCGATCGTGCCCGGCGCGCAGCTCGACGATCACCGGCAATGGCTCGGAGATTTCCGCGGCGCCGCGATCCGTCTCGCAAGCTTCATGGCTGTCGGCATCGCCGCGATCGCCCTGCTGGCCGTCGTGTTGACGGTGTCTCTGACGCGCACCAGCCTTGCCCTGCATGGCGAGACAATCGAGCTGCTTCAGCTGATCGGCGCCGAGGACGCTGATGTCGCGCGGCTCTTTCAGGTCGATGCATTGCGCCAGGGCCTGCTCGGCGGCGCGACCGGTGCCGCCGCCGCCCTCGTCACCCTGATTGCCGTCGGCCGCGCCGTGCCGCTGCGCGTGATGACTGGCGGCAGCGGATTGGCCGACTGGCGGCTCTGGGTCGTGGCGATCATCGCGGCATTGGCGGCCGGACTCGTCGCGATGGCCGCCGCGCGGATCACCGCGTTGCGGCAGCTGTCCCTGATGCCGTGAGCGCGGCATGCGCAGGCTGGCACGTGTCACTCTCTGGACGGCGCGGTTCGTCGCCGCGGTAATCCTGGTGTGGCTCGGCGGTTTTGGCTGGTTCGTCGTCAGCAGCTATTTGATCCGTGAGGATCCGTCGAGCTCTACCGATGCGATCGTCGTGTTGACGGGCGGCAGGCAGCGGCTCGAGACTGGCCTGGAGCTGCTCGCCGGCGGCAACGCCAAGAAGCTTTTCATCTCCGGGGTTAATCAGCGGGTCGACCGCGACGAGCTGCTGCGCACGCTCGGGCCGCTGCCGGAAAATGCGGCTTGCTGCATCGTGCTCGGCCATACCGCCGACAACACCTTCGGCAACGCCCGCGAGACCGCCGATTGGATGCACGAGGAAGGCTATCGCAGCCTGCGCCTGGTGACCGGGTGGTATCACATGCGGCGCAGCCTGCTCGAATTCGAGCGCGCGATGCCGCGCGTCAAGATCATTCCGCATCCGGTCTTTGCCCACCATGTCGATCCGGAACGTTGGTGGAGCTGGCATGGCGCGCCGCTGCTGGTGTTCGGCGAATACGACAAGTTTCTGGCGTCCTGGGCGCGGCCGGTCCTGAACGCGTTCTGGCCGCCGCCGCCGGTTCCACCGACAGTCCGCACCGCCCGGTTGCCGGGTGACATTCCAGGCAAGGTGCAATGAGCTGGCTGCGGGCATTGGCCTTCAACGTCGCGTTCTTCGGAGTCACCGCGGTGCTGGGCGTGGCCGCGCTGCCGTTGCTGCTGGCGCCGCGCCGGACGGCGATGCGGTTCGGCCGCTTTTGGGCGCAATGCGTGCTCGCGCTGCTGAAGGCGATCGTCGGGCTCGATGGCGAGATCCGCGGCATCGAGCATCTGCCGCCGGGCGGCTGCCTGATCGCGATGAAGCACCAATCGGCATGGGACGCGCTGATCCTCCCGGTCGTGCTCGGCGATCCCGCGGTGGTGATCAAGCGCGAGCTCCTGTGGCTGCCGTTTTACGGCTGGTACGCAGCCCGTGCCGGCTCGATCACGATCGACCGCAGGGGCGGCGCCGGCGCGTTGCGCCAAATGGTCGCTGCCGCCCGGCAAGCGGTCGCCGCGGCGCGGCCGATCGTGATCTTTCCGGAGGGGACCCGCACCGTGCCGGGCCAGCGTCTGACGTATCAGCCCGGGGTGGCGGCGCTCTATCAGGCACTTGCCGTGCCCTTGGTGCCGGCGGCAGTCAATTCCGGGCTTTACTGGGGACGCCGCAGCTTCGTGAAACGGCCGGGCAGGATCCTGCTCGAATTTCTGCCGCCGATCCCGCCCGGCCTGCCGCGTCGGGAGGTGATGGGAGAACTCGAAAGCCGCATCGAAACGGCGACTGCTGCGTTGGAACGCGAAGCGATGGGGGAGCGTCCCCTTGATGGAAATTTTCGTCGCCCGGTCTTGACAATACGCCAATAAGAACGAAATGAGAACTAAATGGCTCTTCACGGGCTGACGCGGAGCTCGACCGGCGGCTTCTCGGTATGTGTTTGTTGCAGATTCCCTGTAGGAGCAGCCAAACGGGCGGCGAACTTCGCCGCAACGGGAATCACACGCGCGCCTGTAAACTCCCTGTAAATACAGGTGCAAGGCTGAGCTGTGCTAAACTGAAACTTAGCCGCCTCGTGAGGAACTAGCGCATATGGCCGTTGTCGCCTCGATCTCGCAACAGATCTGGGACATGAAATACCGGCTGAAGGGACCATCCGGCGAACCGGTCGACAAGACGATCGAGGACACCTGGCGGCGCGTCGCCGATGCCGTTGCCATGCCCGAAGCCGAGCCGCAACCCTGGGCGGAGCGGTTTTACGCCGCGATGAGCGATTTCCGCTTCCTGCCGGCCGGGCGGGTTGTCGCCGGCGCCGGGGCGGGGCGCGGCGGGGTCACCCTCTTTAATTGTTTTGTGATGGGGGCGATCCCTGACGACATGGGCGGCATCTTCGCCCATCTGCGCGAGGCCGCGCTGACGATGCAGCAGGGCGGCGGGATCGGCTACGATTTCTCGACGCTGCGGCCGCGCGGCGCCTACGTCAAAGGCGTCGGCGCCGATGCCTCGGGTCCGCTCTCCTTCATGGATGTGTGGGACGCGATGTGCCGCACGATCATGAGCGCGGGCTATCGGCGCGGCGCGATGATGGCGACGCTCGCCTGCGATCACCCGGACATCGAAGCCTTTATCGAGGCGAAGCGCGAGCCCGGCCGGCTGCGGATGTTCAACCTGTCGGTCCTCGCCACCGACGCCTTCATGAAGGCGGTCGAGGACGATGCTCCCTGGGAGCTGCATTTCGGCGGGACCGTGACGAAGGTGCTGCCAGCGCGCGAGCTATGGGACAAGATCATGCGCGCCACCTACGCCTACGCCGAGCCCGGCGTCATCTTTATCGACCGCATCAACCGTCGCAACAACCTGTGGTATTGCGAAGAAATCCACGCGACCAACCCTTGCGGCGAGCAACCCTTGCCGCCCTACGGCGCGTGCCTGCTCGGCTCCTTGAACCTGGCGCGCTTTGTGGTGGAGCCGTTCACGCCGCAGGCGCGGCTCGACACCGAGGCATTGGCGCGGCTTGTCCCCGATGCCGTGCGGATGATGGACAACATCATCGACATCTCGGGTTTCCCGTTGCCGGCGCAAAAAGAGGAGGCGACGCAGAAGCGCCGCATCGGCCTCGGCGTCACCGGCCTCGCCGACGCGCTGATCCTGTGCGGGCTGCGCTACGGCTCGCCCCAGGCGGTCGCCGCCACCGAGGAATGGCTCGGCACGATCCAGCGCGCCGCCTATCTCGCCTCGACCGGGCTGGCCGCCGAGAAGGGCGCCTTCCCGCTGTTCGACCGCGCCAAATACCTGGCCGGCGAGACGGTCGCCGCGCTCGATCCCGAGGTGCGCGACGCGATCGCCAGGCACGGCATCCGCAACGCGCTGCTGACTTCGGTCGCCCCGACCGGCACGATCTCGCTGTTCGCCGACAATGTCTCCTCCGGCCTCGAACCGGTGTTCAGCTTCCGCTACACGCGCAACGTGCTGATGCCGGACGGCAGCCGGCGCGAGGAGGAGGTCGCCGATTACGCCTATCGCGTCTTCCGCCGGCTGAAGGGCGAAACCGCGCCCTTGCCGGATTACTTCGTCGACGCGCAGACCCTGTCGCCCGAGGACCACGTCGTCATGCAGGCGGCGGTGCAGCGCTATATCGACAGCTCGATCTCGAAGACGATCAACATGCCGGCCGACATCCCGTTCGACCGGTTCAAGGACGTCTACACCCAGGCCTACGCGCTGGGCTGCAAAGGCTGCACGACCTACCGGCCGAACGAGGTCACCGGCGCGGTGCTGGAGGCACGGCCGGAAATGCCGCCCGAGCCGCCGCGGCAGACACCGCCGCGCCAGACCGAGCTGCCCCTGCCGGCGCCGGCGGCATCACGGCGGCCGGCCGATCCCTACGAGGCCGGTGGCGTCGTCTACATGACCCAGCCCTTGTCCCGGCCCGAGGCCCTGCCGGGCCAGACCTACAAGATCCGCTGGCCGGACAGCGAGCACGCCCTCTACATCACCCTGAACGACATCATCCAGGACGGCCGGCGGCGCCCGTTCGAGATCTTCATCAATTCGAAGAATGTCGAGCATTTCGCCTGGACCGTCGGCCTGACCCGGATGATCAGCGCCGTGTTCCGCCGCGGCGGCGACGTGTCGTTTGTCGTCGAGGAGATGAAGGCGGTGTTCGATCCGCGCGGCGGCGCTTGGATCGACGGGAAATACGTGCCCTCGCTGCTGGCCGCGATCGGCGACGTCATCGAGCAGCATATGGTGGGAATCGGCTTCCTGCCGGTGCGTCACAGGCCGGAAGACGCCGCGTTCGCCGCCCGGGTGGTGAACATGGAACCGGCCCCCGGCTCGAACCCCGGCGCCTCGCCCGGGCTGTTGGGCGGGCGCCTCAGGCAATGCCCGAAATGCGGCGAAGCCGCCCTGATCCGGCTCGAAGGCTGCGACCAGTGTACGAGCTGCGACTACTCGAAGTGCGGCTAGCTCTGCATGTCGAGTTCCGATGCGACTACCTACTTCGGCTTGTGGTCCGCGAAGAACATTCAGCAAGCATCGGCTTTGCTAACCGCATTGGGCGTCCGCTACGAAATCGGCCAGGAACGGGCAGATCAGCATAGGTTGGAAGCGTGGTGCGCCTGGGACCCGGCAGCCGACGACCCATACGTCGGCTTCAACCTGTGGATCTGGATGGCGGATCTTCCACAGCTAGGGCCTAAGCTCGTTGAAGCTTTTCCAGAGAGAAAATTCGGCGCGCCGTAAATCCGCACGAGGCTTTGATGATCTCGGATCGAAGCAGCTTTCTCCCGGCGATCGCTCAGCGTGGCACGAGCTTGATCGTCGTCGAACGTGCCTCGGCGGCCACCATCGGATCGACCCATTGCGCGCCGTGGCGGAGGTACTTGGTGCGGTACGCGGCGTCGATCGGATCGTTGAGAGCGGGGTCGGCCTCCTCGAAGCGAACGTCTTTCTCGATGCCGCCAGCGATGATGCGGCCGTCAGGCCGCTGCTGCGTGCAGCGATACCAGGCGGCGCGGTCCCCGTACCCCGAGCGCACATAGAGGTCGTCGCCGTGCCGCACGACCCAGATCGTCACCGGCTTGCGCGACGTGCCGTCGTGCCGGAGCGTGATTATCTTCAGTTCGTCCGCCTTTCCGATCTTGTCGAGCTCGTCCCTCGTCCAATTCGTCATCGCTGCATCGCCTCCGATATAAAACATGAACTCGCTCGCCTCTGATCTTCTCGTCGATGCGCTACGGTACCCAAGATGAATACGCTCGCCGTCAACTTCCACATCGCGGTTGTCGGTCGCCCATCATGAATCAGGTGGCCCTATCCGAACTCGCCGGCTGGACGACCGAGGCCGGGCTCGCCGGCACGAGCGAGACGGCGCTGCTCGACGGCTTCTGCCGCCGCGCTGTCGCGGCCGGGCTGCCGCTGGCGCGGGCCATGGTCATCATCGACACGCTGCATCCGGTGCATGAGGGCCGTGTCGCGCGCTGGCGCCGCGAGGGCGATGAAGGCCACACCGAACTGATCGAATACGGGCCGACGGACGAGGGCGAGGCGGCCGAGAACTGGCGCCGCAGCCCGTTTTTCCGTCTGCTCGAGACCGGTGGCTCGCGGCTGCGCATCCGTCTCGCCGCCGGCGAGGCGGCAGAATTCGCCGGCGTCGTCGCAATGCAACAGGGAATGACCGATTATCTGGCGATGATCACCCGGTTTGCCGCCGACGGCGTGATCGGCGAGATGGATTGCGTCTATTCCTCCTGGACGACCGATCATCCGCGCGGTTTCGACGACGCCCAGCTCGAGGCGCTGATCGGGCTGATGCCGGGGCTGGCGCTCGCCGTCAAGTGCGTCTCGCTGACCCGCATCGCCGGCACCCTGGTCGAGACCTATCTCGGCCGCGATGCCGGCCGCCGGGTGCTTGCCGGCCGCATCCGCCGCGGCGTCGCCGAGACGATCGGCGCCGTCTTGTGGTACAGCGACCTGCGCGGCTTTACCGCGGTCACCGATCGCGCCGCGCCGCATGAGATCATCCCGCTGCTCAACGATTACGCCGAGGCGGTGATTTCGTCTGTGCATGACGGCGGCGGCGACGTCCTGAAGCTGATCGGCGACGGCACCCTGGCGATCTTCACTGCGGAGCCGACCGGCGAGGCGTGCCGCCGCGCGATCGAGGCCGAGACCGCGCTGCGGGAGCGAGTCGACGAGCTCAACCAGAACCGGGCCGAGAAGGACCTGCCGACCACCGAGGTCTATCTCGGCCTCCATGTCGGCGAGGTGTCTTACGGCAATATCGGCAGCAAGGACCGGCTCGATTTCACCGTCGTCGGCCCGGCGGTCAACGAGGTCAGCCGCATCGCTGCTATGTGCCGCTCGGCCGAACGCAGCGTGCTGCTGTCGGCCACGTTCGCAGAAGCACTAGCGGAAGCCGAGCGGCCGCGGCTGGTCTCGGTCGGACGCTATGCGCTGCGCGGCGTCGAGCGGCCGCAGGAGCTGTTCACTCTCGTCCCTGCCGTTTGATTGTGCGCTGCATCATATTTCCGCCATAACAGACATCTAATATTACGTTTCAGTGTTTTGCATCGCAGCATAACTGCCTATATCCCGACATTGGGGGAAACGTCGCGACAACATTGAGGGGTTGTGCGATGTGGCCTTATACCGAGCGCGAGACCGATTTCCTCGGCCCGCCGCGGCCGCGCGGCGAGCTGGCCGCGCGCACGCTGGCGATGCCCGCCGACACCAACCCGTCGGGCGATATCTTCGGCGGCTGGATCATGTCTCTGATGGATTCCGCCGGCGCGATCACCGCGACCCGCCACGCCGAAGGCCGGGTTGTCACCGCCTCGGTCAGCAACATCGCGTTTCTGCGGCCCGTCAACGTCGGCGACGTCGTGTGCTGCTATACCGACATCATCCGGCTCGGGCGCAGCTCGATGACCTTGTGCGTCGAGATCTGGGTGTTGCGGCAGGGCCGCGGCCGGCGGGTCAAGGTGACCGCGGCCGAATTCACCTTTGTCGCGCTCGACGATGCCGGCAAGCCGCGCCCGATCGCGGGACTTCCATCGGCCGGCGCGGAATAGAGCGGAAAGGGCGGACTCAGTTCTGGCCTACCAGCGCTGCGACCTTGCTTTCGAGCCGGTGCAGCGGGCCATCGGCGATGCCGAGCTCCTCGAGGTGGCGGACCGTGTTGGCGAGGTAGTCGCGCCCGGTGCCGCGGCCGCCGGCCGCGACCGAGATGATCCGCGCCGCCTCGTCGAGCGACAGCCGGCCGGCGTAATCCGGCCGGTCGCGGCGCACGACGAAGGCGTAAGCGGCGACGCGGCCCTGCGGCGTCGTCACGCTCACGGGACGCATGCGATAGACCTCGCCGGCCATCTCTCGCGCCCATACCCGGTTGATCGCCGTCGCGAGCGAATCCGGCGGCAGGCGATAGGCGATGCCGCGGCACGCGCCGCCGCGGTCAAGCCCGAGAACCAGGCCAGGCCGCTCCGGGGTGCCGCGGTAGTCGCGCGAATAAAGGCAGAAGCTGCGGTGATAGCCGCGCAGCAATGCCGGGCGCCGCTCGGCGAACGGCATTTCCGGGTTCCACATCAACGAGCCGTAGGCGAACAGCCAGACCGGCATGGCGCTGTCGCGCAATGCCGCGACCCAATCCGGCATGGGATCAACCGGGTAGGGCGAGACGTAGCCGTTTACCTGAAGCGTCATTGCGAAATTTAAAATGGCGTCCCGGCAAAAGCCGGGACCCACCTAGCAGCTTATCGAGTAGCGGGAAAGTGGGTCCCGGCTTTCGCCGGGACGCCCGTTATGGGTGGCTGCTATGGCTTGGTGCTCACGCAGCTCAACCGTCCCAGACCTGCTTCGGCATCGGCAAATCGAGGAAGTCGGGGTCGGAGAGCGGCCGCTCGAAACCGATCCCATTCATCTCGAGCAGCATCATCCATTGCCGGCAATGCTGGCCGATATGCCAGGTTGCGCGTTCCAGCACCTCGTGCAGCTTCTGCGGCCCGTAATAGGTCTGGACGGTCCCATGGCAGGATTTATCGGCCGTCGCGTCCCACCATTGTGCGACCCGCTGGCGTACGCCGTGCCCATAGGCGGCCAGCGCGGCCGTCGAGGCCATGTCCTCCCGCCGCGGCACATCGGTCGGCAACCCCTGGGAGAAGACGGCGCCCCCGGCGACCTCGACGAACGCGTCGGGGATGCGGAACATGTGATGCGCCAGGACGCGGTAGGCGCGCGGCCGGTTCGGCACCTCGGTGTCGAGCCGGTCGTCCGGCATCAGCGGGATGATCTGCAATGCCGCGCCGATGAACCGGTCCATCCGCTCGACGAGCTGCGCCGGCGACAGCACCGGTCCGGTCTTCTCGTTGAGCTTCAGAAACGCGACGACCTGGGCGATGTTCTGCGCAAAGACGAACTCGTCGCCGCGCGACAGGACCGGGATCGAACGGGCGCCGATCCGCGCCAGCTCGGCTCGCCCGGCCGGGTCTTCAAGAATATTGATCGATTGGAACTCGATCCCACGGACCGAGAGAAACTCCTTGAGTCTCAGGCAGCTGGTTCAGCCAGGCTGCCAGAACGCCTTCAATGGCGCGGTCTCGGGCATCGCTGCGCTCCTCGTGATCTTCTGATCTCACTTACGCTGGTCGCCGCTCCGGCGTCAACCCGCGCCGCCGCACAGGAGCCCCGACCGCCTTGCCGGTCTCAAGGGTCCTGCGCGAAGATCGCACATAGCAGCCGACAACGGGAGGAGGAGAGCATGGTGTTGAAAGTGCGGCGGGTGGTGACCGGGCATGATGCGGCGGGGAAAGCCATCGTCACGATCGACGAGGTCTCGCAGAACCTTCGCTCGGCGCGGCCGGGCGCCCAGGCCTGCGTCGTGTGGACCAGCGAGGGTTTCCCGATCGACAACACCGGCGACACGGACGAGGGGCTGCGCGAGACCGGCACGACCCACGCCGATGGCACGGTGTTCCGCATCCTCGAACTCCAGCCCGGCAACAGCCCGCGCAACCACCGCACGGACTCTCTGGATTACGCGGTGATCATGTCCGGCGAGATCGATATGGAACTCGATGGCTCGACTACCCATCTGAAGGCCGGCGATGTCGTGGTCCAGCGCGGTACCGTGCATAACTGGGTCAATCGCGGGACGGAACCCTGCGTCATCGCCTTCGTGCTGATTGCGGCGAAGCCGGTCGAGGTCGGCGGCAAGGTGCTGCAGGCCTTCGGCTGACGGGCAGCCGGCATGCCGAATCCGCTTGCAGCGGCGCGGTATTCCGCTTGACCGGGTGGGGCGGTCTCCATAATATCCGCGCCTCCGCGGGGGCTGGCGGTAGGAGGCCACCTAGACGCAGCCCGGGTTCGACGAATTGGCACGGCGTCCTTGCGAGAGGACGTGAATTCAGTGGGCTGAGAGATACAGCCGCTCGACGTACGTTTAGCGTCGGGCGGTTGTTCGTTCTCGTTGAGGTGTGGTGAAGATGCCGACGATAAACCAGCTGATCAATAAGCCGCGAAAGCCGCAGGTCGCGCGCAACAAGGTTCCGGCGATGGAGCAGTGCCCGCAGAAACGCGGGGTCTGCACGCGTGTCTACACGACGACGCCGAAGAAGCCGAACTCGGCCCTGCGCAAGGTCGCGCGGGTGCGCCTGACCAACGGGTTCGAGGTGACCAGCTATATCCCGGGCGAGGGGCATAACCTGCAGGAGCACTCGGTCGTGCTGATCCGCGGCGGCCGCGTCAAGGATCTGCCGGGCGTGCGCTATCACATCATCCGCGGCACCCACGATACCCAGGGCGTCAAGGATCGCCGGCAGCGCCGTTCGAAATACGGCGCCAAGCGGCCGAAGTAGCGGAGAGGATCGATGTCGCGCCGCCGCGCTGCCGAGAAACGCGAAGTTCACCCGGATCCGAAATTCGGCGACAACGTCGTCACGAAGTTCATGAATTGCCTGATGCACGAGGGCAAGAAATCGGTCGCCGAGCACATCGTCTACGGCGCCTTCGACCGCATCCAGAAGCGCTCCGGGCAGGATCCGATCCGGGTGTTCCACGAGGCGCTGACCAATGTCCGGCCGTCCGTCGAGGTGCGCTCGCGCCGGGTTGGCGGCGCGACCTATCAGGTCCCGGTCGAGGTCCGCCCCGATCGCAGCCAGGCATTGGCGATCCGCTGGCTGATCTCGAGTTCGCGGGCCCGGTCGGAGAGCACGATGGAGGAGCGGCTCTCGGGCGAACTGTTGGACGCCTCCCAGAACCGCGGCGTGGCCGTCAAGCGGCGGGAAGATACCCACCGGATGGCCGACGCGAACAAGGCGTTCTCACACTATCGCTGGTAGCGGGCGGGGTTCCGCCAACCGGCAACGGTTAACGGTTAGTTGAAATCAGCGCGGCCCCTCTAAAGAGCCAACAGGGCGCCGCCGGAGTATGGTTCATGGCACGCACAACACCTCTCGAGCGGTATCGCAATATCGGCATCATGGCGCACATCGATGCCGGTAAGACGACCACCACCGAGCGGATCCTTTATTACACCGGGCGCTCCTACAAGATCGGCGAGGTGCATGAAGGCACCGCGACGATGGATTGGATGGAGCAGGAGCAGGAACGCGGCATCACGATCACCTCGGCCGCGACGACCTGCTTCTGGAACGACCACCGGATCAACATCATCGACACGCCGGGCCACGTCGATTTTACGATCGAAGTGGAGCGCAGCCTGCGCGTCCTCGACGGCGCCGTCGCCGTGTTCGACTCGGTGGCCGGGGTCGAGCCGCAATCCGAGACCGTGTGGCGCCAGGCCGACAAATACGGCGTGCCGCGGATCTGCTTCGTCAACAAGATGGACCGGATCGGCGCCGACTTCCCGCGCTGCGTCCGCGAGATCAAGGACCGCCTCGGCGCGATCCCGCTGGTGACGCAACTGCCGATCGGCGTCGAAAGCGATTTCGTCGGGATCGTCGATGTCGTCGCGATGAACGCCGTCAAATGGCGCGACGAGACCTTGGGCGCGCAGTTCGATGTCGTCGAGATCCCCGAAGAGATGCGGGCCGCGGCCGCGGCCGCCCACCACGAACTCGTCGAGCTGGCGGTGGAGCAGGACGATACCGCGCTCGAAGCCTATCTCGGCGGCGAGGAGCCCGACGTCGAAACCCTGAAACGCTGCATCCGTAAGGGCGCGATCGCCGCCGCCTTCGTTCCGGTGCTGTGCGGCTCGGCCTTCAAGAACAAGGGCGTGCAGCCATTGCTCGACGCGGTGGTGGACTACCTGCCGGCCCCGACCGACGTCGCCGCGGTCGAGGGTGTCAAGATGGGCACGGACGAGGTCGTGGTGCGGCGCTGCTCGGATGACGAGCCGTTTGCCGGGCTCGCCTTCAAGATCATGTCCGACCCGTTTGTCGGCTCGCTGACCTTCGTCCGGATCTATTCCGGCGTTTTGAGCACCGGCTCGCAGGTGCTGAACACCGTCAAGAACAACCGCGAGCGGATCGGCCGCATGCTGCTGATGCATGCCAATCACCGCGAGGACGTCAAGGAGGCGCGCGCCGGCGACATCCTGGCGCTTGCCGGGCTCAAGAACACGACGACCGGCGACACGTTGTCCGATGCGGCGCATCCGGTGGTGCTGGAAAAGATGGAGTTCCCCGACCCGGTCATCGAGATCGCGGTCGAGCCGAAGACCAAGGGCGACCAGGAAAAGATGGGCCAGGCCTTGGCGCGTCTCGCCACCGAGGATCCGTCCTTCCGCGTCGCGGTCGATCACGAGAGCGGCCAGACGATCATCAAGGGCATGGGCGAGTTGCACCTTGAGATCATCGTCGACCGCATGAAGCGCGAGTTCAAGGTCGACGCCAATGTCGGCGCGCCGCAGGTCGCCTATCGCGAGACGATCACCCGTCCCGCCGAGGTCGATTACATCCACAAGAAGCAGACCGGCGGCGCCGGCCAGTATGCCCGCGTCAAGATCCGCTTCGAGCCGTTGCCGCCCGGCAGCGGGTTCGTGTTCGAGAACGAGGTGGTCGGCGGCGCCGTGCCGAGGGAATACGTGCCTGGCGTCGAGAAGGGGCTGCGCTCGTCGACCGAGAACGGCGTCTTGGCCGGGTTCCCGGTCATCGATCTGAAAGCCGAGCTGATCGACGGCGCCTACCACGATGTCGACTCGAGCGTTTTGGCCTTCGAGATCGCTGCCCGAGCGGCGTTCAAGGAAGGCATCATGAAGGCGGCGCCGAAGCTGCTTGAGCCGATCATGCGGGTCGAGGTCGTGACGCCCGAGGAATACATGGGCGACGTGATCGGTGATCTGAACAGCCGGCGCGGCCAGGTCACCGGCATGGATAGCCGTGGCAATGCCAGGGTGATCAATGCGATGGTGCCGCTCGCCAACATGTTCGGCTATGTCAACACGCTGCGCTCGATGAGCCAGGGACGGGCTCAGTACACGATGCATTTCGACCATTACGAGCAGGTGCCGCAAGCCGTCGCGGACGAAGTCCGCGCCAAGATGGCGTGATGCTGCTGCTCATGTGCGGGTCATTGGAGAAAAGCGATGGGTAAGGCAAAGTTTTCGCGGACCAAGCCGCATTGCAACATTGGGACGATCGGTCACATCGACCATGGCAAGACGACGCTGACGGCGGCGATCACCAAGGTGTTGGCGG
>Ga0210400_10001584_pt1 | contig 22302 bp, 19 predicted proteins | sample IncBWH26MmetaG_FD_155456 | JGI IMG/M metagenome (GOLD analysis project Ga0210400, IMG submission 155456) | Forest soil microbial communities from Barre Woods Harvard Forest LTER site, Petersham, Massachusetts, United States - Inc-BW-H-26-M | ecosystem: Environmental > Terrestrial > Soil >...
CTTCGCCCTCGCCGAGCAGGATGATCCGGCAATCCGCGGGAAATTGCGGCCGCAGCCGCTCGATCAGCGGGATGAAGCTCGTGTCGACGAACAGCAGCCGGTCGCGCGCGTGGTTGACGATGTAGATGATCTGTTCGTCGAACAGGCGCGGATTGATCGTGTGGCACACCGCGCCGCTGCCGGAGATAGCGTAATACAGCTCGAAATGGCGGTAGGTGTTCCAGGCCAGCGTGCCGACCCGGTCGCCGGGCTCGATGCCGAGCCGGCGGAGGGCTTTCGCCAATCGCCGCGAGCGGTGCTCGGCCTCGCCATAAGTGTAGCGGTGGGTCGCGCCCTCGACGGTGCGCGAGACGATCTCGACATCGCCGTGAAAGGTTGCCGCGTGCCGGATCAGCATCGAGACCAGCAGCGGCTGTTCCGACATCAACCCGCGCATCGCTTCCTCCCGTCCCGGCCCGTAATCGTCCGGGGAACACTCGTCGGCGCCTTCCGCGAGTTTGCCGCCTAATCCGGTCCCACGAAAGCCCCGTGCGGGGCTTGCTCCGGGCGTCCACGTCTAAGGCGGCGCCATCCCGACCAAAGGGTTGGGTTGCGGAAAGCCGCATTCGGGCTACATTCCGGCAATGCTTAAGCACGCATATTGGCGGGTCGCCGGCTCGGCCGGCCCCGAGGGATGGGAATGAACCTAGAGGCATCGGTAGCGCGTGGCAGCTGGCTGCAGCGCGGCGCGGCGTGGGCGCATCACCGCCACGGCCCGTGGGCGCTTGGCGGCATCGCCTTCGCAGACAGCTCGTTTCTGCCGATCCCGCCCGATCTGCTGCTGGTGCCGATGGCGCTTTTACGACCGGAGCGTATCAAGGCGTTTCTGTTGATCTGCGTTGTCGGGTCGTCGCTCGGCGCCATCCTTGGCTATGTGATCGGCTACTGGCTGTGGAGCACAGTCGGCCTGCCGTTGGTCGAGCTCTACGGCTACACCGAAAGCTTCGCGAGTTATCAGCGCCTCGTCGCCGAATGGGGTGTCTGCGTCATCATCGCCAAGGCCTTCACCCCGGTTCCGTTCAAGATCGCCGCGATCGCCGCCGGCATCGCCGCGATGGATCCGTTCGCCTTCATGTTCGCGACGATCATCGGCCGCGCCCTGCATTTCGCAATGGTCGGCGCCGTGCTGGTATATTGCGGCCCGAAGATCATGGCGTTCGTGACGCGCTACGAGCGGGCATTCGTGCTCACCTCGCTGCTCGTGCTGATCGTAGCCGTAATCGTCTTCCACTTCCGCTAACGCCGCCGCCCCGGCCGCTGCCTCGTTGCCGGCGACCGCAATCGTGGGCTCGTCGACACGGTGCCAAGTGGTACTATCAAGATCCATGGCAGCGACAACCAGGTGAGCTGGTGTCGGGCGGCGAGGTCGAAATCACCATCGCCGACCCGGGCAACACCGTCACCCGCACCCGCTAGCTATTAGCCAGGAGAGGGTCCCGATGTCTTACATCTATGTCGTGCAGATGAACATCCCGGCGCAACACGAGGCCGATTTCAACCGCATCTACGATACCGAGCACGTGCCGATGCTGTCGAAGGTGCCGGGCGTCCACAAGGTGACGCGCTACCGCCTGGAAAAGACCAACGACTCGAAGATGCAGAAATATCTCGCGGTCTACGAGATTGACTCGCCCGACATCGTCGACAGCGCCGAGTGGAAAAAGGCCGGTGAGTGGGGCGATTGGGCAACCAAGATCCGCCCGCACACGACCGAGCGCCACCACAGCTTCTTCAAGAAGATCTAGCCGCTTTCTTCTCCCTCTTCCGCACCGGGGGAGAGGTGACGAATAAGGTCAGGCGCATAGGGTGAGGACGCGCAACGGCGGCAACCCTCACCCGCCTCGCGCTCAGTTCGGGGAATCGTGCGGCGGGGCGTAGGGCCCTCCGCCCCAGCCCCCGCCGTACAGCTGCTGCGCATTCAGCTGCCGCGCCATGTGGTCGCTCGGCGAGCCCCAGCGGTAGTAGCCGTGATGCGGGTGGTACCCATAGCGGGCATAGCGCCGAACGCGGTGCACCTGCCGCCGCGGCCTGGGCTGTGCCCCGCTGCTCGCGGTGGTTGTGGGCGTGGCAGTGGCCTTTTCGGAGGCCGCCGGCGCTTGCGTCGACATCGCGGCGCTGCTGGGCGGCGCGGTAGAGGATGCGCTTGGCGGCGCAGCCGCGCTCGGCGCGGTGGAGGGAGTTTGCGCCCAAACCGGCATGGCGATCGCCAGGACCGCACCCAAGGCAACGCCGCTCAACAAATGCTTCATTCCAGCCTCCAACCCGGACAACAGACCCTTGCTACCTAGCGCGAACCACAATGTGGTTCGTGTGTCATTTAACGGTTGAATGGCGGATTGGTTGCTTCGCATTTTTGGCCGTCGACCCACGGATGTCATTCCGGGGTCGCCCGTAGGGCGAGGCCCGGAATCCATGACCACCGGCCTCTGGAATATGGATTCCAGAGGCCGGAATGACGATCGGGAGTATCGGCCGGAAGCTGTCGGCTAGGAGCGCAGCACCTCGCCCGGGGTCGCGCCGGTGATGCGCCCGTCGGCATAGACGGTGTTGCCGTTGACGATCGTGTATTCGACACCGCGCGACGGCATGACCATGCGTTTGGCGCCGCCCGGCAGGTCGAAGCGCCGCTCGCCGCGGCTCGCGGAGCCGATCTTTTCGGGGTCGAAGATCGCGATGTCGGCGGCGTTGCCGGCCGCGAGCCGGCCGCGCCCCTTGATGCCGAACAGATCGGCCGGCTGCGCCGTCAGCCGCGTCACCGCCTGTTCCAGGCTCATGATCTGGCGCTCGCGCACCCAGGTGCCGAGCAGGTAGGTCGGATAGCCGGCATCGCACAGCATGTCGACATGCGCGCCGCCGTCTCCCAGCGCGATCAGCACCCGCGGATCGACCAGGTTTTCCGTCACCCGCTTGAGATCGACGTTAAACTGGGCCAGCACGTACTCGATGTCGAGATCGTCTTCCAAGGTCAGGTCGAGGAAGGTGTCGAGCCCATCCTTGCCGCGCTCCTTGGCGATATCGGCGACGGTGCGGCCCTCGTATTTCTTCATCTCCGGCTTGTGCGTCTCGTGGACGGTGATGCGCCGCCAATCGCCGCTGAACCCGGTCGCGTTCTTCAATTCCTCGCGGAAGGCATTGCGGAACGCCGGATCGGCGTAGACCGCGCGCTGCGCCTCCTTCGATTTGTCACTGAACACCCGGCCCCAGCATTTGAAAGCGGCGAACGAGAACGGGTTGCGCATGTTGACTTCGCGGGTCAGCGCCAAGGGCGAGGTCTGCGGCACCGCGCCCTTATGGACTTTGGCGCGCCGCAAGGTCTCGGCACAGGCCTTCGGGATGTCGTCGCGCTGGAACAGCGCGAGGAACGTCACCGGCCGGCCGCTTTCCGCAAGAAGCGAGGTCAGCAGCTCCTCATCCTCGTCGGTCAGGACCGAGATCTTCTGGGTCAGCGCGATCTCGATCGCGCCCTTGTTTCTCTCCTTCAGCGCGTTGCAATAGGCCTTCAGCTCGTCCCGGCTGGCGTTGCGGCAGGCCAGGGGCCGGGCCTGATACCCCATATGCTGGTTCAAGATGGTCGTCGAGAAGCCGAACGCGCCGGCATCGACCGCCTCGCCGATCAGCGCCTTGATCTGCGCGGTTTCCTCCACCGTCGCGCCGCGCTCCATCGAGGCTTCGCCCATCACCCAATGGCGGAACGGGGTCAACGGCGCGATGAAAGCGAGATTGAGCGCCGAGCCGCGCTGCTCCGCCGCGTCGAGGAATTCCGGGAAGGTCTGCCAATCCCAGCTGATGCCCCGCTCGAGGACCTCGAACGGGATGCCCTCGACGTTGACGAGGTCGCGCGTCGCGATTTCGCGCGCCTCCGGCCGGCACGGCGCGATGCCGACGCCGCAATTGCCCATCACCACCGAGGTGACGCCATGCCAGGAGGAGGGCGAGATCGCCGGGTCCCAGCAGATCTGCGCGTCGTAATGGGTGTGCGGGTCGATAAAGCCCGGCGCGACGACGCAGCCGGCCGCGTCGATGACCTTGCTGGCGCCGTCCTTGATCTTGCCGATCTCGGCGATCTTGCCGTCCACGACCGCGACGTCGGCCTGGCGCCGCGGCGCCCCGGTGCCGTCGATCACGGTGCCGTTCTTGATCAGCAAATCATACGCCATCGCCGAGACTCCCTTTCGCAATGCCTGCGACGGTAAGGCGCACCGGCGGCGCTGTCGATTGCGAAGAACGCAGGGAGGGGCTGCGGCTAGCAGCTCGTCGGGCGGAAAAGCGCTGCGCCTTCCGCCGCGGTTTTCAGCCCTCGGCCGCTGCTGTTGCGGCGGCGAGCGGCCGCCGCCCGATCGTGCGGCCCCAGCGCAACGCCCATTTCTCGATGCCGTGCCAGGACAGCCACGCCATCGGCAATGCGAGCGCGAGCGAACCGAAAAACACCTGCCACCAGACGGCCCGCCCGCCCGCCAGGTACATGACCAGCTGCTCGGCCGGCCAGCCATAGATGTAGACCCCGTAGGAGAGATCGCCGCAGTACCGGGCGTAATCGAGCCACGGGTCGTAGCGCCGCGCGAACCAGATCGCGAGATAGGCGCCGGCGAGCGGAAACAGCATGATGAAATGACCAATCCAGACGAAAATCGCCAGCGCGACGAGCGCGACGAGCGCGCCGCGCCAGTCGAACACCAGCCGGTCGCACAGGAAATGCAGCGCCATCCCGGCGCCAAAAAAGCCGAGGAACCAGGCCCATTCGCCGATATCGCCGAGCGGGCTCAGCGACTTCTCGAAATACACGGCGGCAATGCCGAGCGCGGTCAGGACGAGACAGGTTGACAGCCGCAGCAGCCGCGCGATGCCGAGCATCACAACCATCAGATACATCATGACTTCGTAATGCAGCGTCCATAGCGAGCCGTTGATGTGCAGCCCGACCGGATTGTGGGCGAACAGCACCCCGGGCAACGCCAGCGGGCCGGTCTCCAAAGCCAGTGTCTTGACCAGAAAAAGACCGAGCTCGGGGCCGCTGAAATAGGCCGGCCATGGCAGCGAGGTGACCAGCGGTCCCATCACGAAAGCGCACAGCGCGACGTTGACGATGAGGCCGGGATAGATGCGCAACGTCCGGCGTAACGCGAAGCGGCCCGGCATCGGGCTGCGGCACCAGCTTTCGGTGACGAGATAGCCGCTGATGATGAAGAATACGAAGACGCCGACCAGGCCCAGGATGCACTGATTGCCCGTCAGCCGGACGAACGGCTCGTTGGCCTCGCTGCCCTCGGCAATCAGGAAGGAATGCGAGAACACCACCGACAATGCCGCGATCAGCCGCAGCGCATCGAAATTGTTCCTGCGGTGGTCGGGATCGGGCATGGCGGACGCCGCGACGAGGCCTTGACGTGCGAAACCGCTTCTATCCCGCGACGGCGCGCACCGGTTCCCGGGCATGCGGGGGCATTTCGGCAATCCGCACACCGCTGTCGGGACCTGCGGCTGCGGCATCGGCCTCCATCTGCCCGATCAGCCGGTCGTAATGGAAGTGCATCGCGCAGGCCAGGCAGTAGAACCGCAGCAGCCGGATATTCGGGCGATGCTTCAGCACATTCCACAGCCGTCGGCGATAGTCCCGCCGCAGCGCCCTATCCGGAATGCGCCGCATCAACTGCACGATGAGGTAGACGGTTTCGACCCCGGCCCATGCCCTGAGCTTCAGCCAGCGGTAGCGGTGGCGGCGCAGATGGCGGGTCCGGCCAGTGGCGGGCAGCCACCGCGCGCCGAAACACACCGCATCGATACGCGAGAAGAACGCGTCCACGGTATAGAGGCTGCGCATCAACTTCAGGTAACCCTCGTACAGCGTCTGCCGGCTCATCTTCAGCGGGACCACGTTGCTGACGGCAAAGGCGCTGTGCCGGTTCATCGCGTCGCCATCGACCAGCCTTCCGGCGGCCGACAATCGCTTGAACAGCGGCGTTTGCGGAATGGCGCAAAGAATATTCACCATCGCCAAGCCGATCCGCGCCTCGTGCACGAATTGCCGCTGCACCTCGAACACGCTCTCGTCGTCGCAGTCGAAGCCGACGATCATGCCGCAGGTGACCATCAGGCCGGCTTCCTGGATGCGGTGCACCTTTTCCAGCGCCGTGCCATTGCGGTCGGTCAGGTTCTGGATCTTCTTGGTTTCGCGCAGCGCCTCTTCGTTCGGCGATTCGATGCCGACGAACACGGTATCGAGATTGGCCTCCACCATCAGCCGCATCATCTCCTCGTCTTCGGCGAGGTCGATCGAGGCCTCGGTGACCAGGCTCAACGGATAGCCATGCGCCTCCTGCCAGGCGATGATCGCGCGCAGGATGGCTTTGATCGCCTTCTTGTTGCCGATCAGATTGTCGTCGACGATGAAGGCGTCGTGCATGCCGGCGGCGACCAGGCCCTCCAGCTCGGCGATTACCTGAGCGACGGTTTTGACCCGCGGCCGGCGGCCGAAAACGACAATAATGTCGCAGAATTCGCAGGTGAATGGGCAGCCGCGCGACACCTGCAGGCTGCCATAGAGATATTTCTCCATCTTCAGCAGCCCGAGACGCGGCGGCGGCACCGTGGCCATGTCGGTCTTTTCCGCCTGCTCGTAGCGGGATTGCTGGCGGCCTTCGCTCCATTCGGCGAGAAAGCGCGGCCAGGTGTCTTCCGCCTCGCCGATGAAAACCACATCGGCGAGCGGGGCCAGATCCTCGGGGCTGACCGTCGCCCACGGGCCGCCGACCACGGTAAAGATGCCGCGGCGCTTCAATTCGATGACGATCGCCCGCATCCGCTCGCGCTGCACCCCCATCCCGGTGACCCCGACGATGTCGGCGCGAGAGCAGCGGCCGTAATCGATCTCGTCGACATTCTCGTCGATGATCGACACGCTGTGCCCGGGCGGCGTCAGGCCGGCGAGCAGGGCCAGGTTGAGCGGCGGCAGCAGCGCCCGCTTGCGGAACAAAGGCAGCGCGTAATCCAGGCCCCAATAGGTCGGATCGAACCGGGGATTGATCAGGATGATCTCGGCCACCGCCACCCCCCTGCCCGAAGTGGGCCGCCGCACTGTACGCCGACAACAAATCCGGGCACAACCGCGCCGCCGGTTTGCGCTTGCTCCGCCGTGACACGGCGGGGCAAGCTTCCGCCGGGCGCAGCGGGGGTGGGCGACAGCGTGTACAGTGCCTTGACCATCGACGATCCCGAGCCTGCGCCGGCCCCGGTAACGCCATCGCGCCCGGCGCGGCCGCTCGGCACAATCGCCTTTCTGAAGACCGTCGCGACGAATTCGCTGTCGGCTTTCGACGAGGAATTGTACGACGAGCTGGTCGTTCCGCGCCGCTATCTGTGGCAGCGGGTCCTGTTCGTCAGCGATCCCGAGGGGATCAAGCGCGTCTTCCTCGACAATGTCGACAATTACCCGCGCTTCCGCCACATCCGCCGGCTGTTCCAGGCCGGGCTCGGCACCGGCTCGCTCGGCACCGAGGGCGAGACCTGGTGGCGGCACCGCCGGATCTCGGCGCCGGCCCTCGATCATCGCGCGATCCTGCCCGACGTCCCGGCGATGATCGCGTCGACCGAACGACTCATCGGCGCGCTCGACACCGGCGACGACAGCCAGGTGGTCGACCTCGAAGCCGTTGTCAGCCATTTGCTGATCGCCTTATGGAACCAGGTCGTCACCGGCGGCGATCCCGTTGCGGTGCCGATGCTGCAGGGCCTGGCCAAATATCCGCGCAAGCCGCGCCTGCCCGATTTCACCCCGCTCGGGCCGCTGCTGGATCCGCTGCGCCCCAAGAGCCAGCGGCGCCAGAAGATCGGCATGTTCGACGAGGTGCTCTACCGGCTGATCGATGCTCGCCGGGCCGCGGATTACGCCGGGCCGCACGATCTGATCTGGCGCCTGATCCACCTGCGCGACCGCAAGACCGGCGAGACCCTGCCCCGCGAGGAGGTCCGCGACGAGGCCGCCAGCGTCATCGCCGGCGGCGTGTCGCCGACCGTGCGGGCCTTGACTTGGATCTGGTATCTGCTGGCCCTCAATCCGCATGTCGAAGAGCGGTTGCACGCCGAGATCGACGCGGTGTTGCGGGGCGGGCCGCCGGTCCCGAGCCAGTTGGCGGAGCTCACCTACACGCGCCGGGTCATCGATGAGACAATGCGGCTCTACCCGCCGATACCGGGGATCCTGCGCGAGGCCGCCGCTGCGGATACGATATGCGGCCACCATGTCCGGCCGCGCTCGGTCATCGCGATCCTGCCCTGGGTGGTGCATCGCCACCGCCGGCTGTGGAGCGATCCCGAGCATTTCGATCCTGACCGGTTCACGGCGGAAAACGCCGCGGCCCGGCCGCGCTTCGCCTATGTTCCGTTTGCCGGGGGGCCGCGCATCTGCGTCGGCGCCTCGTTCGCGATGACGCAGATGCTGATCGTTGTCGCGATCCTGGCGCGACGTTTCCGTTTCCGGCTGGTGCCCGAGCATCCGGTCCGGCCGGTCGGCCGCATCAGCCTGCATCCCTTCGGCGGGTTGCGGGTCAGGGTCGAGCGCCGCGAGGCCGCAAACCGGAGCGAAAGCGCTCTTACGGCCTAGGCCAAACCGGAACATTAGACGCGGTGCGCCTGTTCCTTGCGATGCGAACCGATCACAAGGAGTTATCCCATGCCCATCCTGCTTTGGCTTTTAGGCGTCCCGCTCTCTGTTGTCGTCGTTCTCTGGCTAGTGCATGTGATCTAAGCCTGTGTTTCGCTCCGATGGCCGAGGCATTGCCGGAGGTTGGCTCCCGCTGTTGGTGTTGCTGACCATTATCTTCTGCTGCGCGGCAGCCAGCATTGCGGCGGCCTGGTTCTAGGATCTCGCCGGGTCGCTCCACCTGATTCGGCAGATCGCCTTCCGCGCGGGCGCCTTTACCGCTTCTCTACAGTAACCCGGATCCCGCGTCCCGGCCGCAACGTGGTCCAGCCGACCGGTTCGATCGGGTGGCCAGGGACGAGGCGAAAGCGGAAGCGCTGCGCCAGCATCGCGACCGCGATGTGGATCTGCATCATCGCCAGCGGCGCGGCGATGCACGCTCGCGGCCCGACCGCGAACGGCAAATAGGCATAGCGCGACCGCGACGCGATCCTGTCGGGCGCGAAGCGCTCCGGGTCGAAGCAATCGGGATCGCGCCACAGCCGGCGGTGCCGGTGGATGATCCACGGGGCGATGACGATCGTCGAGCCATGCCGTACCGGATGCCCGCAGATCGCATCGTCCTTCGCCACCGTGCGCAGCATGACCGGCACCGGCGGGTAGAGCCGCATCGTCTCGTCGACGACCTGCCGCAAATATGTCAGCTTCGCCAGATCCTCGACCGCCGGCGCGCGCCCATCCAGCATCTCGTCGAGCTCGGCATGCAGCCGCGCCTCGGCTGAGGGGTGCATTGCCAGCAGGTACCAGACCCAGCACATCGGCCGCAGCGTCGTCTCGATGCCGCCGAGCGCCAAGGTCAGCGCCTCGTCGCGGATCTCGGCATCGCTGAGCCGATCGCCGTCCTTGCTGCGGGCATGCACGAGCCGCCACAGCAGATCCTGGCCGCCGTCATAGCGCGGGCTCCGGCGCTCGGCGATCAGCCGGTCGAGCAGCGGATGCCATTGCTGCGCCTCGGCGCGGATCTGCAGCGTGCGGGGCCGCAGCGCGTTCGGGATCGGCAGGAAGTCGCTGAGCCGCCGGCGCCCGGGAAATTTTGCCATGCGTGCGATCATCGGCTGTACCGCCTCGGCGGCGCCGGCAAAGACATGGCCGACCGAGACCGTGATCAGCAATGACAGCGCATGGCCGATATCGATCTCCTCGCCGCGTGGCAAGGTTGCCAGATGCTGCGCCAGCACTTCCGTCCACCGCACCAGCATCGGCAAATCGGGCAAGGTCGCGCGATAATCGAGGATCGGGTTGATCAGCGTGCGGTGGCGCCGCCACACCTCGCCGTCATTGATCAGCATGCCGGTGCCGAGGCCCGGCGCGATCGGCCGCCGCTTCAGGCCGTGCTTCAGATAGTTCTCGAAATTGTCGATCAGCACATGGCGGATGCCGGCCGGATCGCTGACGACGAAAATCCGGTGCCCGAGCAGCCGGCGCTCGACGAACGGCTCGTCAAACAGCGTGTCATCGCACAGGGCCAGCGAATTGGTGCCGCGGGTCTTGATGATCTCCCAGGTCGACAACGGCCGCGCCGGCCGCGGCGGCATCGCCAACACGGGCACCTCCGGTGCAACCCCGCTCTCGACATCCTCGGCGATGGTCATCAAGCCGATCCCGGTCCCCAGCAGCGGCCCAACACTAACTGAGCCGCCGCGGCGCGCAACCGCGGAGGCTTGGGCTCGCCGCGATCAGCACCCCAGCGTCACCTCCTTTCACACGGCCGCCGCTTTCTGCCAGACTCGCAATTGGTGCCCATCAGGCGGAATTTTGAGCCATGAGCCGGAACAGGTGTGCAGAACGTTGCAGCGTCGCGAAGGGCGTGATGAGAACTTCAACGTTTCTATTTTTGGGGTTGATGCTGGTCCTGGGTCTGGCTCTTGGGGCACCCGCCGCGGCGGGTGTCGAGCCGTTCCCGAAGGGTGTTGACGCACGCCAGATCGCCACCAACGGCACGACCCTTTACGTTCGCGTTGGTGGACAGGGTCCGGCGGTCCTTTTGCTGCACGGTTTCGGGGATACCGGCGATATGTGGGCGCCGCTCGCCGCCCTCCTGGTAAAAGATCATACGGTCATCGTTCCCGATCTGCGCGGCATGGGTCTTTCGGCGCATCCCGACGCGGGCTACACCAAAAAGACTCAGGCCGTCGATATCGCGGGCGTTCTCGATGCTTTGAAAATCGAGAAGGCCGATCTGGTGACGCATGATATCGGCAACATGGTCGGATACGCGGTCGCGGCACAGGATCCGGAACGCATTGCCCGCTGGGTGGTAATGGATGCGCCGCTGCCCGGCATCGGCGCCTGGGACGACATCATCCGAGATCCGCGTTTGTGGCATTTCAATTTCCGCGGACCGGACGTGGAGCGTCTGGTCGCGGGTCGAGAGCGGATCTATCTCGACCGCTTCTGGAACGAGCTGTCCGCCGATCCTGGAGCCATCGACGAGGCGACCCGCAAGCACTATGCGGCGCTCTATGCCAGGCCGCGGGCCATGCATGACGCCTTCGAGCAGTTCGGCGCCTTCGCGCAGGACGCGATCGACAACAAGGCGCTCCTTGATAAAGGCGGCAAACTCTCGATGCCGGTGCTGGCCATTGGCGCGGAGAAATCCTTCAACACCGCAATGGCGGACGACATGCGCTTTGTCGCGACCAACGTGACCGGCGCCGTTATTGCCAAATCCGGCCATTGGCTGATCGAAGAGCAGCCGACGGCAACCGTGGCCGCGATCCGCGATTTTCTCGGCAAGAAGTGAAACGGATCGTTGCAAGTGCCGCCAGCGGGCCGGTGCGATTCGGTCCGATGGCGTGGGCCACTAGAGCCCGAGATCGCTCAGCGAGGGATGATCGTCCGGGCGGCGGCCGAGCGGCCAGTGATACTTCCGCTCGCTCTCCTGGATCGGCAAATCGTTGATGCTGGCGATGCGCTGGCGCATCAGCCCGTGCTCGTCGAACTCCCAGTTCTCGTTGCCGTAGCTGCGGAACCAATTGCCGCTGTCGTCATGCCATTCATAGGCAAAGCGCACGGCGATGCGGTTCTCGTGAAACGCCCAGACTTCCTTGATCAGGCGGTAGTCGAGCTCGCGTTGCCACTTGCGTGTCAGAAAGGCGACAATCTCGGCGCGCCCCTTGACGAATTCGGCCCGGTTTCGCCACCGGCTGTCCTCGGTATAGGCCAATGACACCCGCTGCGGGTCGCGGCTGTTCCAGGCGTCTTCGGCGCCGCGCGCCTTCTGTGCGGCGGGCTCGGCGGTGAAGGGCGGCAGTGGTGGGCGGTCCATCGCATGGTCCTCGATCATTCGGTTTCCGGGACTCTAACCGGCGGCCTGTTGAACCCATGGGCCAACCCCGGTGAAGCGTGTCGGCATGATCCTGGTGACATAACCCGTGATGTGCCGCTTCGGCGCCGGCGGATACTCCGCCCCCGGGCCGAGGTAAAGCGGCGCCAAGCGTAGCAGAAGCGGCACTGCACCGCCTTCGGTCACCCGCGCATTGCCGTAGATCACCACATATTTCGGCATTCCTTGCGTTGTTTTGTCACCAAGGAATGACAACGCGACCCTCGGATCGCGCCGGATGTTCTTGACCTTCTGGTGCAGCCCCAGATGGCCCATTACAAGCTCGTCGCCCTCGATGCCGACCCACACTACGGTGACCTGCGGGCTGCCATTGGGATTGAGCGTGGTCAAATGCGCGAGCGGTCCGTTTGCGATCACGTCGCGTACTGCTTGAGGGATCGTCATCGGCACTTCTCCTTCGATACTCCCGGACACTCAGCGCTGAGCCGCGATATGGGCCCGCTGCGCAAGGCCGCTGCCGAACGAGGCGTTCTCCCCGGCGATCTCGTAGAGCAGGACCACCAGATCTGCCGGCGAAATCTTGACGGCCGCCACCACCTTCTCGTTGAGAGACTTCAGAAGTGCCAACCGCGTCTCCTTCGGCCGTCCGGTGATGAAGGTGAGTTCGAGGACGATCATGTCATCGGAGTATTCCTGTCCCAGAAAGGCCGGCGTATGGAGATACCGATCGCGCGGCAGGATGTGATGGATCTGAAAGAAGTCCTCGGTTGGCACGCCGAGAACCTCGATCAACGCATCCTGGATCGCCGCCGACATTTTTCCGATGCGAGTCGCGTCATACTGGCCTTCGAGCACGTGGATTTTTGCGAGCGGCATGTCTTGGCTCCTGATCAGAGGCTACGCCGAGGCGGCGTGGCCGCTTTCTCCTCCGCACCGTCGTGCCGAGGGTGCTGCGTTTGGATGTCTCTCCGCAAAGCCGGTCAACCCGCTCGCCCCGTCCGGTTCAGACGGGCTGCTTCAACACCGCGGTGTCGATCGGCAGCTTTCGCAGGCGCTTGCCGGTTGCCGCGAAGACCGCGTTGGTCACTGCGGGAACGATGGCCGAAGTCCCGGCCTCGCCCATCCCGCCCGGCGGTTCGGAATTCTGCACGATATGCACCTCGATCGCCGGCGCCTCATTGATGCGCAGCATCTCGTAGGTGTCGAAATTGGTCTGCTCGACCCGACCGTCCTTCAGGGTGATCTCGCCATAGAGCGCCGCCGTGATGCCGAAGACGATCGCGCTCTGGATCTGCGCCCGGACGGTATCGGGATTGACGGCGGTGCCGCAATCGACGGCGCAGACGACCCGGCGGACGCGAACCGCGCCATCCTTCGACACCTCGACTTCGGCGACATGCGCCATATAGGTCGCGAAGACGAACTGGACCGAGACGCCGCGGCCGACCCCTTTAGGCAATGGCTGTCCCCAACCGGCCTTTTCCGCGGCAAGATCGAGGACAGCCTTGGCGCGGGGGTTGTCGTCGAGAAGAGCCCGGCGATGCTTGACCGGGTCCTGCCTCGCTGCGGCGGCAAGCTCGTCGATGAAGCTTTCGGTCACAAAAACGTTGTGCGATGGCCCGACGCTGCGCCAGAACGCTGTCGGAATGCCCGGAGGTTCGACCCGTAGATACTCGACATGCAGGTTCGGCAGCGCATAGACCAGATCGATCGCGCCCTCGGTGGTATCGGGGTCGAGACCATTGTTGAACCATGACGGGGCCCATCTTGCGACGACCGAAGAGCCGGCGTAACGATGATTCCAGGCGACTGGCGTCCCTTTCGCATCGAGACCGGCAGAGATCCGGTCGAACCAATAAGGTCGGTACATATCGTGCTGGATGTCTTCCTCGCGGGTCCACACGACCTTTACCGGACCGTCGACATGCTGCGCGATCTGGACGGCGCGAATGACAGCGTCGACCTCCAGGCGCCGGCCAAAGCCGCCGCCGATCAGATGATTGTGGACCACGACCTTGTCCAACGGCAGGCCGGCGGTCTCGGCGGCCGCCGCCTGGACTCGCGCTATGACCTGCGACCCGATCCAGATTTCGCAGCCGTCCTTGCGGACATGGGCCGTGCAATTCATCGGTTCCATCGTCGCGTGCGCGAGGAACGGCACCTGATAGATCGCGTCGACCTTGGTGACGGCGCTCGCCATCGCGCTGCCGACGTCGCCGGTGTTCTGCGCGACCGCCCCCGCATTGAGCGTCGCCTGCTCGAGCTCGCGCACGATGTCGTCCGTGTTCAGCTTGGCGTGCGGCCCGTCATCCCACTCGATCAACAGGGCGGCCAGCCCTTTCTTCGCGGCCCCCATATGGTCGGCCACGACGGCGACCGCGTCGTCGAGCCGCACGATCTGACGCACGCCGTTGACCGCCTTGGCCGCCGTGTCGTCGAGGTTCTTCACGCGGCCGCCGAACACCGGCGACTGCGCCAGCGTGGCGATCTTGACGCCCGGCGGCCGGACGTCGATGCCGTAGACAGCCGTTCCGTTGACCTTCGCCGGCGCGTCCAGCCGCTTGGCCGGGGTGCCGATCAGCGTGAAATCCTTCGGTTGCTTCAGCGGCACAGTCTCCGGAACCGGAATACGCGCCGCGTCGGCCGCGAGATCGCCGTATTTGGCCCGGCGTGCGCTCGCCTGATGAACCACCTCGCCGTGCTCCGCGCGACAGGAAGCAGGATCGACGTTCCAGCGTTTCGCGGCCGCCGCCACGAGCATCGTTCTCGCGGTCGCGCCGGCTTGGCGCAGCGGCTGCCACGCCGCCCGCACCGCGTTCGAGTTGCCGGTCGCCTGTATGCCGCCCAGCAAGGGGTTGCCGTACAGCTTTTCGTCGGGCGGCGCATGCTCGAGCCGCACCTGCGTCAAATCCACTTCCAGCTCTTCGGCGATCAGCATCGGGATCGACGTATAGGTGCCTTGCCCCATCTCGACATAAGGCATGGTCAGGACGACCTGCCCATCGCCGCCGATGCGGATAAACGCATTGGGCGAAAAGGCCGCGGCATCGGCCGCCTCGGCATCGCCGCCGGCAAATGGCAGCCTCAGGCTTAAGAGCAGGCCGCCGCCCGCCGCCATTCCGGCCCACAAGAGCCCGCGCCGTGAGAGGCCGTCCGCTGCCGGCGGTCGAGCAGTTCCGGCGGCGAAGGAAGCGAGGCGGTCGAGGATCATCGTCAGCCTCCCTGTCCGCCGGATTGCGCCGCCTGTTTGATCGCTTCGCGGATGCGCACATAGGTGCCGCAGCGGCAGATGTTGCCGGACATCGCATCGTCGATGTCGCCGTCCGTCGGATGCGGATTGCCCGCGAGCAGCGCCGACGCCGACATGATCTGCCCCGACTGGCAGTAGCCGCACTGAACCACTTCCCGGTCGAGCCACGCCTTCTGGATCTTGGCGCCCGCCGGTGTCCCGCCGATCGCCTCGATTGTCGTGACCTCGGAGGTGCCAAGACTGTCGATCGACGTGATGCAGGAACGCGTGGCGACGCCGTCGACATGCACGGTGCAGGCGCCGCACAGCGCCATGCCGCAGCCGAACTTCGTGCCGGTCATGCCGAGCACGTCGCGCAATACCCACAAAAGCGGGGTGTCGCCATCGACATCGACCGTCCGCTCGACGCCGTTGACCTTGATCGTGGTGGACATCGCGATCTCCAGGCTATCGCGTGGATCGGAGATGCGAACGACAGCGATCATGGCTGTTCGCAGCCCGGTGGTTGAAGCAGCTGATCGACCCGGTTCCCGATGGGCGTATCTACTCTCAAATAAGGGCGCGTGAGCCCGTGTCAACCTGAGAACTTCAAACCGATCCTGAGCGTCGTTCAGCCGGGAACCGAGTGAATCGTTGTGAACTTGTGTGAAGAGGCGCCTCGGGATGCCCGCCACGGCTGCGAAGAGCCGAGTTCGCCGAACCTGTCGGCGTCAGTCCGTGCCGGCCTGAGCTTTTGGCTGCACGGCGCGGCGCGCTGCGTCATGCAACCACTGGAACGCCAGCTTTGTCGCCCGTGGTCCGGCCCGAGCGACAAAGCCCGGCCGTCGGCGTCGGTTAGCGGATCTCGTCGACGCGGTCCGGGTAGAAGGCGAGGTAATCCTTGATCTGCGTCATCGCGTCAAACGGCGCCTCATAACTCCATACCGCATTGACCGAACGATCCCCGCCAGCCGGAATGCTGTAATAGGAAGCGTCGCCCTTGTAGGGGCAATACGTCGTATGCTCGCTGCGCGTCAAGGCGGCCATATCGACATCCCGACGGGGGATATACAGAACGGCCGGATAGGAGGCCTCGCGAAGCGTCAACGCATCGCGGGTGTCGGCGATAACCTTTCCGCCGACCGTGACCACGACGCGAGACAGGTTCGCATCGATCGAAATGGGGTGGTCGGGCCCCGGTATCTTGACCGGCTTGTCAGCCATGATCTGTATCCTTCTGAATTGGCGACGGTAACTCGGCATCCAAAAACCGCGAACACTGCGAAAAGGGTGTCTCCTGGAACCCGCCTAACTCTGTCCCTCAAGGGTTCTGACGCCGTCGGGGACAGGAACCCAGCCCTGCGCACTCTTCATCCAGATGAAGTGGCCTGGTCGGAGCCAGCTTGTGTCATCAAGAGTGCCGGGTTTGAGAGCGAGTACGTCCTGTACGGACTTCAGGACATGATAGATGCGGACTCCGCAATCAGGACAGAACACACCCGTAACCTCGTTGCCGCTGTCGGCGATACGGGTAAATTGCTTCGTCCGGCCGGTCACTGTCAGGCTGTCCTTCGTCACCGGCATGGACATGCTGAAGGCGCTGCCGGATTGGCGCTGGCATTCTTTGCAGTGGCACGCAGCCAAGCGTATTGGCTCGGTCGTCAGTACGTAACGCACTGAGCCGCATTGGCAGCCGCCGGTGTAGGGTGCGGGCATGCTGTCTGCTCCTGTATCAGCTTGAGCTGCCTTGATGAAGTGAAGCGGCGCTGCCGAATATGGGCGCTCTATGCCCCACCCGTCGAACGGATCGCCCAAAGCTGATGATCGCTCCGAATTTCCACAAACGAGAGTTTCTCACCTGCGGGTTAGGAATCCTCAGGTTGCCGACTTGCCGCCGTCGACGGCGAGCACCTGGCCGGTCGTAAAGGACGACCGGCTCGACGCGAGGAAGACGATCGCGTTGGCGATCTCGTCAGGCTGGCCCACACGCTGCAGCGGGACACCCGCTACAAGGCCGGCCTTGCGTTCGGCGCTTCCGGTGAAGCGGTCGAGCATCGCGGTTTCGATCGGGCCCGGTGCGACCGCGTTGACCCGGACGCCCGATCCGGCCGCCTCCAGCGCGGCGGATTTCGTCAGCCCTTCGACGGCGTGCTTGCTTGCCGAATAGACCGCCGCACCGCGAGCCCCGAGGTGACCATAGGTCGATGAGATATTGATGATGCTGCCGCTGCCTTGCGGCTGCATCACACGCAACTCGTGCTTCATGCTGAGCAATGTGCCGAGCACATTGGTGTCGAAGGTTGCGGCATAGCTGTCGGCCGACTGCTCGGTGACCGGGCCAAGCTGGCCTTCAGTGCCGGCAGTATTAACGGCCGCATCGAGCCGGCCAAATAGTTCGACGGTGCGATCGACCAACGCGAGCACGTCATCCTCGTGGCGCACGTCGGCGCGGACGAATTCCGCTTCGGCGCCGAGCCCGCGTAGTTCGGCGGCTAATGCCTGCCCGGCTTCCTCGCGGCGACCCGAAACGACGATTCGGCTGCCTTCCGCTGCGAAAGCGAGAGCTGCCGCGCGACCGATACCAGTCAACGCGCCGGTGATCAAAACGACGGGATATTTCATGACGATACTCCATCGGCCCGCCTGCGGCCTTCACTGTGCGGAGGCCGGGGTTTTCTGCGGCGCCTTCGGGAGGATTTAGGTTTGCCTCGCATCGATGAAAAAGACTTTGTAAGCTGGGGGACATGCCGTGGAGATATGGAACGCGGCTATGGAGCTACGGCACCTGCGCTATTTCGTTGCGGTCGCCGAGGAGGGCAGTGTCACCCTCGCGGCCGAACGCCGATTGCACACCGCGCAGCCTTCCCTCAGCCGGCAGATACGCGATCTGGAAATGGAAGTCGGCGCTCAGCTCCTTGTTCGCAGCGTTCGAGGCATCGAGCTGACGGCGGCCGGCCGGGCATTTCTCGATCACGCGCGGCTGGCGCTGTCGCAAGTCGAGGCGGCCGGCGAAGCAGCGCGCCGCGCCGCGCAACCCGCCAAGGCATCCTTCGTCATGGGCTTTCTGACCGGAACCGAGATGGATTGGTTCACGGAAGCCGTGCGGTTGCTCCGCGACGAGCTGCCGAGCATCGAGGTGATCCTCGTCAGTCAGACATCGCCCGAGCTTGCGAGTGCTCTCCTCCGAAGTAAGGTCGACGTAGCCTTCCTTCGACCCGAGCCTGAGATGCCCGACCTGGTGTTCAAACACCTGACGAGCGAGCCGCTCCTTGCCATTCTGCCAAGCGACCACCGTCTTGCCGCACTGCAAGCGATAAGCCCGCGAGATATCGAGGGCGAGACGTTCGTAAACGTGTCGGATACCGCGCCCACCCTCCGGGTGGTCATTGATGATTATTTGAGGAAATCAGGTGTCAGCATCGCCACGGCTCATGAGGCGGCAAGTCTCTCGATGGCCGTATCATTGATAGCTTCGACCCGGGGCGTCGCCTTGTTGCCGGTTTACGCGCTGAATTTTTTGCCCCGATCGGTCGTCAGTCGTCCCTTGGCGGGGATTGCTCCAACGATCGACTTGGTCCTGGGATACCACAAGGCCAATACGTCTCCGCTTCTCAACCTCTTCCTTTCAAGGACCGACGATCTGATCGCGCGGGTGTCGAAGAGATCCGCCGTCGCATAGCCTCTGTTCGCCGACGGGGGCGTGAAGAACTCTGGTCCCCGCCGTATCCGCAGCTTTGGATCGCCGACTATCGGCCCGGGTCAGTCCGTGCCGGCGTGGGCTTTTGGCTCAGCGGCGCGGCGCCCGGTGCGCTCGCGCAGCCACTGGAACACCACGTAAAGCATCGGGATCACGAAAATCCCGAACAAGGACGCAGCGATCATGCCGCCGAACACCGGCGTTCCAACGGCCCGCCGGCTGAGGGCGCCCGCCCCGGTGGCGATGACCAACGGCAACAGGCCGAAGATGAAGGCGAAACTGGTCATCATGACCGGCCGAAAGCGCAGCCGAGCCCCTTCGATCCCCGATTCCAGGATCGGCTTGCCCTGGCGACGCTGCTCGACAGCAAACTCGACGATCAGAATGCCGTTCTTGGCGGATAGTGCCACCAGCACGACGAGCCCGATCTGAGCATAGACATCGAAGGCGAGACCCGACCATGCCACCGCGGCGATCGCGCCGAGAACTGCGACCGGCACCGACAGAAGCACCGGCACCGGAATGTTCCAGCTCTCATAGAGCGCCACCAAAAACAGATAAGCGAACAATATCGCAAGCCCGAGCACGACCCCGGTCTGGCCGCTCGCCGCCTTTTCCTGCAAGGCGGTGGCTGTCCATTCGAAGCTGTAGCCGGCCGGCAGGGTGGTGGCCGAAATCCGTTCCATCGCGGCCAATCCCTGGCCGGAACTGTAGCCGGGCTTGGTCGCGCCGTTGATGATAGCGCCGCGGTAGCCGTTGTAGCGTATCAGGGCTTGCGGCGCCTGGACGAGCCGCGCCTGGGCCAATGCCCGGATCGGCACCATGTTCCCGGCGCTGCCGCGCACATAAACCCGGTAGATGTCCTCTACCCTGTCGCGGAACTGCGCCTCGGCCTGGACATTGACCTGCCAGGTACGGCCGAACAGGTTGAAGTCGTTGATGTAGAAGCCGCCGAGCGTCGATTGCAGCGCGTTGAAGACGTCGCTGACCTTGACGCCCAGCACCTGCGCCTTGTCGCGGTCGATGTCGAGGCGGATCTGCGGCGTGTCGGCGGCGAAGGTGCTGAAGACGCCGGCCAGTTCCGGCTGCTGATTGGCGGCGACCAGGAGGCCGCGCATCACCGCCGCGATGTCGTTCGGGCTTTGCCCTTGCAGCCCTTCGAGCGCGTACTGGAAGCCGCCGGTGCTGCCAAGCCCGATGATCGGCGGCAGGTTGAACGGAAACACGATGGCGCCCGAGATCCCCCCGAGCTGCGGCCGCAGGCGCGCGATGACCGCGTCGACGCTTTGCGAGGGGTCGGTTCGCTCTTCGTAGGGTTTCATTCGGACCACGAAGAACGCCTGGTTCGAGGCGGCGAGATAATCAATGAAGTTGAAGCCGACGACCGATATGACGCCCTGCACGCCAGGGATCGGGCGGATGATGTTCTCGACCTGCGCAACCAGCTCTTCGGTTCGGTTGACCGAGGCGCCTTCCGGCAGTCGCATCGCGGCGAAGAAGGCGCCCTGATCCTCGGCCGGCAGGAAGCCCTGCGGGGTGATCCGGAACAACCCCATCGACCCGGCGCCGACGACGGCCACTGCCACCAGGCCGAACACCGCGACGCGAACGAGACGGCGCACGACCGACACATAGCCGTCGCGCACGCCGTCGATCCCGCGCAGCACATAGCGCATCGGGCCGCGCGCCGTCCCGCCGCGTTTCAGCAATACCGAGCACAGCGCCGGGCTGAGCGTCAGCGCGTTGATCGCGGAAATCACCATCGAAGCCGAGACCGCGACGGCGAACTGGCGGAACAGCTGGCCACTCAGCCCGGGGATGAACGCCACCGGGACGAACACCGATAAGAGGACAAGCGTGATCGCGATGATCGGCCCAGTGATCTCGGCCATCGCCTTCTTGGTCGCCGCCGGGATTGACAGCTCGGGCTCCTCCTCGATAACCCGCTCGACGTTCTCGATCACGACGATCGCATCGTCGACGACGATGCCGATCGCGAGCACGAGAGCGAGCAGCGACACCGTGTTGGCCGAATAGCCGATGATCAACATGACCGCGAATGTGCCGATGATCGATACCGGGACCGCAACCAGCGGGATCAGTGTCGTGCGCAGTTTGCCGAGAAACAGAAACACGACGATCCCAACCAGCACGATTGCGATCACCAGCGTGCGGACGACCTCGCTGACGGTGGACGTCACGAAAACCGTGGCGTCCCAGAACGTCGCGTAGGCGACATCGTCCGGAAATCGCTGCTTCAACTGATCCAGGGTCTCGGTGACATGCCGCGCCACGTCGACGGCATTGGCGCCGGGCGACTGGTAGATGCCGATTGCCGCCGCCGGGGCGCCGTTGAACCGTGAGTAGCGCTCCTCGGTCTTGGCGCCGAGATCGACGCGCGCCACGTCTTTGACTCGCACGACCGAGCCGTCGGGATTGGCGCGCACGATGATGTGGTCGAACTCGTCCGTCCGGGTCAGCCGGCCTTCGGTCGTGATCGTCAGCTGCAATTGCTGGCGCTGTGGCACCGGCGCCGCGCCGATCCGGCCCAGCGCCGCCTGGACGTTCTGGCTCTGCACCGCTGCGACGACGTCGGCCGGCGTCAGGTTGAACGCGGTCAGGCGGTCGGGATCGAGCCACAACCGCAGCGAATAATCGAGCGGACCGAACAGGGTCGCCTGTCCGACGCCGCGGATGCGCGCCAGCGGGTCGATGACGTTGATCGTCGCGTAGTTGTTGAGAAACAGCGCATCGTGCGTGTTTTTCGGCGAATAGATGCTGATGACCTGCAGAAGAGCCGGCGATTTCTTGCGAATGACGAGACCCTGCCGCTGCACCTCCTGCGGCAAGAGCGGGGTGGCGAGCTGGGCACGGTTCTGGACGTTGACCGTGTTGATGTCCGGGTCGGTGCCGAGCGCGAAAGTCACGTTCAGCGTATAGCTGCCGTCGGCGCCGCTCGCGGATTGGTAATAGAGCGCGTTGTCGACGCCGTTGATCTGCTGCTCGATCGGCTGCGCGACGGTCTGCTCCACCGTCTCGGCATCGGCGCCGGGATACAGCGTCGTCAATGATACCTGCGGCGGCACGATGTCCGGGAATTGCGCGACCGGAATCGTCGTCATCGCGATGAGACCCGCCAGCGTAATGACGATCGAGACGACGAACGCCAGCCGCGGCCGGTCGATGAAGATGTCGGAGATCATCTAATGCGCCAATTCCAGGGGTTGGCACCCCCGAAGGTCATCCCGGGGCGCCGTGCAGCGGCGAGCCCGGAATCCATATTCCAGAGGCCGGTGTTCATGTTGGGTGGACGGCCCCCGACGGCATCATAGTGCCAGGCTGTGATTTGCAACGCA
>Ga0210400_10001585_pt1 | contig 22295 bp, 18 predicted proteins | sample IncBWH26MmetaG_FD_155456 | JGI IMG/M metagenome (GOLD analysis project Ga0210400, IMG submission 155456) | Forest soil microbial communities from Barre Woods Harvard Forest LTER site, Petersham, Massachusetts, United States - Inc-BW-H-26-M | ecosystem: Environmental > Terrestrial > Soil >...
CACTGCCTCCGGTAATGTTCTGACCACTGCCTCCGGTGATGTTCTGGCCACTGCCTCCGGTAATGTTCTGACCACTGCCTCCGGTGATGTTCTGGCCACTGCCGCCAGTAATGTTCTGGCCACTGCCACCGGTGATGTTCTGGCCGCTGCCACCGGTGATGTTGTGGCCACTGCCACCAGTGATGTTGTGGCCACTGCCACCAGTGATGTTCTGGCCACTGCCGCCAGTGATGTTCTGGCCACTGCCGCCAGTGATGTTCTGGCCGCTGCCACCGGTGATGTTCTGGCCGCTGCCACCAGTGATGTTGTGGCCACTGCCAGATATAAGCGATATAGCTAGATTGCTGCTAAATTGGCCTTCAATCGATTGCGCAATGACGACAGACTGTGTCGAGGAACCAGTCTGGGCGGTTCCAATGGTGACGGCGTTGCTGACGGCTGCATCCAAATTCTTGGCCGCAGCGACTCCTCCGATTGTGCAAAGCGTCAGGGACGCCGCAATTACGTGAACTTTTTTCATTTGTATATCCCTATCCTTCCCAAACAAAAGCCGACTTGCGGCCACGAAGATGTGCCCGCTGTCTTTCCCGATCCCAAAGCCCATTGCCATGAACACGCTTTGATCTCTCAGTCACACTGCGTTCTGCTCCAATGCGTCTCCATTGGCAGACGCAGTGACCTCACCACGATTTTCTTCAAAGAAAAAAACACCGACGCCGAAAAGACGACCCGAGCCTTCAGTCGGCTCGTCTGTGTCTTTAGATAGCCAGGTATCAAGCTCCGTAAGAAACGCATCTGTTGACGCCATCGCCCGCGCATGAAAGAGTTTGCGTGTGCGATCCGAAAGCGGCCCATCGGAAGTCAATAGACGATCGAAATACGCGTCCGACGAATTCTCTACGGCAATGTTGTGTGCAACGGTTCCCGCTGCGGTCGCCAGGAATCGGCCGTACTGCGCAAGCAGTCCTTCCTTGCCCGTACCCGCTTTAGACCTAGAAACGGCGGCACGAGCTTTACAGCGCACAAGGGTGCCGCCGACGAGTTCGACCACACCTTGTGCGACCAATTCATCGAGCGTCACAGCTTGAGGCAATTCTGCGCAAGCCGTCTCAATGAGGTCCGCGATGGAACGGTTTGGAGGACCGTCACCGCGATTCAAGTCGAGATCGAGTGGCACACCGTACGCACCTGAGAATCTCGGATTCGTATGCCACGCTGACAACACGACAGCGATTCGGGTGAGTTGATCGGCCGATTCGCTTCGGGATGAGGATTTGCCCGACGAACCTCTGCGAGCCCGCTCGACTTCGCGTCGAGTCAAGCCAGCTACCAGCGCCAGCCGAGCATCGGAAATCGCGTGCCCTCGCTCATTCTGGAGGCGAGCCTCCATTTCACGGAGATAAACGGCGCGAATGCCTAGGGCGAGGTCATTTGCGTTCATCCCATAGCTGATTGCTATTGGCATCAGCGGCGCGAGAGTCCGCTCAAGCAGCTGCTCGAACGCTTGGCGTTCACGAACGTCGCCCTTTGTCATGGCGAGCTGGTTCACGGACTGGAACCTCGTCCTGCGTAGGTCTTGGAACACAGCCCATATTCGGCGCGGAGACCAAACGCTTCGGCATTATGCTCAAGCTTATTGTTAAGGCTTTCGTAGTCCATATTGGCGCAGGTCCTGCATCGTCCCCGAGTCTGGGCAAGTTAAGTAAAGTAATGATCTCATTATGGAATACCGCATTACGGTGTCAATGCCTCCTAAGCTAAGGTTATGTGAAACTCTGGTCAGCGTTGCGGAACTGCACAGAAATGGGGCGTAATGACTGTATATGCATACAGTAATTGCCTTAAAGGATTGGACCGAGGCGGGTGGCAAATGAAGATTGTTGTTGTTATTAGCCCCAGAGGCGGCAGTGGTAAAACAACGTTAGCGGTGCACCTAGCCCTCGCGGCGGAGCTAAGGCGGGAGCGCCCGGTGGTATTGCTAGATACTGATCCTCTGGGGTTTGCTATTGACTGTTGCGAGGTCCGCCGAGGCCGGCGCCTCGATACTCCGGCCGCACGGGCGGCGCAACCCAGTAAAGTCAAAGAAGTGCTAGCGGAATTGGAGGCCCAAGGGGTGCAGTACGCAATTATCGACACCGCCCCGTCGACGCTTTCGACATTTCCAGAACTGGTCAGTTACGGCGACCTTGTTCTGGTTCCCACAAGTCCAAGTGTTTGGGAGCTTCGTGCTCTTAAAAGGAGATTGCCGGCAATTCGCGCAGCGGCTAGGTCATTTGCCTTTGTATGGTGCCGAGCCAGCAAGATTGTTCGCAAGGACCAGGCGGTGGGTCTAGAAGAATTGGCAATGTTCGGCCCGGTTTTCAGTGCAACAATGCGCGAGCGCGTTATCTATACCGAACCATTCGTTCACGGATATTCTGCATTTGAAGACAAACGCCACGGGGACCCTGCCTCGGAAGATGTCCTTGCTATTTGGGCCGAAGTCCGAGAAAGGTTGGCTACGTCGTCCGAGCCACAGCCACCCACAGTGACAGCTTATCGGTCACGCAATTCGATGCCAGGGCCCCGTCGAAACAGGCTTCCAAAGGCGTCCAGTCGATCAGCATTTCCCTCCGACTAGGCGAAACTTGGGTACCACCACTTTCAGATGCTATTCCCTACCGACTCTCCGAATCACGCACCGGCATCTCTGGCAATGAACAGACCAACATACGGCCGTAATGCGGGACCGGCCGAATCGTCTCGAGGCCGCTGACGCTCGCGCAGAGCGAGCCACTCATCTAATTGTTCGAGGAAGAGCGTGCCATGCCTCAGGGCATGGTGGCAAAGATCCGAGACGTCCGAATCGCCAACCTGAAAACCCGACACACCGCATTCTAGAATTGGCGCACCCTTTCCAGCGGCGCTGCTTATCATGTTATGAGCCAATGTATCGAGCAAACCCTGCAGCGGTCGCAGCGAGTCTTCGACCGCCACCGTGTCGCCGGCAAGCCTCTGCATAATTCGATTACGCAATCGCAATTGACCGCGCTTAGTGCGTACAACCACTTCGCTTCTCAACAATATTTCGAGACAAGCATTTGGATTCACTCCAGGTAGCTCGGCGTTTACGAGCGACTCAAAACTAATCTTTACTCCGCACTGTGGGAGATCAAGCGGCCGACCCTGGTCGGAAACGAACTGTGGGTCATTGGCCCATCTACCCAATATTCGTCCAATTTCGCGCACATCGTATTCAAGCCGCCTCATCGGGCGAACTTTCTCGGATTGCGTCGCGCGTTGAACTTCTTGATCAACGAACGAACTGTCGAATCCCATTAACAGCAACACGCGAACAAATGAAGTTATCACTCGAGCAGCTCGAGAGTCTAAGGCGTCTACGGGTGCCTGCACTTTGGATGATGCGCGCGTGCGGGTTGGGCCCCGCTTTCGAATTCGTGACGCGACTATGCGTTTACCTTTCATCTGAATGCGTCCTACCCGTGTTCGGTCAACCAACCCGACATAGTCTAACTGAGGACCATCTTTTGCCCACGCGGGTTGCCAGATTTCGAAAGTTAGCAATCGCGCAGTCAAAGACCCGACAAATTACTCTCCAAGCACGTCGGCGGTACTTTCATGAACGTAGCAAAGTTGTCTGGCACAATGCCACCCTTAGACACCGCCGCTCCGTCAGCGACTACGCTATTGGCGGAGGTTTTCCTGGTATCTCTTTAGATTTGTCTGGTTTTGGGACCCGCCAAATAGCGAACATGGCTGCGCCAACCTCGACGGACTGAATGCTCGAATCTTGCCGTTGAACGTCAAGTCGGTGGGAGTCCAAAAACGACTCCATGCTCTCGATCGCTCCCTCCGTTCGACGCATGACCTGCCGGCGAAACATTGGCGTTGCCGCCTGGTCGTTCAGGGTCGTGACGCAATGTCCAACTGGCAGGGCTTCATCAGGACCCACGGTGAGGTTGTAATCGAGGGTCCCAAGCAAGTCGCCGGCGATCTCACCTATAGCGATGAGGGAACCGACGTGAGGACCATCGGCGACTGGCGTCCGCCTCACTGCCCGCACCTTGGAACGGCCGACCCGGCGAACAGCGCCGACGCGCTCCAGTTCTGACAGCAACGTCTGGTGATACACGTTGCCACTGTAGAGCTCACACAGGTGCCTGAACGTAGCTCCTTGGGGCCCTTCAATCTGCAGGACAGCCGGGGACCCAGCTCGAGTGCCAAACTTAGGATCGTCATACCAACCATTGAGGACGCGCGCTGCTCGGTGTAACTGCGTATTGCTGCGTGGCTGGAAAACATTCTTTGGTGTTCTAAGTATGGCCGGCAAAAAGGCCCGATTAATCCCGGTAATGACTGCAAGTTTTGAAAAGGTGACACGCTCCCCATTGCTCTCAAGATACTCGGAGCCTGCGTGTGCGTAGACGCTGTCCACTATCGCCTTGAACTCGCCTGCACTTACCCCGAATCGGACGACAATCTTAATTAAAGGATGCAGAACGCGGCGGCACATGAGGACCAATGCAGATCGAAAGTCAGATTGCATATTCAGTCTTAATGTTTAGAGGATGAGCGAGAGTACCTTCGATTCAATGCCCCGGCATGTAACGAACTGCGCGTCCAGAGTCAACACTCGGTCGCACACGGGCCAATGCTGCGGCAGTGCAACGGATGGATAGCATGTGTCCAACTTTCTCAGAACGATCGAGGAGAGCTGATGCGCCAGGCCGAATAGACCTTTGGCACGGCCCAACCTGCACGATCCGGAATCGGTAGGCTTACCGTTGCGATTCAGAAAGCTAACTGGCGGAGAGAGAGGGATTCGAACCCTCGAAGGGCTTTTGACCCTTACACCCTTAGCAGGGGTGCGCCTTCGACCACTCGGCCATCTCTCCGCGCACGGAAATTGCCAACCAAATCAATGAATTATGGGTTGGCGCAGCCCCTGAGCGGGGACTGGGCGCCATGATACTGGCGAGGGGAACGCAGGTAAAGGCGTGCGATTACACCGACAGGTGCGAGCGATCGGCGGTCAGCTTGTTTTCGGTGGTCTGGGCAAAATCACTGTCCTGCCCCTCATGCTTGATGCGCTCGAAGATTTCTTCGCGATGCACGGCCACCGTGCGCGGCGCATTGATACCCATGCGTACCTGGTTGCCCTTGACACCCAATACGGTGACCGTGACTTCATCACCGATCATTACCGTCTCACCTACCCGCCGCGTCAGAATCAACATCTTCACGCCTCCCTGTTCGGCACGCAATCGCCAGTTAACGTGAATTTGCGGGCAAAGGAGGGGCCATGCAACGGGAGGTTTTCCGCAAGGTCAAGTAGGACAGGTTCCCCTGCCGCGGCAACAGTTGGTCACGCCGCCAGGCGCTTGCGAACCAGCTCTTCAACCCCCGCCAGAGCCTGCGGCAAGGTCGCCGCGTCCGAACCGCCTGCCTGGGCAAAGTCTGCCCGGCCACCGCCCTTGCCGCCGACCATGGCCGCCACGATGCCCAGCAGTTCGCCGGCCTTTATCCGCCCGATCTGATCGGCAGTGACCCCGGCGACCAGCAGAACTTTGCCACGCGCGTCGACGGACGCCAGGACGATCACGGCAGAACCCAGCTTGCTCTTCAGCTGGTCCACGGCATTGCGCAAGGCCCCCGAATCGGCCCCCTCGACCTGCGCCGCCACGACCTTCACGCCCTGCACCGTGACGGCATTGGCGGCCAGATCCACGCCCGAGCCAGCAGCCAGTTTGTCCTTGAGCGCACGGATCTCACGCTCCATCTGTCGCACCCGCTCGAGGGCGTCGCGCACCTTCTCGGGGACTTCATCCGGCGAGCCCCGCAATTGGCCGGCCGCCTCGCGCAGCAGTGACTCATGCTGTTCCATGTAGTCGATCGCTCGCTCACCGGTAATCGCCTCGATGCGCCGCACACCCGAGGCCACGCCGCTTTCGCCGGTGATCTTGAACAGTCCGATGTCGCCGGCCCGGCTGACATGGGTGCCCCCGCACAGCTCCACGGAAAAATCCCCGATGCGCAGCACCCGCACATCCTTGTCGTACTTCTCCCCGAACAGCGCCATGGCACCGGATGCGACCGCCTGGTCGTACTCCATGACCGCGGTCTGCGCCGGCTCGTTGGCCCGGATCTGGGCATTCACCAGCCGCTCGATGCGTGTGAGCTCCTGCGGCGAAACGGCCTGGAAATGCGAGAAATCAAAGCGCAGCCGATCGGGCGCCACCAGCGAGCCTTTCTGCTGCACATGCGTGCCCAGCACCTGGCGCAACGCCGCGTGCAGCAGATGCGTGGCCGAATGGTTCAGGACCGTGGCCGCCCGTCGCGGCGCATCCACCTGCGCGCTCAGGCGCTCGCCGATGCGAATACGACCCTCGACCAGCCGGCCCACATGCGAGAAGGCCTTGCCGCGCTTGACGGTGTCGTTGACCACAAAGCGAATGCCCGCCCCGGCCAGCTCGCCCGCATCGCCGACCTGGCCGCCGGACTCGGCGTAGAAGGGCGTGGCTTCGAGAAACACCTCGCCACCCTCACCCGCCTTCAGTTCCTCCACGGCCGCACCGTCTTTGAGCAGCGCCACCACGAGGCTGGTCCCGGACAGGGAGTCGTAGCCGTGAAACTGCGTCTGTGAGTCGACCTTCGCGCCACCGCGCACGTCGACCCCGAAACGGCTGGCGGCCCGCGCGCGGCCGCGCTGGGCATCCATGGCCGCTTCGAATCCTGCCAGGTCCAGCGTCAGCTGGTGTTCACGCGCGACGTCCGCGGTGAGATCCACCGGAAAGCCATAGGTGTCGTACAACTTGAATACCGTGGCGCCGTCGATCACCGTGCCGGACATGGCACACATGGCCGTCTCCAGCAACGCCATGCCGGTGGCCAGGGTTTCCGCAAAACGCGCCTCCTCCTGTGCCAGCACGCGCTCCACATGGGGGCGGCGCGCGCTGAGCTCGGGGTAAGCGGCACCCATCTCCGCATCCAGCAGCGCCACGAGCTTGTGAAAGAAGGGCTCACGGATTCCCAGCTGGTAGCCATGGCGAATGGCCCGGCGGATGATCCGGCGCAGCACATAGCCCCGGCCTTCATTGGCGGGTGCAACGCCATCCACGATCAGGAAACTGCAGGAGCGGATGTGATCGGCGATCACACGCAGTGACCCATTCTGCAGATCCTGCGTACCCGCCAGGGCGGCAGCGGCGCGGACCAGCTTATCGAACAGGTCCACTTCGAATACCGAGTGCACCTTCTGCATCACGGCCGAAATGCGCTCCAGGCCCATGCCGGTGTCCACCGAAGGCTTCGGCAGCGGCGTCGTCGTGCCATCGGCTGAGCGATCGAACTGCATGAAGACCAGGTTCCACACCTCGACGTAGCGATCGCCATCCTCATCGGGAGAGCCCGGTGGTCCACCCGGCACCTGCGGACCATGGTCGAAAAAGATTTCGCTGGAAGGTCCGCGCGGGCCGGTGTCGCCCATGGACCAGAAATTGGAATCCTCGCCCAGGCGGGTGATGCGCTCGGCCGGCATGCCGATGTCCTGGCGCCAGATGTCCGCCGCTTCGTCGTCGGTCTGATAGACCGTGACCCACAGCCGCTCCGGGGGCAGCCGCAGCACCCCGGTCAGGAAGTCCCAGGCGAAGCGGATGGCGTCGCGCTTGAAATAATCCCCGAAGGAGAAGTTGCCGAGCATCTCGAAGAACGTCAGATGCCGCGAGGTGTAGCCCACGTTCTCCAGGTCATTGTGCTTGCCGCCGGCGCGCACACAGCGCTGGCTGCTGGCCGCCCGCACGTAGTCACGGCGGTCCATTCCCAAGAACACATCCTTGAACTGCACCATGCCGGCGGTGGTGAACAGCAGGGTCGGATCATTGCCCGGGATCAGCGAGCTGGAAGGCACGACGGCGTGGCCCCGCTCACGGAAGAACTCCAGGAAGGCGGTACGGATATCTGAAACGCGGGTGGGGGGCAAATTACTCAAGATGGATCTTCCGACTCAAAATCTGGGCCCAGGGCCGACCGGATATGATCCGATGAAAAGCCCCGGTACTGCAAAAAACGTCCCTGTTTGGCCTTCTCGGCCCAGCTTTCCGGCGGCACCAGCCCGAAGCGCCTGATCCGCACGTCGCGCGCACGGTCGGCCCAATCCGGGCCTGCGGCCAGGGCCGCCTCGATCTGGGGCGGGCCGACGCCGCGCTGGGCCAGTTCCATGGCGATCCGCCGCGGTCCCTGTCCCCGCTGCGCATGGTAAGTCACATACTGGGTCGCGAAGCGGGCGTCATCCAGAATGCGCTCCGCCGTCAGATCCGCAATGACGGCGGCGACGGCCTCTTCGGGGTAACCTTCCTCCTGCAGCCTCGCAGCCAGTTCGCCGGAGGCGAAGTCGCGACGGGCCAGCAGCGCCACGGCCGCCGGGCGGGCGTCCTGGGGATCGGGGGGCGCACCGGCGCCGGCCGAACCCGCCTGGAAGCGGCGTCTCATACCGGCGCGCTGGGTGGCAAAGTGCCTGCGGGCAGTCAGGCCGTATTGGCGGCCTGGTCAAGGTTCGCGCGACTGCCCTGCTTGGCGGGCAGCAGCTTCAGGCGCACCTGCTCCTCGATTTCGCGGGAAATCTCCGGATGCTGCTGCAGGAAGGTGCGGACATTGTCCTTGCCCTGGCCGATGCGCTCACCCTTGTAGCTGTACCAGGCCCCGGCCTTGTCGATGATGCCCTGCTGGCTGCCCAGCTCGATGATCTCGCCCTCGCGGGAGATGCCCACGCCGTACATGATCTCGAATTCAGCCTCGCGGAACGGCGGGGAGACCTTGTTCTTGACCACTTTGACGCGGGTCATGTTGCCGACCACTTCCTCGCCATTCTTGATGGCGCCGATGCGGCGGATGTCCAGCCGCACCGAGGCGTAGAACTTCAGCGCATTGCCGCCCGTGGTGGTCTCGGGGCTGCCGAACATCACCCCGATCTTCATGCGGATCTGGTTGATGAAAATCACCATCGTATTCGAGCGCTTGATGTTGCCGGTGAGCTTGCGCAGCGCCTGTGACATCAGCCGGGCGTGCAGACCCACCTGCATCTCGCCCATCTCGCCTTCGATTTCGGCCTTCGGCGTCAAGGCCGCGACCGAGTCGATGACCACCAGGTCCACCGCGCCGGAACGCACCAGCATGTCGGTGATTTCCAGCGCCTGCTCGCCCGTGTCCGGCTGCGAGACCAGCAGGTCACCGATATTCACGCCGAGCTTCTCGGCATAGGAGGGATCCAGCGCATGTTCCGCGTCCACGAATGCGGCCGTGCCGCCGGCGCGCTGCACTTCAGCGACCACGCTCAGGGTGAGTGTGGTCTTGCCGGAGGACTCCGGACCGAACACTTCCACCACCCGGCCGCGCGGCAGGCCGCCGATGCCGAGGGCGATGTCGAGCCCCAGGGAACCGGTGGACACCGCTTCCACATCCCAGATGGCCGGCGCGTCGCCCAGCCGCATGACCGAGCCCTTGCCGAATTGCTTCTCGATTTGTCCGAGTGCAGCCGTCAGTGCTTTCTTGCGATTCTCATCCATGCGTGCGCCATCCGAGTGAATTTGCAAGCGCGAATTATCTCACATCGATGGCGCATGCGGATGCGCAAAAATGCAGCAAACACGGCTTTTTGCGCGAAGTTTTTCCGCTCTACACAGTGGTCGCAAAACCGCACTACTGTATAAACGGGGCCTGACGCGGCGCAGCGCTGCGCTCAGGTCTGGCGCAGATACGCTTCCAGTTCGGCGCGCGTCGGCACGCCGGCCTGAAAGCCCATGCGGGTCACGGACGTCGCCGCGGCATGCACGGCGAACTGGCAGGCATCCAGGCGCGTCGCGCCTTCCGAACAGGCCACGGCGAACGCCGCGTTGAAAATATCCCCGGCGCCCATGGTGTCCACCGCCTTGACCAGCGGCGCCGGCACATGCGTGGCGGTGCCGCCTTCCAGCAGCAGGCAGCCTTTGACGCCCAGCTTGATGATCACATGCCGCACACCGCGCCCTTGCAGCGCACCGGCGATGGTGCGGGCCTCATCCACGCTCACGTCACGGGGCTTGGTGCCCATCAGCAGCGACGCCTCGGATTCATTGGGCGTCAGCACGTCCACGAACTGCAAGAGCTCGGTGGGTACGCGCTCCGGGGCGGGCGCGGGATCGAGGATCACTTCCAGCCCGGCCGCCCGCGCCGCCCGGGCGCCGGCCGTCGTGGTCGGCAAAGGTACCTCCATCTGTAACAGCGCATAGCGGGCGCCGCGCAGCAGCGGGGCATCGGCCTCGATGTGCTCCGGCAGGAAGCGCTCGTTGGCGCCCGCGACCACGACAATGGAATTCTGCCCGGACTCGTTGATGAAGATCAGCGCCACACCGCTCGCGCCGGGGCTGACCCGGACCGCATCGATGCCGCAGCCCACCGACGCCAGTGCGGCGAGCAGCTGGCGACCAAACTCATCATCGCCCACACGGCCGAACATGGCAGTGGAACCGGCGCCGCCAAGCTTGGCCGCCGCATAGGCCTGATTGGCGCCCTTGCCACCCGGCGCGGTGTACAAACGCGTGCCGCTCAGGGTCTCGCCCGGCTGGGGCAGCCGTGGCCCCAACGCAGCGATATCCATGTTCAGACTGCCCAGAACAATGATGGCGGCCATATGCTTACCATACGACCACGGCGGGGAAAGCGGCCACCATGGGCGTGGACTGGCCCGTGGCGTAGGACACCGCCACCCCCGTTGCCGGGGCCCTTCAGGGCCGCGTCTGCTGCAAAAGCAACTGCAACGCGAACGCCACCGACTGGCGGCGCACCGCCTCCCGGTTGCCGGCAAAAACCCGCATCGCGGCCTGGGCCTGTACGGCGCGCGTGCGTCCCGCGATCCCGAACCAGACCGTGCCCACGGGCTTGTCCGCGGTGCCGCCATCAGGCCCGGCGATACCGCTGATCGCGACGGCGAGATCGGCGCCGGTCGCGAGCAGCGTGCCCCGGGCCATGGCCCGCACCGCGGCCTCACTGACCGCGCCATGACGGCGCAGGGTGGCGATCGGCACTTTGAGATCGCGAATCTTGGCCGCGTTGGAATAGACGATGTAGCCGCCTTCGACCCAGCGCGAACTGCCGGGCACGTCGGTGAGCGCCTTGGCGACCCAGCCGGCGGTGCAGGACTCGGCGGTCGCGACGCGCCAGTCGCGCGCCACCAGCGCCCGGCCGACCCGCCGTGCCAGACGCAGCAACGCAAGATCGGAGGGGCCGCTCGTGGGACGCATGGGCTCAGTGCGGAATGGTGGCCAGCTGCAGGCTGCGGTAGGCGTACTCCAGGAACTGCGCCGGATCTCCGTATTGCGCTTCGTAGTCCTTGAGCGGGTGCGCATCGACCACGTCGTGCGGCCCGAAGCCCTTGTTGAAGAAGATGAAGAACTGCTTGAACAGTGCCCAGTACATATCCTTCTGCTTCACGATGTCCGCGCCCGTCAGGGTCGGGCCGTTGGCCGGCACGATGAGGGTGTCGGGCTTGGCCACCTCGGCGAGGATCTCGTAGGCCCGTACGAAGCCGTGCATGAATGCCCCGTTCAGGTAATCCATCACCGGCCAGGTTGCCGCGGACACCGGGCCGCCGGCGGCAATCACATTGTGCTTCGGGAAGTGCACGAACAGATCGCCGTTGGTGTGCGCGGCCGGCAGGTAACGGTAGTCGACCTGCTCGCCGGCGAACATCAGGGATCCCAAGTTGTAGGTGGTCTGGGTCGGGATCGCCTTGGGCGGCAGGGGTCCGTAGGCCCCCTCAAACAGCGCCGAATGTTCCCTGCGCCCGAGCGCCAGGCGGGTGACCTCGTGCGAAATGAGGGTACCGCCGGCCTTGCCGACGGCCTCATTGGAGCCGGTCTGCTCCGGGTGCCAGTGGGTATTGATCAGCGTCTGAATGCGTTTGGTCTTCAGGCCGTCGGTCACGGCCTTGAGCAATACGGCCGAATTCGCCGCAAGACCGCCATCGACCAGCAAGGCCCCCTCCGGCCCCGCCAGCGCGACCACATTGCAGCCGCCACCGGCGAACAGCGCAAGGCCGCTCACGTCCTGGACGCTGATGTCCTTGAGGCCGACGCTTTTCTCGTCCGGTTCCTTGCTCACCGCAAGCGTGGGCACGGCGCCCAGCAGCGAGGCAGCAGAAAGGGCCTGCGCTGCATCGCGCAGGAACAAACGGCGGGAAATAGGCATTTAGGGTCCTACTGGGTCGACAGGCCAGATGACGGCGTCGTAGACGACCGTGCCAATCGGCGGGCTCTGCGGCGGCCAATCCGGGGTCTTGGCGAGTTCCACGTTGGCGCCGGCACTGCGCAGAATGTCGGCCAGATCCTTGCGCGGTCGGGTCGGCATCTGCAGGAACGGCACGAAGCCGCGCCCCATGGCGTAGTCGAGCGCGGTGAGGCCGTCTTCATCCTTGGCATTCACATCGATGCCCAGCTTGATCAGCCCTGCCATCACGTCCTTGTTGCCCGTTCGAACCGCATAATGCAGCGCGGAGCCGCCGCGCGTGCGCTGCAGGAAATGGCGCTTGGCCATGAGGTTCACATCGGCGCCGGACTGCGCCAGTAGATTGATCAGCTCGACCGTCGGATTGACGCCCGGCGCCATGCTGTCCGCATGAGCGCCCGCCGCCGCAACGGCCGGCGCGCCGCCCTCCGGACTGGCCGGCGTAATGGCCGGCGCCCCGGAGCCTCCCCGGGTGCGTCCACCGACCCTGACGGCCGGCGGGATTTCGCCGGACGGGCCGGCGCCGGGTGCGGCCGCAGGCGGGGCTACGCCGGCCCGCGCCGCGCCCGGATTGCCGGTGCCGCCGCTGCGCGATCCCACCGCCAGGATGATCGGTCCCTGGCCATCGGAGGTGGCGAGCTTCGGATTCGCGCCATGGGCGAGCAGCAGCTTCACGACCTCGAGGTTGCCGGTGGCACAGGCGACCATGAAAGGGGTCGTGCCGCGACCGGTGCCGATGCCGCCGAAGCCGCGGCCCGCCGGGCGGTAGTAGGTCTGCTGGTTGGGATTGGCGCCGCGGTCCACCAGCATCTGCACGATATCGCGGCCGGTGGCCTTGTTCGGCCTATCCATGTCGAGGGGATTGCCGTTGCCGCGGCTGGTCATGTCGCTGATCGCCACATGCAGCGGCGCCTGGCCGAAGATATCCCACGCGTTCACGTCCGCGCCGGCCTCGATCAGGCGTTTGGCAATGTCCCAATTGCTGTTCAGGATCGCGATCACCATCGGGGACATGCCGGAGGGGTCGGGCTGATCAACGTCGGCCTTGTGCTTCAGCAGCACCTCGACGCAGGCACCACAATTTTCGCGCGCCGCGTACATCAGGGGTGTCAGGCCGCCGCGATCCAGCTGCTTGGCGCGACTCTCGGCCGTGGCCACCCGCTGGTAGTCGCGGATCGCGGCACGGGCGTTGACGTCCGCGCCTTTGGACAGCAGCAGTTCCGCCACATCCGGATGCCGCCGCGCCACCGCCCACATCAGCGGGGTCTGCGAACCGAAGCGTTCGCGGGCATCGACCTGCGCCCCGGCCCGCAACAGCAGTTTTGCGGCCTCGAGATTGCCGGCGCGGGCCACCAGGTGCAACGCCGTTTCGCCATCCGGATTCGGTGAGTTCGGGTCGGCGCCGGCCTTCAGCAGCAGTTCGATCAGCTCGGTGTTGGAGGCGTCGGCGGCCAGCTGCATGGCATCCACGCCATAGGCGTTGAGCGCCTTCACGTCCGCGCCCGCCTTCAGCAGGCGCTTCGCCTCGGCGGTGTTGCCGTTGAATACGGCCCACTGCAGCGGTGTGCTGCCGTCGGGGTGCGCGCTGAAATCCGCGGCCAGGCCGGCGCTTCCAAACAGGATGCCGGCTACCGCCAAGGCCGCGATCTTCATGCCCCCCCGGCGCATATCAGACGTCGGCCAGTGGGCCGGAGGAGTCCCCGAATTTCTCGAGGTTCAATCCGGCGCGCTGCACCATGGTCAGCAGGATATTGGCGTGCGGCGTGTCCTTCGGCATGGCCAGATGCTGGCCGCCCTTGATGCCGCCACCCCGGCCCAGCAGCAGCTGCGGCAGCGGGTTGTTGTTGTGCAGATCGCTGTTGGCCATGTTGCTGCCGAACAGGATGATCGAGTTGTCCAGCACGGTGCTGTCGCCTTCCTTGATGCTGGCCAGGCGCTTCGCGAAACGGCCGACGCGGTCGGCGTGATAGGCCTGGATGCGCACCAGCCGGGCGTGCTTCTCCGGATCCTCGCCGTGATGCGAGAGCGGGTGGAAAGCCTCATCGACATTCACCACCGGATAGGTGCGCATGCTGGCTTCCTTGACCATGCGCATGGTCGCGATGCGCGTCTGGCCGGTCTGCCACGCCAGCGCGATCATCTCGAACTGGATATCCAGCAATTCGCCGAAGTCATCCGGCGCGCCCAGCGGCGCGTTGGGCAGATTGCCCAATGAGTCGGCCTTGGCATTCAGTTTCTGTACGCGCTTTTCGACCTCGCGCACCGATTCCAGATAGTCGCTCACCAGCGCCCGGTCGGACCCATCCAGATTGCGGCTCAAGGATTTGCTGGCGTCCTGTACGTAATCGAGCAGGCTGCCCGTGGAGGCCAGCAGGCCCTTGCGCTCCGCATTCGAATCGCCGGGGCCGAACATGGTCGTGAACACATGGCGCGGATTGCCTTCCAGCGGCAGGCCCTGTCCGGGGCTGCGGTAGTTGACGGAACCGCCCGGTTCGCCGCACAGCTCGATCGAGGGGAGCGGGGTGTCCTGGCCGAACTGGTGCGCGGCCACCTGGTCAATCGAGAGGCCGGCGATCCCGGTCTGGCCCGGGGAATTCGGCACCGTGCAGGTGAGCCAGGTGGCCTCGATGATGCCGTGCGGATCGGTGCTCTCGCCGGGCTTGTTGCGCAGGTTGGTCACCACGGTCACGTAATCGCGCATCGGCTCCAGCGGCTTCAGGATCGGCGAGAACTTGAAGTCCTTGCCGGTGCCATCCGGCGTCCAGAATTTCTGCACCGCGCCGTGCGGGAAATAGACATAGCCCACGCGGGGCTTGATCACCGCGGCGGTGTTCGCCCAGGCGGTGCGCGCCGGAATCATCGCATCCAGTAGCGGCAGCGCGATGGCAGCCCCGGCGCCCTTCAGGACGGTGCGACGCGACAGGTGCTTCTTGGTCAGGAACATGGCTATGCCTCCAGCCTTACTGTGCGGAACTCAGATTGGCCGCCTGCGTCGTCAGCGACGCCGGCAGCGGAGCGGCAGGTGCGCGCTTGCGGAATGCATCGCTCTGCACCACGCCCAGGACGATGGACTCAAACCGGTAATTGTCGGTCCCGGCCTCGCGCACGATGGCGCGCACGCCCGGCATGTCGCTGAACTGCATCGGGCGGCCGACCGCATAGGTCATCAGCTTCTCGGTGATCGATTGCACCAGCTGCGGGCCACGCGCGGCGAGCACTTTGTGCAGGTCTTCGGGACCGGACATGCGGGTGCCATCAGGCATGGTCGCGGCGGTGTCGATGAGCGTGTGGGACTGCGGATCAATGGTGCGGAACTGGCCCACGGTGTCGAAATTCTCCAGCGCGAAGCCCAGCGGATCCATGACGGCATGGCAGCCGGCGCACGGCGGATTGCGGCGATGGACTTCGGTGCGCTCGCGCACCGTCGTGGCCTTGCCGGCCACCGTCGCGATCAGGATCGGCACGTTGTTCGGCGGATTCGCCTGCGGGGTGCCCAGGATACGCTCCATGATCCAGGCGCCACGCAGCACCGGGGCGGTGCGGTCCGGATTGGCGGTCGTCATCAGCACCGCGCCCTTGCCCAGCAGCCCAAAGCGCTTCGGATCCTTCAGGGTGACCCGGCGGAATTCCCCGCCCTTGATGTCCTGCATGCCATAGAGCAGCGCCAGTTCCTCATTCAGGTAGGTGTGGTCGGCCGTGAGCAGATCCACGACGCTGCGATCGGAGCGGAAGATGCTGTCGATGAACAGCGTCAGCTCCTTCTTGAACAGCGGGCGCGGATCGTACTGGCCGCTGGCATAGCTGAACTGCGCCTGCTGCGGGGAGATCGTGTCCATCTTCGCGATGTTGAGCCACTGGTAGGCGAAGTCATTGGTGAGCGAGAGCGCGCGCGGATCGGCGAGCATGCGGTGCACCTGCGCCTTCATCACCGCCGGCTTCGACAATTGGTTGTTCGCCGCGAGATCCAGCAGCTCCTGATCCGGCAGGCTGCTCCAGATGAAGAAGGACATGCGCGAGGCGACTTCCAGGTCGCTCAACGTGCGCACGGTGTCGCCGGCCGCTTCCGCGCGATACAGGAAATTCGGGCTGGCGAGAATCGCGGCCAGCGCATCGCGCACGCCGGTCTCAAAGGTCCCGGCCTGGCGACCCTTCTGGTAGAAGGCCAGCAGCGGCTGCAGGTCCTCGTCCGTCACCGGACGCCGGAAGGCATGCTGCGCGAGGTTCGAGATGATCCTCTGCGCGCAGGGGGCTTCCTCGGCCGCGCTCGCCGGCATGCAGATGAAAATCTTCGCCCGGCTCGGCGTCAGGCTCATGCCGGTGATCTTGATCGGTCCCTTGATCTGCATGGCGTGCACGGCATTCACGCGCTGCTGGCCGCCATCGAGGGTATTGGGACGGATGCGCTCATCGCTTTCCGCGTAACTGCGCCGCAGGAAGGTGACGGCCACCTTGTGCTGCCCCGCCGGTGCATGAAAGCGGATATCGCGCAGGCGGCTATTGATGTGATAGACGCCGGCATCCAGGTTCAGATCGACGTCCTTGTAGTCGTTCTCGCCGCCGACCTGGATGCGGTCGATCTCCTTGCCATCGAGCAGCACGAGCACCGTGTTCTCGAACTCAAGCTTCGGCACTTCGCGCGCCATGGCCATATCCCCGATGGTCAGGGAATACTCACCGTCGGCCGCGAACCAGTGCTCGGCCACCATGCCGCCGCGCGTGCCGAACGGCATGCCGTCCTGGTACTTCTCCTGATTGCCCGTGCCGATTCCCGGGCGCGGATTCAGCGAGATGATCATGTTGGCGATGTTGCCGTAGGTCGTATCGATCGGCGCGGCCTTCGGATCTCCCACGGCCTCCAGGGCGAGAGCCCGCGCGGCGGCGACCGATTGATCCAGGAAATTCGGCGTCACCTGCAGCAGCTCGGCATTGGTGTCGAAGCCATCCTTCAAAGGATCCTGCGGCAGCCAGGCCGCCCCATCGACGTCCAGGCCGATCAGGTCATGCACGGCATTCGCATATTCGCGGCGGTTCAGGCGGCGCAGCGGCACCCGGCCCGGATCGGGGTGGGTGCTGGCATCGTCCAGGGTGGTTTCCAGATAGGAGACCAGATTCTTGATGGCGGCGTTGTCGGGGCGCTTGTGGCCCGGGGGCGGCATCATGCCGCCGCGCAGTTTGCGCACCGCCTGTTCCCAGATCTTGGCATCCTGAGGAATACCGTCCGCGGACATGGAATCAAACGCGACCCCACCGGCCCAGTCATCCGTGTTGTGGCAGTCATAACAGAAGGCCTGGATGGTCTTCCAGTTGCCATGCGAGGGGTCGCCATGGAGCGATGCGGCGGGCGGGGCATCGGCAGCCGCGAACGCGAGGGCGCCGGCGCTCAGGCCACAGGCTGCGAGGACGGCGATATACGGGCTGCGCTTTGAAAACACTCGAAAACTCCCGGGGCCACGGACTATCCAAGCGGGCGTCGCCTAGCTGATCGATAGTATATCGACCTATTTTTGACGTGCAGCCAAGAGTCACGAACTGCGGCCGCGCGTCACGAACGGCATCTCACCGGCCTTGAAGGCCGGTCCGGGCTTCGCCGGCCGTGTTGCGATTGCAACAGATGGCAGTGGTTGCCCGCCATGGCGGCTTGACGATGATCACTCACGGACTTCGTCGAATTTCTATAAGTAATTGATTATTTTAATAAAATTAATGTCGTTCGACCTTGCGAATGGCCCCCAGAAAAGGCCTGGCGTCATATCGGGTTGAGCGTGAATACCTCATGCACACGCAGATTTAAGGCATCCGCCACCTGCTGCAGCCGCGCAGCCGCCACGCCGCGGTATTCGGTCGCCTCATAGCGCTGGATCTGCTGTTCAGCCAGCGACAATCGCTCGGCAAGTTCCCGCTGCGTAAGATGTCGTACGATGCGCGCCTTGATGAGCGCTGCGCCGATGCCAACGATGGACTCAGCCACCAACGTAGCAACCTGCCCGTGGCGCAAGGCATCGTATTCAGCCAATTCACTCTCCAGGTCCTCAAGCTGGCTGCGTAACCCCTCGCGCATTGCCTTTGCCGCCTTCGGGTGCAATCCCACAGGCTCAGGAGCGGCCAGAGCCTGCCGGAATCGCTCTGCCTGGCTTTGAGCATTCAGGTACTGGCGATGATTGGTGATCATCGCAAATCCTTCAGATCCATAACGATGATGCCCTTACGGCGCCCATCGCGGTCGGTTTGGAAAAAGTCCCGGAACAACGTGCCCTGCGGATCGGCGCCGAAATCGGCAATGAGAATAACTCACCGGCAAATGCGGCCTTCTGGGTTGCACGCCCCTCGTCGAAAGTCAGCAGCCGTTCATCGACTAGGTCGAAATCCACGCCCTCCGCGTCCCAGCAGGCATCGAAATCCCCAGGCTCATCCTTGGCCGTGACAAAGCTGCCGTCGACGTAGGCGCGCCTGCAGCCAGCGGCCCGCAGCAATTGCAGGGCGTTCAACAGACCGTCCAGCAGATGTCGCCGCCACGGGGTGTAGCTATAGCGGTCGAGCAGTTCCTGCCACGTGACCTGGTGCTCGCCGGCAGGCAAATTGCCGAAGATATCGAACTCAGGAATCACAACACAACTTTATCATTGTGTTGATGGAGCGGCAAGCTGCAACGCTTTCACCCGGTGCCGCCCAAATCCCTTTAGAATTCCAGGCGACAGACTGGCGGGACAGAATTATAACTAACTGATTTAAATGAATAATATAGAATCCCACACCCCGGTCATGCAGCAGTATCTGCGCCTCAAGGCCCAGTACCCCGACGTGCTGCTCTTTTATCGCATGGGGGACTTCTACGAGCTGTTCTTCGAGGACGCGCGCCGCGCCGCGGCGCTGCTCGACATCACCCTGACGGCGCGTGGCCAGTCCGCCGGGCAGCCCATTCCGATGGCCGGGGTGCCGGCCCACAGCGCCGAGGGGTACCTCGCCCGGCTGGTGCGCAAAGGGGAAAGCGTGGCCGTCTGCGAACAGATGGGCGATCCGGCCCTGTCGAAAGGACCGGTGGACCGCCAGGTCGTGCGGGTCATCACCCCCGGCACCGTGACGGATGCGGCCTTGCTGGATGATCGGCGCGAGACCCTGCTCGCCGCCGTGGCCCGCGAGGGCGAGCAGTTCGGGCTCGCCTGGCTGGATCTGGCCGCCGGCCGCTTCACGCTGCTGGAATCCTCGGGCAGCCAGGCACTGGCCGGGGAACTGGAACGCCTGCGGCCCGCCGAACTGCTGATCAGCGAGAACGGGGCGCGCGACACGCTGGAGCGACCCGGTACGGCGCTGCGTGCCCGCTCGCCCTGGCACTTTGACTCCGAGAGCGGCGCGCGGGCGCTGCATCGACAGCTGGGCACGCTCGACCTGCAAGGCTTCGGTCTCAGCGGCCAGTCCCTCGCCGTCAGCGCCGCCGGGGCCCTGCTCCAATATGTCGGGGAAACCCAGAAGGCGGCGGTCCCCCATATCCGAACCTTGAATGTCGAGCATCGCGGCGAGGCCCTGATGCTCGATGCCGCGACCCGCCGCAACCTGGAACTGGACTCCAGTCTGTCGGGCAATCCCGAGGCCACGCTGTTCGCGCTCATCGACCGTTGCATCACGGCCATGGGCTCGCGGCAGCTGCGCCGCTGGTTGAACCGCACACTCACCGACCAGGGGCTGCTGCGACAGCGTTACCAGGCCATCGCCGCGCTGATCGATCGGCGCCGCTTCGAGGCGCTGCGCCAACCCCTGGAGGGGATCGGTGATGTCGAACGCATCCTGGCGCGCGTCGCCTTGCGTTCGGCTCGCCCGCGGGACCTGGCGCAGCTGCGCAACGCCGTCGCCCTGCTGCCGCAGCTATGCGCCGCCGCCGCGGCCCCGGCCGCCGATTCGCCGCTGCTGCAGGCCCTGCTGGCCGGCATCGGCCAGCATGCGGATGTGCGGACCCTGCTCGGCCAGGCCATTGCGCCTGAACCCCCGGCGTTGCTGCGCGAGGGGGATGTCATCGCCAGCGGCTACGACGCGCAACTGGATGAACTGCGGCATATCGCCACGCATACCGATGCCTTCCTGTTGGAGCTGGAACAGCGTGAGCGCGAGCGCGCCGGCATTCCCGGCCTGAAGCTGGGCTTCAATCGCGTGCAGGGCTTCTTCATCGAAGTGTCGCGCAAGGACGCCGAGCGCGTCCCCGCCGACTATGTGCGACGCCAGACCGTGAAATCCGCGGAGCGCTTCATCACTCAGGAACTGAAGAGCTTTGAAGACAAGGTGTTGAGCGCCCGGGAACGCGCCCTGGTCCGCGAGCGCGAACTCTACGATGCGCTGCTCACGCAATTGATTGAACGCCTCGGCGCGCTGCAGGCGAGCGCGGCGGCGATCGCCGAGCTGGATTGTCTCGGCAGCTTGGCCGAGCGCGCCGGTGCGTTGCAGTGGATCCAGCCGGAACTGGTGCTGCAACCGCGACTGCATATCGAGGCGGGTCGGCATCCGGTGGTGGAGCGGTTCCTGGTCGGCGGAACGTTCGTGCCGAACGATCTGGACCTGGATGAGCGCCGCCGGATGCTGGTGATCACCGGCCCGAACATGGGCGGCAAGTCGACCTACATGCGCCAGACGGCGCTGATCGCCATCCTCGCCCACATGGGCAGCTTCGTGCCGGCCGACAGGGCCGTAATCGGCCCGCTGGATCGCATCTTCACGCGCATCGGCGCGGCCGACGACCTGGCGGGTGGGCGCTCCACGTTCATGGTCGAGATGACCGAAGCGGCCAACATTCTGAACAATGCCACGCCCAGCAGCCTCATCCTGATGGACGAGATCGGCCGCGGCACCAGTACCTTCGATGGCCTGTCACTCGCCTGGGCGATCGCCCGTCACATCGCCACCCGCACCCGCGCCATGACGCTGTTCGCCACGCATTATTTTGAACTCACGACGCTGGCGACGGAACTTGAGGCCTGTGTGAATGTGCACCTGGATGCGACCGAACACGCCGATGGCATCATCTTCCTGCATGCGGTCAAGGAAGGCCCGGCGGATCGCAGCTATGGCTTGCAGGTCGCGCAACTGGCGGGCGTGCCCCGCGAAGTCATTGCGCGTGCCCGGCAGTTCCTGACCGGACTGGAACAGGATCGGGACCGGCGCCGCCCGGCGAGCCCCCAGGGTGAACTGCAGTTGCTGGCCCCGCCCGAGGCGGCGCTCGCCCCGGAGGTTGAAAGCGCGCGCGCGCTGTTCGCCGTCCTGGAGGCCGTGAACCCAGATGAGCTCTCGCCGAAGGCGGCCCTGGAAACGCTCTACCGGCTGCGCGCCCTGTTGAAGAACTGAGGCCTCAGGTGCTCGGCGGCGCGGTCCGCACCCGGATATGCAGCTCGCGCAGCTGCTGCTCGCTGACCTCGGAGGGCGCATCGGTCATCTGGTCCGCCGCGGTCTGGGTCTTGGGGAAGGCGATGACATCACGGATGCTGTCGGCGCCCGCCATCAGCATGGCCAGCCGATCCAAGCCGAAGGCGATGCCGCCATGCGGGGGCGCGCCGAACTTCAGCGCATCCAGCAGAAAGCCGAACTCTCCTGCGCGGCGGCAGCACCAATGCCCAGCAATTCGAATACGGCCGACTGCAGCTCCTGACGGTGGATACGCACCGAACCGCCACCGATCTCCGAGCCGTTCAGCACGATGTCATACGCCTTGGCCAGCGCGGCGCCCGGATGGGCGCTGAGCGCCGCCGGGTCTTCGTGCAGCGGCGCCGTGAACGGATGGTGCATGGCCACCCAGCGCTTGGCTTCCGCATCCCATTCAAACATCGGGAAGTCGACCACCCAGAGCGGCCGCCAGCCGGCTTCGAGCAGTTTCAGATCCTGGCCCACCTTGATGCGCAGGGCGCCGATCGAATCATTGACCACCTTGGCGCTGTCGGCGCCAAAGAAAATCAGGTCATTGTCGGCAGCCCCGGTGCGCGCCAGGATGCCGGCCACGGCTGCATCGCTCAGGAATTTGATGATGGGCGACTGCAGGCCATCGCGACCCTTGGCCACCTCATTGA